>Ga0180216_1002689_pt1 | contig 14543 bp, 10 predicted proteins | sample eDN3rd37CBELigMG_FD_128879 | JGI IMG/M metagenome (GOLD analysis project Ga0180216, IMG submission 128879) | Enriched Miracle-Growth compost microbial communities from Emeryville, California, USA - eDNA 3rd pass 37_C BE-Lig MG (version 2)... ... | reverse complement strand
GCGGGCTTGCAGATCGGCTAACACTTGGTGCCGCCAGATGAGAATGTCGGCCGCAGCCGCCGCGCGATACAACGCTTCGCCCTGGGGTGCCGGATCTTCGGCGGCTTCGAACAACCGCCGGTCACGGAGCAATGCCGCCAGCGGCAAATGACGGCCCACCATGTTGGTCAGATACCGCTGGATCTGGTGCGAGTTCACTTCGTCGATCACGTTGGAGATGAAGATCACCAGCGACCGTTTGCGGCAATGGGCGTTGAGATACAAGAACGCCTGGTCGTAACGCGACTCGACCAGCCGCGGGAACCGGTCGAACGAGGCATGCAGCAGCCGGTTCATCTGGCTGCGGCCCGCCTTGGGCGGCACGTAGGTATGGATCTCGTCTGAGAAACAGACCAGGCCGACCGAATCGCCGTGGCTCAATGCCACATACGACAGCATCAACATGGCGTTGAATGCGTGATCGAGCAGTGACAGGTTCTCGGCCCGGTTGGTCATCATGCGGCCGCAATCGACCATGAAGACCAGTGTCTGGCTCTGGTTCCGCTGAAACTCTTTGACCGTGAGCTTGCGGCGGCGCGACGTGGTGCGCCAGTCGATGTGCTTGTAGTTGTCGCCCACGATGTAATCGCGGAGCCGTTCAAACTCGTTGTCCTGCCCAATCTTCCGCGTGCGGCGCACGCCCAGCAGGTTCAACCGGTTGAGCCGGGCCAGCACCGCGTACTCGGCAAGCTGCTTCATGTCCGGGTACACGTGCAGCGTGCTTTTCACCGGGTAAGTGAGCATCCGCTGCCAGAGCCGCAGCCGGCTCACCGCCCGCAGAAACACCTGCTTTAGCTCAAACGCGCCGCGGCGCGTGCTGCGAAGCTGATAGTGCTTGGTCGCCCTGCTCCGGGCGGGCACCCGCAGCGCGAACTGCGTGGGCGTGGGATGCAGGTCAGGCGGCACGCCGTCGCGGATGTTGACCGTCCACTCGCGGGTGGAGTGGTTGATGAGCGTCAGTTCGACATCGTGCTTCTGCTTGAGCGAAGCCACGCGGCCCATCTGCCGTTCGGCCGAGAACGTGTTGCGCTTGGGCAGCGAGAAGGCATCGACGGCGGCCAGCGTTGCGACGGCCAGCCCTACCAGCAGCACGGAGCCGATCTCCAGCTCCCAGCCGCCCAGCCGCAGTTGGATCAGCGGCCGATGCAGCGACTCCCAGAAGATGCCCGGCACGCTGAGCAATATCGGCAGCGCCGCAAGCGCCGCCAGGAGCCGCGTGGGATAGATCCGCCCTACCCTGGCCAGCGCGATCAGCGCCACCAGCGGCGGCACAAGCAGGAGGGCCAGCGTGATCAAAGCCGGGGGACCTCCACGGTGCGGATCATCTGCGTGAGCACTTCGTCCACGTGGCGGCCTTCCACCTCGGCTTCCGCCGTGAGCGCCACGCGATGCCGCAGCGCCGGCAACGCCAGTTCCACCACGTCGTCGGGCACGGCATAGTCGCGACCGCGGAAGGCGGCCAACGTGCGGGCCCCCTGCATCAGCGTGATGCCGGCGCGGGGCGAAGCCCCCAGGTAGAACTGCGGCCACTGCCGCGTGAGGCGAACCAGCTTGTTGATGTAATCGACCAGCTTGTCGTCGACGCGAACCTTGCCGCACTCCTCGGTCAGCTTGACGATCTCATCGGGCGACGTGACGGTTTCCAGCTCGTCGCGGAACCGCCGCTCCACATCCACCTGCTGACTGTGCATGCGAAGGATCTCGGCTTCTTCCTGCTCGTGCGGATACTCCACGATCAGTTTGAACATGAAGCGGTCGAGCTGAGCCTCGGGCAGGTTGTACGTGCCTTCCGATTCGATCGGGTTTTGCGTGGCCATCACCAAAAACGGCCGTTCGAGCTTGTGTGTGACGCCGTCGACGGTGACGTTCCGCTCCTGCATGATTTCCAGCAGCGCGGCGTGTGCCTTGGCCGGCGAACGGTTGATTTCGTCGGCCAGCAGTAGTTGCGTGAATACCGGGCCCGGTCGGAACCGGAACTCCTGCGTCTTCATGTCGAACAGCGGCGAGCCGGTAATGTCTGAAGGCATCAAGTCGGCCGTGAACTGGATGCGGCCAAACTTGCAGCCCAACACCTGGCCTAGCGTGCGGACAAACAGCGTCTTGCCGAGCCCCGGGAAGCTTTCGATCAACACGTGGCCGCCTGAAAAGAGCGCCACCAGGCTGCCCAGCACCAGTTCATCCTGGCCGACGTAGATCTTGCGGACCTGCTGCATGATCCGCTCGAACACCTGGCGGATCGGTGTCTCGCGACCGCCGCCGGCGCTTTGGGTCGAAATCTTGGGAAGCCGATCGGCGCGAGGCTGCATGCCGCCGGCCGCCGGCATGCCCACCGGCGTGCCCGAAATCGGCCCGGGAAACGGCTGCTGATATGAACCCGGTGGCGGCACTTGCGGCGGCGGAACGGGTGGTGCCCCCGGTGGGTTACCCCAAGGGCCTTGGCCGTAACCTGGCTGCGGTGGTTGACCGGCCGGTTGGCCATAGCCAGGCTGCGGTGCCGGTTGTTGAGGCGGTTGCCCAAACGGCGGCTGTTGATAGCCAGCATCGGGTGGCACAGCGGCGCCGCTGGTGACATCCGGCGGTAGCGGCATTTCGCTGGCCGCTTCTGGCGGCTGACCGGCATCGGTCGCGGGAATATCGACCATGGCCCCGCAGTTCGGGCACTTGGATTGTTGGCCGGCGAACGCCGCGCCCGAGCGGAGCAACTTACCGCACTGATGGCAGCGAAACTCGATCGTGGCCCCGCCCGCCGGCGGTCGAAATGCTTCGTTCATAACTCTGCGGCTCTCCTTGAGAGTCGTTTGGGAGGCGTTCTTGTTCCGTCAAAGGGCGGCTGGTTCGCGGCTCGCGTTATCCCTGCGGCCCTTTGCCTGGCGGCGGCAGCCACGGGGCGCCGCCCGGCTGGCCACCACCGATGGCAGCGGCCGGATCGGGGCCGCCGGGCGGCGATGGCAAGTCGGCCTCGGTGGCACGCCGCGAACCTTCGCCCGTCAGTTGGCGATACAGCGAAATGCGGCTCCAGGCATAACGGGCGTTGCGCGTACGGGCCAGCAGCTTGCCGAGCGCCTCGACATGCCGGCCAAAATCCATCAGGTGCCGCTGCGACTCCTCGCGCGGCACGCCAAAGATCGGCCACATGGCGAAGATCATCACCATCGAGAAAAAAATCACCGAACGCAGCAGGTAGCTGAGCGGCGGCGTGTTGAGGTATCGCCAGGCTGAGGGCAGCCCTTCCGGCTCATCGCTGTCGCTCACGATGACTCCACCGCCGGACTCCAGGAAGACCACCTGGTCGCCCTGCCCCGAGGTCGATTCGTTAATCAGTGCGCCGGCCAGCTTGCGATGTTCCTTATTGACCAGCGGCAGATTGAGCAGGAACGAACCGTTGGCGACGACGATCACCTTGCCGCTGTTCACGTCGCGTTCGATCACAATCGGGTCGGCTTCGGAGCGCAGCAGGATGCGGTCCTGCGCAAGATCGTGCAGCAGCCGGCCATTCAGTTCGATCTCCACCTTGGACGCATCAACGCCACGCAGCCAGGATGGCTCGCCGGCCAGCGTCGTCACCTTGCGGGGTTTATTGGTGGAGTCGTATTCGAACCAGGTCCAATCGCTCACACCAGGTGGGAGATTGAGCCGCTGTGTGGCGAAGTCGATGTTGGCCTCGGCCAGACGGCTGGCGACTTCCTGCTTCTGCGAGGCCGGAGCCTGACTTTGCACCTTGCGCCAATAAAGCGGTGCCGCGTCAAAGTCGCGGATGACAATGACCAGCGTGCGGTCCGGGTAATACAGCCAGTTATTGAACCAGTCGATCGCAGCCTCGCTGGGCAGCTCACCATCGTTGATAAACCACACGATCGTGTCGGCACTGTCCACCCGGGGCGACAATCGTCGCGCGCTGACGACGGTGTTGCCCTGGGCTTCGTACATCTCGGCCAGCACGCCGGTCCCGTTGACGCTGCTGTTGCCGCCGCGCAGCGCTTGCCGCGAGCCGTACTCGGTTTCGAGCTCCGTTCCCCCCAGTCCGCAGCCGCCGCTTGCCAGAGCCAGCGTCACCAGGGCCAGTGCGATCCAGGATTTCATACCAGCGCCTCCTGCGGCTGGAGGGCGGTGTCGAACATCCGCTGCACGTCGGCCCAACAGGCTTCAAACTCGGCTTGCGTCAGTTCGTGCCGGCCGAAGTACGCAGCTTCGAAGGCCGTCATGGTACGTTCCACAGGCGGCTTGAAACTGCTGTTGGCCGCCGCGGCTTCGTGGAGATACTGCCGGTTGGTCTTGCCTTTGGCCAGCCGGATCGCCTGCCGGCGGTCCAACTGCACCAGCAGATGGCTGTACAGGTAAACGATGGCTTCCGAGTAGCGGCCCGAATCGGCCAGGCGGCGCGCTTCGCTCCGCAGATCGCTGACCTCGCGTTTGACGACCACGGGCAAGGCTTCCACGCGATCGGCGTCGCTGGTCTGGTCGATGGCATCGTCGTCGCTGGTCGCATCCTCGAGTTCGCGGCGTTCGTACAGCCGGATCAGGTATCGGACCAGGAAGTAGGCCAGGACCAGCACCACGCCCCAGATCATCAGCGTGAACAAGTTCACAGAGAATGTGCTGCCAAAGAGCGAGAATTCCCATGTCCAGTCGGGCCAGTCCCAGCTCCAATCCCAACTCGTCGATGCGTTTTGCTTGGGTTGCTGGAGCGGGATCAGCTTCACGTCGTCGGTGCTGCTGTCGTACCAGGGATGGCGATTGAGCAGCCCCTTCGACAGCGTCTCCTTGCCCAGCTCCACGGCTTCGTCGGGTTCTAGCTGCGCTAGCGCGCGGTCCTGACCGACTGGCAACAAGGCCAGGGCCAGCACCAACAACAGCCATCGGTGGATGACGCGCGCTTTTGAAACCATGAATGAAGCCTGCGGCCGCTTATTGACGCCGGCCTGATCTCGCGATTCGTAAAACCCGTTTCTTAATAGTTGCCAACAAAACTTGACGGGGGATGCATCACATCAGTTGTCGCGTCAGGCGGTTGCCTTCCGCCCGCATCCGCAGTTCGACCTCCCAGCCTTCGCGGCGGATGCGCAGATCGAGGTAGCTCAAGAAGCGGACCACCGCGGCATACGCGACCACAAACCACACCACGCCGGGCAGCGACCAGGCATAAGCGAAATACTCACCGGGATGCTCACCCGTCAGCAGTTTGACGATTTCCGACACCCCTGCCCACAGCGCCAGCATCCAGATGCCGGTGATCAACAGCACGAGGAACGTACGGCCAAACACGTCGCCAAACGTGCCGGCGTGCAGCATCTTGCTGCGGCGCGATGTACTCACGCTATCGGGCCCCCGTGACCGCCAGGGATTGCGTTCCAGCAGAATGACCTCGGTGGTGTAAGGCCGCACCAGAAACGGCAGCGGCATGAATAGCACACCGAAAAAGATCAGCCCCGGCTCGTCGCTCAGCAGCACCAGGAAGGATGGTGTCAGCCACAGCGACCGCAGCACCACCCGCGACCAGAACAACTGCGGGAACATCTCCCAGTAGTTCTGCCACAAGCTGCGGAAGGACGGGCGTTCTTCAAAAACGGCCCGCCCCAGGTACAGCGTCATCGGGGCCGTCGCCAGCGGGATCTCAAGCACCACCAGCAATGCCAGGCAGTACGTGTAGTACGCCACGTCCTCGGTGTATTCCGATTCGTCGTAGTAGTTGGTGAAGTCGTACTTCGACTGGTCGGGCACCACCGAGTTCAACACCAACGCGTTGAGCAGCATCAGCGGCAAAATGCCCAAGGCTGCGGCCAATAGCAGCGGCCCGGCATACACCCACATCACGCGCAGACCGAGATCGAGCAGATCGAAGATCCCTCGTTCGCGAATGGTGATGCGTGTGACGTCGAGTTGCATGTTCGTTGCGTGACCGGCACGACGGCCGAGCGTTGGTGGATAATTTAGGGTCAGTGGTGCCTTAGTGGATGCAATCAATCTTCCTCGGCGGCCAGGGCGGCTTCCCAGGTGCCGGCCGCAGCGGCGGACTCGTCGGCGGACAGCGGCCTGGGGCCAACCGGCATGCCCAGCAGTACGAAGTACACCATCAACGCCAGGCACGACAGCGCACCCACGATGGCTTTCACCACGTACGGCAGTCGCGAGGGTGAGATGTAGCCTTCAATGAACGCCGCCAGGCAAAACAGAATCGCCGCGGCCATCATCACCGGCAAGGTTTCTCGCCCGGCCAGCCGCAAGGAAGCCAGCCGCGTCATCCCCCGGGTATTCACGATGGAAAAGCCCAGCCGGATACCGGCGGCCGCCGAAAGCACAATCGCCGTCAATTCAAATGGCCCGTGGGCCGTGACAAACTCGAAAAAGTGTTCCTTAGCCGAGGTTTGCAAACTGGCCATGTAGCCGAACGCCCCTCCCAGCACGATCCCGTTGAAGCTCACTTCAAACAGGCCGCCTAATCCCAGCAAAAGCACGCCCATCGCAAAACAGCGAAAGCCAATGGTGGCGTTGTGCTGGATGTAGAACCCGGTGCGGGCCAGCCCGAGAGATGCGCCGCTGCTGCCGGGTGGTGACGCGTACATCGATTCGAGCATGGTGATGAAATCTTCGCCCACCAGCATTTCGGCCAGTTCGCGATTGTTCGACGCCATGTAGTACGAGGCGATGAACAAGCCAAAGAACAACAGGAAGGAAGCCCGCAAGGCGTTGTCGTAAAACAGCCGCTGCGGCACTTCCACGAACAGGCTTCGCAGCCAGCCGCGGTAGTTGAAGCTGCGGCTGCGATATAGCTGGTTGTGGGCGTTGGCAACCAGTTGGTGCAGGTACCGCACCGTGCTGGGCGGAAGCTGATAGGCGTCGGCCAGGGCCAGGTCGGCACAGGCCGATCGGTACAGCGACGCCATCCGCGTGAGCAGCTCGGGCGGGATCTTGCGGCGTGACTTCGTTTCCACCAGCGCGCACAGATGCTGCAACTCGCTCCAGTTGTGCTGACGTTGGGCCAGTAGCTCGGCAACTTTCATGGTCGTTGGCTGTTCGACGCTACGGGAAACTCGACCGCACCTGTTTTCATAACCGCCGCGACAGACGCTCGGCCCGCCGGCCACCTGCCTGCGCAGCCGCGCAACGCGGCCACGCCGATTTCCGGACGGGTGAGCCACCGCCTGGCGCGGCGCTGAGGGACGATCAATGGGCACCGCCGGGCGGACCATATCCGCCATACGCATATTGCCCCGGCTGCTGCGGCCACTGCTGAGGCGGAACTCCCGGCGGAATGGTGGGGGCCGCGACCAATGGCGAAGCGGGCTGAAAACCCGCTACCTCCTGCCCCGGACGTACTTCGACAAATGTCTTATGATACAGCGCGCACAGCAGGATGTCGTAACTGCCAATATGATGCAGTTGCAGCCCTAGCCGCTGCCGCAGCGGTTCGCCCAGGTGCCGGGCGATCTCCTCGCGCCGGGCCCAGCCGAACATCAGCCGGCGATGCACATAGCTGCTCAGGGCCAGCCCCAGCGAACGCGTAACTTCAAAGCTGGCGGGGATCTCGGCCGATAGGGCCACAGCCTCGGACGGCACTGCTTGCAGCACGCCATAGACGGATTGCGGTTCTTCCGACACCACGATCGTGCCGCACACCAGGTCGCCCACCCGCTGGTAGCGGCGGCTGGCCATCATCGAGAACAGGCCCACCTGGAACATCGGCATGCCGACCGTTTCGGGCCCGACGTAGGGAAACCCGTCGGCAATCCGCAGGATGTTTCGCAGCACCGCCTGGTAGGGACTGATGGGTTCGCCCTGGATGGTGACCACGCGCAGGTTGAGGATGCGTTTGCCAGGCGTCTGGCCGTTCCACACCGTCTCAAAGAAGCCGCCGTAAAAAATATCGAGTGCGAAGAACAGGATCAGGGCCCAAGCCAACCCCAGTTCCCAACCGCCGATAATCAGCACCACGATCGCCAGCACAAAGAACGCGAGGCTGCGAATCAGCAGATCGAGCAGGTAGGCCGGCAACCGCTGGAAGGGCCCGGCAATGCGGTAGTCGAACGCGATATTCTCCGGCGTGCTGATGGAGATGCGCGTATCGAGTTCGGCATGACGCTCTGCCATCGGCCCGTCTGCTTTCTGCCCCGTGTGTGTCGTCGCCCGCAATAGTACGCATCAGCCCACCGGCAGCGGCCCGGTCCCCTGCCCTGCGGTCAGAGTAGCGGCAGCCTTCCCGCGATGCGATGCGAAGATAGCTTAAGTGCTCACCTCGAATTATCGGTCACCTTCGCAGCCATCGCAACCGGGGAGTAACCCATCTACACCAAGGGGCTTGCGCCCGCCGCCACGCAGACCTGCTCTGCTCACATCAGTGTGCCAGGGCTCCGCGAGCCGTGAACGCTCTCTGCCGTAGCCTGGATGCCCCGCATCCGGTGAATGGGCGTGATCACGCCGATAGATGCGGCACGCACCTGTAGCCAACGCGCACGGCTGCGTGCTGATGATCCGCAAAGCGGCCCCTACGTGCCCTGCCGGTCCACACAGCGCCCCCCACGCACAGGGCATACACGAACTAAGCGCTCACGGGTGGCGGCTGAAGAGGGCGTGCAGCGTGGCGCGGTCCTGGTTCTTGGGCTGCAGGACCACCTGGCCGGAGCCGAGGACAGCGTGGAATTGATCGCGGTCGGCATGGCCCAGGAGCAAATGAGCATCGTCCGCCGTCCAGTCCAAGTCGCTGGGTTTGCCCAGCGGCACGGCCGCGTCGGCGGTTACTTCCACCAGCACGGCTGTTTGCGTGAGGATGGCGAAGTCGCGGGTTGCAATCGGTTTGGCGCCCGGCTCGACACAAAAACCCACGCCGGGACCGCGAACGGCCAGGATATCGGCATAGCCCTCTGGCGTATCGGGATTGGTGGAGAAGATGCCTGAGGGCAGCGTGGCCAGCACGGCCGCATTGTGTGGGCTGTCCCAGGGCTCTTCGAGATTCAGCCGCTGGTAGGCAGTCTGGGCGTAAGGAGCGTTCAAGTAAGGCAGCAGCTTCACCCGCCAACTCAACAGCGGCCGGCCCTGGCTGTCGTAAATGTCGGTGGGAAACGTATTGCGATGATGGCGCAGGTAAATCTCCAAAGCCTGGGCGACCTGTCCCACGCGACGGCGACGCTGCCGCTCGAGCGCTCGCTGCCGCATCCGCTCCAGAATTTCCGGACCTTCGTCCAGCAGTTGCTGGCGAACGGCAGGCTGCGCCGTCCAGCGGATAGCCACCACACCGCTAGGCTCGACGGCGACCTCGGCTTCGTTCAACAGGTGCCGCACCAGTTCCCACAACAGTGGATCGGTCGGCGCGTCGTGCTCCTGCTCGTACGCGTCCGGATCGACCGACGACCATTGCTCCCGCAGCGATTGCAGCAAGGACACAATCTCGCGAGTAATCCCCGGGATGTGCTCAGGCTGCTGGGGATGCAGCCGCACTTCGACGCGTAGCTGCGGATGGATGTCGGCCACTGTGACCACCGCCAGCAGACCGCTTTGCAACCGCAGCCAGGTTGCCTCCAAGGGATTCTTGTGCAACAGCGACGGCATCCGGTGCGAGACTTCCATGCGGAAGTGCGTGTCGATCAACTGCGCGGCGATCAACGCATGGTCGCCGGCCAGGGCGATCTCGGCATCGAGCGGGCCGTTCCAGCCGCGGGTGAAGGCGCGCTCGACGGATGGCCCGCCCGACGCGGCCAACTTGCCCTCAACCCAAACCAGATGCTTCGCCGGCGGTCCGCCGCGTCGATACGGCGGCCATACCAGTTGTTCGAGCTGTTCGGTGGTAGGCGGCTCGGCAAACCTGGCCACGTTGCTAAAGGGCAGGCGGCCGCCCTCATCGCCATACAGCATCAGCGCTTGCAGTTCGCCCACCAGCGCGTAGTCGCCAATCACCAGCAGGTAATAGCTGTAGGGAACGTACTCCAGCAGCGGCGCTAGATCGTGCCACTGGCGATGGTCCAGGGCGGTGAATTCGATCACGGCGCGCGACTGCAAGCTCAACACCCAATCGCGCAGCGTCTGGGCGTTCTGCTGCAGCCAGTGGCGATAAGGATCCTCCCAGGGCGCCACCAGGTCGGGATCGTAATCCTGCTCGTCGGTCCGCAGCCCGACGGTCAAACCGGCTGGAAGCTGCGGTTGCCGGGCCGCTTGCTTTGCCCTGGCTGTGGCATCGAGGACGGCCGCGGGCGTAGCTTCATCGTGGCAGCCCAAGAGGGCGATACAACTTGCGCTCAGCAGGCACAGTGCCACTCGTCCCATCAAAGCCATCCCCAATCCAGCCAGGCCGTCACGCTGGCGCAGCCGACACCGCCCGCCGCGCGAAGTTCGCCCAGCAGGCTCACCAACCAAGCCGGTATCTGTGCCGCCGCAAAGCAGCAGGGACGTGACGCGCCCAGATTACGGGTTCATGCCAGGCAAGGTGCGGGTGCCGCGTTGGATGGGCTCGTATGCGACAGGATCGGCTGGCACCCGGCGCTCCCAGGCAGCGAATGTCCCCCAGGCGCGCATCTCAATCAATACACCCCCAAAAGTGTAGTCAGGAGGCCGCCGGCCGTACAACCGAATTTGGGGTGCTTGCTGGCCGAAAGGCCGCGTGGGACAGGCAAAGTTAGGGCCCAGGCATGCTGTTACCAGCGGAGATTTTCGCGCGGCTGCATCGGATGGCGACGGTCGAACTCCTGGGCCCAGGCTTGTTCTGACTCGTCGGCGTTCTTGGGCAGCACCACCTGGACTTCGGCCAGCAAGTCACCGCGGCTGCCGTCCTTGCGCGATACGCCATGCTCGCGGATGCGGAGCTTGGCCCCGCTGGAGGTGCCCGGAGGAATCTTCAAGCTGACCGGGCCGTAAGGCGTCGGCACGTCGACCTTGGCGCCGGCCAGGGCTTCGCCCAGCGTGATGGGGACGCGGACCACCAGGTTTTCGCCCTGCCGCTGGAAGTAGGGATGGCTGGCGACGCGCACCTTGATCAGCAGATCGCCGGCAGGCGCGCCTTGGAAACCCGGCTGCCCCTGGCCGCGAAGACGGATTTTTTTGCCGTCCTCGATGCCGGCGGGGATTTTGACGGTGAGGCTTTCGACCTGGTCGCCGCGTTGCAGCCGCACCACGGTTTCACCGCCGGTAACGGCCGTTTGGAACGGGATTTCCAGTTCGGTTTCGATGTCGCCGCCGCGGGTGGAAGGACGTTCGGCGCGTGCCCCTCGGCTGCGGCGCGAGCTGGCTCGGCCCAGTTGTTCGAACAGGTCGGCAAAGCCGCCCATGCCTCCCATACTGCCGAAGCCGCCTGCTCCGCCAAAGAGCTGCGAGAAGTCGATATCTTCGCCGCCGCCTCCGCTGTAGGTCCAGCGGGCTCCGCCCGGCCCGCCAGCGCCCATGTGCTCGAACGCTTCGCCGTAGCGGTCGTAGTTTTCGCGCTTTTGCGGATCGTTGAGAACTTCGAACGCTTTTTGGACCTCTTGGAACTTCTTGGCGGCGTTGGGATCGTCGGGGTTGAGGTCCGGGTGGTATTTGCGAGCCAGCTTGCGGTACGCCTGCTGAATCTCTGCCTGCGAGGCGCTGCGGCTGACCCCCAGCGTCTTGTAGTAGTCCTCAGCCATCGGCAAATAGCGGTTGGTGGAAAGGTGGCAATCGGTGGAATTGCGGCGGCGTCTGGCACCGGCCAAACGCTGCCGCTGGTTGCAAAATTATACCGCCCCCGGCGCTTCGTGCAGAAGAGGCCCCGGCAGCCTCCGCGTGCGATTCGCCGGCTGACGTGTATAAAGAAAAGAAGGGAGGGCAGACCACATACCACCGCCGGCCATCGGCCGCCCCACAAGCCTACCGCTTACCGCTACGAACAACATGCCGCTAGCCGACGATGCCGCCAGCAACCTGCCCGACCTCCTGGCGGCGCGGCTCCAACAGCCGCTGCCAGGCGAGGCCAGCCAGACGGCGTTTCAGCCGGAACTGAGCCACGGCCGCCATTTTCATACGCCCCCGCCCTGGGCAAGGCCCGCAGCGGTGCTGCTGCTGTTGTACCCGGACCTGGGCGGCTGGCACCTGCCGCTGGTCTTACGGCCGGGGCACTTGAGCCATCACGCCGGGCAGATCGGGTTTCCCGGCGGCGCGATCGAAGCCGGCGAAAGCCCGCAGGCGGCCGCCCTCCGCGAACTGCACGAAGAATTAGGCGTACCGCCGGCACAGGTGCGGCTGCTGGGCCAGCTTTCGCCGCTGAACCTGTATGTGAGCAACTTCACGGTGCTGCCGTGGGTTGGCGTGGCGCGGCAGCGGCCAGAGTTTGTGCCCGATCCTGGCGAGGTCGCCCACGTGATCGAGGCTCCGCTGGATCAACTGGCCGATGCTTCCCGCCGTACCCGGCTGCAAGTGCAGCGGGGGTTGCTGCGGTTTTGGGCACCGGGCATCGCCCTGGGGCCGCACACCATCTGGGGCGCAACCGCGATGATCCTTGGCGAATTTCTGGCGGTTCTGGACGACGTCAGCCGGCAATCGAGCGAGCGTTGAGCCCGCCCCCCCTAGTCGCGTCCCACGTCGCCTGAGGCCACGCCGCCGGACGTGCCGTTGGATTGAATGATGCTGACCCGCGTGCCGTTGGTGAGGTCGGTTTCCGGGGCGAGCACGACCGGCGTGCCCTCTTCGAGCCCGGCCACAATTTCAACTCGTTCGTCGTTCATCAGGCCCACTTCCACATCCTGAAGTTGTGCCCGGCCGCCGCGGACGGCGAACACCTGCCACCGTCCGGCGCTATTGCGGAACAGGGCGCTGCGGGGGATGGTCAGAGCCTGCTCTTTTTCCAGCGTGATGATTTTGACCTGCACGCGGTAGCCCACGCCCAGGCCGCGCTCGGTGACCAGCCGCTGCAAGTCGCTGGGGCTCAGGCCCACGATCACGCGGACCCGCTGCTGTTCTACGCCCAGCGAACTGACCTTGGTGAAGCCGGCCGGATACACCTGGGTGACGGTGCCGCGGATCGGCTGGTTGCCCACGGCAGGGCCAAAGATCTCGACCGTGTTGCCCGGCCGCACCTGCACGGCGTCCTGGGTGAGCACTTCGGCCTCGATATCCATGGTGGACAAATCGCCGATCTCCAGCAGCAGTTCGCCGGCGGGCAAGTACCGCTCGTTATCGACATGCCGCTGAAGCACGGTGCCATTGACCGGGCTGGTCATTTCGCCCCGCTCCACCTTCTGCTGGGCCTGTTCCAGCCGAGCCTGGGCTTCGCTCAGTTCTTCTTCCAGCACCTCGCGTTCCGGGCCAGTTTTGCGGGTGATGTAGTTGGTCACCAGCACGTCGGCCATGTCGGTGGCGCGGTACAGGGCTTCGGAGATGGCGACGAGGAACTCATCCTGCGTCTGGTCGACGTCGGCCTCTACCCGGGCCAGTTCCGCACTTTCCAGTTCCTGTTCCGTGACGCCCTGCGGAAGCGACTTGAGCCGCTGTTCGCGGCGGGCGACGAAGTCCAACTTGGCCCGGCTGGCACGGCGGCGGTCCTTGGCGGCCTCGACGGTTTTCTCCATCGCCGCCTCGTAACTGAGGGTCTGCTTGTAGAGCGTGTTCTCGACTGAGATATCCTTCTTCTCGGCAATTGCCGCCTTCAACCGGTCGACCGACTCTTGCGCGATCCGCAGCTCCAATTCCAGGTCGCGAGGCACGATCCGCGCGACCACCTGGCCGGCTTTCACACTGTCGCCTTCTTTCAGGCCGATGGCTTCAATCCGCCCGGCATACGGCATCGTAATCAGGTAGGTCTTGGGAAGCCGGGTTTTGCCGCGTTCGACGACGAACTCGGCAATCGGAGTCACGGTGGCCGGCTGGGCCTCCACCGGCATCCCCTCGCCAAACTGCGACCAGGCAATACCGGCCACCGCGACCAACGCCACCGCTGTCAGCAACATGACCCAGGATTTCACGCGTCACTCCTCCCCTCGCACGGTTGGCCCCGGCCGCCACGGACCTGGTTGGCCACCCGTTGATTGGATCTGAATGGATCTCTGAATTGTATCTTTGCCGGGCGTTGTACGGACGCCGCTGGCGTTTACTCGCGGACCTTCAAGGCATCGAGCCAGTCCAGGCGATTGATATTCCATTGCACCAGCGCGTGCGCCGCCAAGGTGAACACCGCGGATGCCACGATGGTGTTGATCCACACCGGCGGCGTGGTCACCACCGGGATGCGGAACAGTTCGGTGTCGTACAGGATCGTGAGCCACACGCCGAGCCCGTACCCCATGGGCATGCCCAGCACGGTGCCCACGGCCGTCACCACCAGGCTTTCTTTCAGGAACAGGTTGCCCACTTCCCTGGGTGTGTAACCCAGCACGCGGAACGTAGCGACTTCGCTTTGGCGTTCGGCCAGGCTCACCAGGCTGTTATTGAGCACGCTACAGAAGAAGATCACCCCGGCGAAGAACACCAATACGCCGATGAAGATGCTCTGGGTTTCAATCACCGTGGTGCGCAGGTTGTGGACCGTATCAGCCCGGTAATGGACCGATTGCAGGGCCGGCAATTCCTTCAGT
>Ga0180216_1002688_pt1 | contig 14546 bp, 9 predicted proteins | sample eDN3rd37CBELigMG_FD_128879 | JGI IMG/M metagenome (GOLD analysis project Ga0180216, IMG submission 128879) | Enriched Miracle-Growth compost microbial communities from Emeryville, California, USA - eDNA 3rd pass 37_C BE-Lig MG (version 2)... ... | reverse complement strand
TTATTCCCGGCGCCGTGTTCGCCTTTGCTAACTTTGCGCCGCCGCCCTTGGACTTCTTTCTCCGCCGTGCTGCCGGTCACCAGAACGGCGGCTCCTTCAACCGCGCAAGAGCCCACATCGTCTGTCGCCGATTTGGTGCCGTTGAGCGCCCGCAGCCCATTGTGCAGCAGGAACCGCCGCAGTGCCACGCCGCGGTCCTCTCGTCGCTAGGGTATGTGCCGCTCCCCCGCTGCCGTCCCGCCCTGTCTCGTTCGTGTGCCAGAGGACGACCATTTCTCTTAAGTTCAGCACTGAGAGCACCAGTGAAAGAAACAAACATGCACTACCATCTGATGGCACTCTACTCTTGCGTCGCCCCCTAACGTGCGCGCCACGCATAGTCTAACCGCGACGGGCCAGCGTCACCCTTTTGTGCGCATTTTCGGTGCAGGCATCGGCGCAGTAGCGGCGGCCTTCGCCCCCCACGGCCCCAGCTGAGGTACTTTGCTCGTCCCGCCGTTCCGTCTTCCCCCCCGTTCCCAAGAAGCATTGTATATCAACGTCTGTGTCGCCCATCGGGCGTGGCACAGGCGCTAAACAGCAATGCGAGATCCACCCCCCTTCGCCCCCCAATGGTCGCCGGAATGCGTTGCTGACTTGCTCGCATGCCGCTCGCCGTGGGATGGCCATCGCGCTGGTGCTAGATTGCCGCGCCCGTCGCCACAAAGAATGACGCCGCTGCCTGCATGGATGCCTACGGTACGAAGCCCGGTCCAACCCCCGCTTGCCTTTGTAAGCGACACGATGTTACTAGTTTATCCGTGTTTCAGATGAATCTCTGTGATTCCAACTCTTAAACTACTGATCGCTCTCTTACTCAAGCTTCTTTACCCATTCGCACCATGTTCCGTGAAACGTAGCTAATGAACCGACCTAGCGGCCGCACCGGTTGGCGCGCATGTGGACAGAGCTATCCTGCGCTGCGCCCACCGTGCGTACGCTGATGATCGCTGCGGTTAATTGTTTTGGGGTGCCTGGCCCCAACCCTCCTGCTGTAAAAAGGTGCGTAACCCTTCCGCTATACACAGTTGAGCTGCAGCGTGTTGCCTCGGGGGGAGAACGAGGAAAACGGTGTTGATCCATTCTATGAGGAGCGGCCGCCCTTGGGCGCCGTGCGCGTGGCGCCGTCGCGAGCGGGAATGTGGCCGCCGCTGCCCTGCTCGGTCGGAGGCGACCGGGGTCGCACCCGCCGGGCGGCTGCGTGTGTGGCCGCGCCCTGTGAGCCCCTGGGTTCTCCAGCGGCTCCTCGCACGGCGCCGTGGCCGCGGTGCTTTTCCAAGGCGGCGACGGCGACCTGCGGGCCGAGGCGGTGCGTGGTGCGCCCAAGCCGGGTCTTGGACCGCTGCGCACAGCCCTGTGCTCCCCGCCGTGCTCAAAAGATTCACAGAACCGGCTCTGACTCTTCCCTGCTTCCTTCTGGCGCCCCCGCCCCTTCATTTGGTCGGCCGAGAGCACTGACGCGAGCCAGCCGCGGTCATGTAGCGTCCTCCGATGCACAGGGCGGCCCCATTCGTGTACTATAACGTGCAGTGTACATGGTGATCTGCTAGAGAAAGCATCAATAATGTACAACAAAGAATACAGGGACTGCGAGAACAGCAGTGGACGCCGCCGCTCATGCGTCGGGGTCCACCATCGGCCGCTTGGCCGCCTCGCCGGCCAGGAGCGAGAGCCGGTCGTCGGACGCCGGCCGCTTGAGCGGCGGTGGCGCCCGGTCCGGCTCCTGGTCCGAGCTGCTCGTGGCGGGCGGCCGCCCGCTGTCAGAGTCGGCCTCGAAGCCATCCGAGTGCGGCACCACCGGCTCGTCGTCGTGGTCGGCGTGGGCGGGCGACCGGCCGCCGGCCGTGGCCGCTGCCGCGGCGGCGCCGGCGGGCACGGCCGGCGGCTTGAGGTCGTCGAGCTGCGGCAGCTCGAACGACGGCAGCTTCGGGTAGGTGGGGGCGGGCGCCGGCGGTGCCTCCGCTTTGACGGGCGACGCGCCGCGGCTGGCGTCGTCGACGGCCACGTCGGCGTCGGCGTCGTCCTCGTCGGGCACGACGCCGTCAAAGAGTGACATGTCCATGAAGACGGCGTCGCGCGTGCACGAGCACCACTGGGCGCGGCGGCCCATGGGAATCCACTGCGGCAGCGCAAAGTTGACGGCCTCGGCGCAGTTGAACCCGTGGTTGAAGCCCGCGTGGTACGCGCCGGGGAACGTGATCACAAAGTGGCCCGCCTCCTGCGCGCATTGACAGTGGTCCCAAGGGGCCCGGCCATTCGGCGGTGAGCGCGCTGATCCCCACCCCTCCCCGCTCCACGTGTGAAAGCGCTCCGTCTGCGCGCCACGCACCTGGATGACGCGGTAGACGGGGATGCCAAACTGGTTGAGCACCGCCGGCGCGATGAGCTGCGTCTTGTGCCGCATGAACTGCGAGCACTGGCGCACTTCGTCGCAAAAGATGTCGGCGGCGACGAGCTCAAAGTTGGTGCGCGCCGACGGCGGGATGACGTACCACTGCTTCGGGGCGCCGTAGTGCAGGTAGTTGATCGAGTACAGGTCCATGTCCTCCACGTGCCACGAGAACGTGGCGCGCCACATGCCAAAGTACAGGTACGGCGCGCACACACCGGGCAGCCGCCGCGGGAGCGCGGTCAGCAGGTTCGGCAGCCGCTGCAGGTTCCACACGTCCTGGTCGGCGTCGAAGAGCGAGCCGGCCATGTCGGCGCCGTACATCGGCTGCGACACCGGCAGCGTGCTCCAGTACTGCTGCTCCAGCTCGGCCAGGTACGCCTGCCGCCGCAGCTGGAACGCTTCGTCCGGCTCGTCCGGCCGCTGTGGCGGGCACGCCGGCACGGGCGCGGCCAGGTCCACGGGCGCCGCGGCGGCCTCGGCCTGGGCGGCGGCCTCGGCCTTGTTGCCGGGCGACCACGCGCGCGGCGCCGGCGGGTCCGCGAAGCCGGCCGGCGCGGGCGGCGTCTGGCGGCGCAGCGCGGCCGACGGCCGGAACGTCATCGAGAGCGCCTCGTTCCGGAAGGACCACTGCGGCCGCGTGTTCTTGACAATGTTCTGCTGGTGGTAGGCGCCGGCGTACCGGTCGTGCTTGACAAACTGCTGTGCGATCGGCTGCTTCACCTTGACCGTCTGCAGCAGCGCGGGCTCGTAGCCGCCGCGCCGCGGCGTCCACCCGGGCGGCGGGATGATCTTGGCCAGCCCGGCCGAGCAGAACGGCTCGATGGCGGTCACGTAGGCCGCAAAGTCGGCGAACTCGGCCTCGGTGGGCCGGAAGACGGGCACGCCCGCGGACAGGTCCGCGTCCCACACCGGCGGGACCACCAGCGGCGCCATCGCTGCGGCGCGAGGTGCGACGCCCGTCTGCGCCGTGAAGACGTCCACCAACCCAGCTCGAGGGAGAAACGAGGGGTCAGGCGCCTCTCGTCGCCTTCACGCTACTATCTGCTACACTCTGCGTCAACGCTCGTCTTCGTCATCGGCCTTTGAAGCAGCCTCTCCGTTGCCCGCGTATGCGGCGTCCTCTGACCATTCATGACTTCCGCGGCGCCTTCGTCCTATTCGTCGTCGTGCCTCTGCGTCGTCCGCTTCTTCGTCCGCTGCGTCGTCCGCTGCGTCGTCCGCTGCGTCGTCCGCTGCGTCGTCTGTCTGCGTCGTCCGCTGCGTCGTCCGCTGCGTCCGTGGCCTCTGCGTCCGCTGCGCCGCCGCGTCTTCCTCCAAACAAAAGGTTGAATCGCGGCAGAAATTGGCAGAATCGCGGCAGAATCGTGGCAGAATCGGAATTCTCGCTAGGGTTTGGGCTATGCCTCGCTGTCTAGGGCTAGGGTTACGAAATCATCTCATACGTCAGGCCCTAGTATCACCCTAGCCCGCTAGCGGCGAACATGACGGGCAAGCAGGATGCAGTGTCGCACGCGTATCATCACCCCGAATGGTCCATGGTCCGTTGAATGATAGCAGCGCATTGCGACGCTCCTACCTTGCCGCGAAACGCTCGCGAAACGGTCTGCATCCACAAGGCCATGCATCGCCCAAGCGGCGAAACATACCCCTAACCCTACGATGACGTCATTCATGCGGCAGTCTCGTAGCCCTATTGACGTCCCTTTGTCAAAACGGACGCGGAAATGTGGGGCGTCCTGTGCCATTAACCACCTGCTTAATTGGCCTTTTTACAAGGAAGACGCGGCCGGCGCAGACGCTTCATAGGCAATTAAGGACGGCGGCGCCTAAAAGGAGATCGCCGGCGTAGATGCAGGCAGCCACGGGCCGCGAAGGCGCTGGGCCATCCCCGAGCACAACTGGCCGAGAGGACGCAGCGGCCGATGCAGCGGAGGGCTCTGTCGACAAGGACCGCAGCAGGCACGGGGATCCCAGCGGACAGCGGGGATCTCTGCGCGAAGAACCGTGCCACGCCGGCCGGCCAGGGACCGTTGAAGCAAGCGCCGTGGCGCCAGCTGCAGGCGGCGGCCACGGGTGAGTAGGGCCGTCAGGACGCTCGCTGCGTGCCGACGCGCCGGGCGCCGCCTGGGCAAGGTCCACCTGTACGCCGCCCTGCTGGCGGGCGCGGTGCCGCTGCCACGCGCCATGGCGAACACGAACGTGCCCGCGCCGGTCGACGAGACGGCGCTCTACGAGATGTGGGCGGCGTGCCCGACCGCCATCGACAGCACGGGCGACACGGTGTACCTGCTGCCGTCGCCGCCGGCCACCGCGGCGACGCCGCTGCCGCCAGCACTGACGCGGCTGGTGGGCGGGCGCACGCTGGTGACGCTCACCGCGGCGAACCCGGGCGGCCGCGAGCTGGACGATGTCGAGAACCAGGTGCGCAACGCGCGGCTGGCCGCCCAGCTGGCCGAGTGGCGCCAGCGCCACGGCGGGCCGCACGCGCCCGACGTGCACCGGAGCTACTCGTGGGAGGCGAGCACCGGCCGCTGGTTCGAGCCCGGCTTCGCCGCCGAGGCGGTCGACGCGGCCGGCCGCGCGGCGCTCCTGCAGCTGGGCGCCGAGCACGGCCAGCTGGCCGTGTACGAGTACGTGTACGACGCGGCGACGGGCCGGTGCCTCCGCTCCGTCGTGTCGTGCGACGCGACCAAGACGACGGCCGCCGAGACCAACGGCGAGAACGTCGCCGTCGTGCCAGTGCCCCGCCCGGGCGAGCGGCACCCGATCTACCTCTACCCGGACTGGCTGCACCTGTACCACGAGCGCGCCGCCGTCCTCGCATTCTTTGAGCGGTGGGCGCGCCACGACGCGGCCTACGCGGCGTCCGAGGCCGCCGCCCGGCTGCAGCCGTTCCTCGATCGCGTGCGCGGCATGGCGACGGCGGTGCTGCCGCCCACGGTCGTGGTGGAGGGGCTGGACGGCAGCGGCAAGTCGACGCTGGCCAAGGCGCTCGTCGAGCACGGGCAGGCGCGCTTCGGCGTCACGCCGCCGGCCAGCATGGTGCCGCTGCGGCCGGTGCGTGAGCCGGTAGCGCCGCGCGGCCGGGCCGATCGAGGGTGCGCGAGACTAACCCCGGGGGGGCCTGGGCCGAGTGGTTTGCCATTCCGCGCTCCGCCCCAGGCGTTTGATGCCCTGCCGGAGGCGGTGCGCCGCGCGTTCTACGGCCTGAGCAACTACGTCTTTGTCGACGAGCTGGCGGCGCCGCCCTCGAGCCAGCTCGTGGTCGTGGACCGGTTCTGGGCGTCCACCGCGGCGTACGCGATCGCGCGCGCCGTCGAGCGCGAGGACGACCTGCCGCCGCCGGGCGACCCGGTCTACCGCTGGCCGGCCGACCTGCCCCGGCCGCGGCTCACCATCTACCTGGACGTGCCGATCGAGGTGCGCGCCCGCCGGATCGCCGCCCGCGGCCAAGGCTTTACCCCCGAGGAGCTGCTGCTGCAGTGTACGTGGGCCGCCGGTCGGTGCGCCCGCCGCGGCGATTGCAGGCTAATCCTGCGCGGTGCACAACAAAGCATTCTATTCTGCGCGTCGCGGCGGCGGCGACGGTGCAGCGGCGGGCACAGGCCTGGCGCGGCGGATCGCGGTCGCCTACGAGCGCATCATCTCCGAGCTGGGCCCGGACCACGCCGTCACGCTGGACGGCTGCCTGGCGCCCGACGAGGTCCTGGCGCATGCCATGGCGGCCATGCGCGAGCGCGGGCTGCTGCCTTCTTAACTATGGACAATGCGCGTGCTGTACAGAGGCGTGGGGGGTGGGAAGCTCGAAGCAACATACACAACGCGAGTTCTCGCAAGGTCGCTATTTCCGGCTGGCCGGCATCACGTTTTTCATCGTCGGCGGCAGCCGCCGCCCGCCCGCACTGGCCTGTGTGCACCCATCGCCAACGTGATCAGGTCGCAGGCCAGGGTGAGGGCGGCTGAACCACCCCGTCCGCTTATCTACGCGCGCGCACCAACGTACGGCAGCAGCGGTCCCAGCCGCCACAAAGTTGAGCGTCGCCTGGCTTGCGCGTCCCGCAGCCGCCGGCGCACGCGCCGTGGCCGCACGCTTGGGGGCCGGCTGCGCGCCGCTGGAGACCACCGCGCCCAGCGAACAGGACCCATCACAACTGCGTGAGCGGCCATACCTAGTGGTTCCCAACCTGCCTATCGGTCGTACGGACCCCGTCGGGGCGGCGCGCTTGCGCGGCGGCGACTCGACGACCTGTCCGTCCGTATCGGAGCTGATGGGGTCGTCGTCGACCTCGTCGCCGGCGCCGTCGTCAGCGTCCTCATCCTCGCCTGCCGACTCGTCGTCGTCCTCGACTGGGTACGCCGCCGCACGGCCCCGGCCGCGGCCTCGCGCCGCGGTGGTTGTGGCGCGGCCCCGGCCCCGCCGGCCGCCGCGCGCTGGGGCATCGTCGCCCCCACCGTCGGCTACCGCGCCCCGCCGCGCGGTGGCCTTGGGCGCGGCGGCGGCCGACCCGCGGCCACGGCGCGCCGGCGCGCGTCCTGCCGGGCCCGCCGCCGCCGCCAGCGCGCCGTCGTCCTCCTGGTTGCGCGCCGCGGCCCGCAGTGCGGCGTCGGGGTCGGGCGCGTCCAGCCGGTTGCGCGGCTGAAACGCGGCCTCGCGCCGCTGCTTCTCCTCGGCAACCACCCGCTTGAAGACGCTGTCGTCCTCCAACGCGTCCGGCCGCTGCTGGACGGTGTGCTTGGTGCGTTCCACCGTTGCGGTGATGAACCTGGTGCGCCGGCCCAGAGACACGACGTCGCCGTGTCAGATGGGAATCCTCCGCTGGGCTGCCCACGATCCCGCACGCACTCGCTGATGGCGCGGCCTTCCTGTTTGTCCACGTAGTGCTTGGACGCCTCCAGCAGCTCGTTCTCGGGCAGCACGGTGAGCGCGTTTTGCCGGAGGTTGCGGATGATGATGTCCTCCACCTGGTGGGCGTCCAGCGCGACCGGGCGCAGGGGCACGCCGTTCACGTCGTCCTCCTCCATAGCGTCCTTGCCGTCCGCACGAGCTGCGCAGCTCAACGCGGTCGACGCAGCAGGCGCGACGCCGTGAGTCCAACGCAACGCAATGGCCATCGCCACGGATGTGCGCCGTACTGGGTGCCACCCGGCGGCGGTACATGAGGAGCAGGTCCCGCGGATTGGCCACGCGGTTCACGAAGGCGCTGCCGAACCGCACCACGTTGATCCGTGGGTAGCCCGTGAACTCGACCTGCGGGCTTTCTCACGCACAAAGTTGTATGCACAGGTTACCATGGCCGGCTGCGACGGCCCAAGGCAGGCGCCCCGTCTCGCACCTTTAGGCGCACGAGCGGCAGTGGCACCGGCCCGGCGTGATTCGGGTGCGCGCCCTGCCACTGGGCCGTAACCGTCTGGATCATGGCTTCGATCTGGCGCGTCACAGTGCACGACCGACCGCGTCGACGCTCACGATTTAGCGACGCCGACCCAAGTCCGTTGCGCGGCCAACGGTAGCGCACCCTTGCTTGCAGCACTTTCTCGATCGCCTGTACGTCGTCCGGCTTGGGCGCGTTCTCCAGCCGGGACAGGGCAATGTCTAGTGGGCGGAACACGCTGGATCAAGCCGACGCAACGTCAGAGGGCACGTAGGTCACCGCCATCCGCACTGCACATGACGTACCGTCCATGATGAACGGGCGCACGGTGGTGAGCGGGAGCGGCGTCAGCTGAAAGTTCTTGCCCTTGATCCGCAGGAGGGCAACGTGCCTGCGGCAGCGGTAACCGGCGGCAAGGAGCGCGCGCCGTTCAGCATCGCGCCCAACGACGAGCCTCTCTGACCACTCAACGTACTTGGGCTTGGCCTCGCCTTCGGAGAGCGACGTCGCCACGGACGACCCCGGCTGCGTCACGTAGAAGCGCTGCACCGGGTTCTCCTCGGGCCACACCCGGCACTCGTGCTCGTGGCCCCACACCACGAGGTGCAGAAAGTCGCTCAGCGCCGTCTCGGGCACAAAGCTGGTCGGGCTGTGGCTAATCCTGAGACCGCCCGTGGACCCCCGGCGTCGGAGGGCTGCGACGCACGACCATCAGCGTCCGCGGCCGCCCGCGGGCCGCTGCCGAGGCCGCCGCCGTACCGGTTCTGATGCAGCGTCATCAGGTTGAACCAGCTGTCCGGCTCGTGCTGGGGCCGCACCATGTGCACCTTGCGAGCCTCAAACGTGTGGAACAGGCGCTCGTCGCGGATGTTGCCCAAGCCGTACAGGGCGAGCCGGGTCCGGCCTGCACCGTGCAGCACCGCGCTGAGTTGGCTGACCCGGTGAGCCGCCAAACCTAACCGTAGGCCAGAGCGCCGATCGGACCCGACCTTTCTGCAGGAGGATGGGCCGCACGATCACCTCGTCCACCGTCGGGCTCTTGCCAAAATAGTTGAGCAAGCCGGCGACGCTGAGCAGGTCCAGCGCGCACAGGCTGCCCTCCTGGTGTGGCCAAGCGGGCCGACTCGACGCCCGCACAGCAGCTTAGCTGCCTGTGCGCCGGCCAGGAATGGCGGCCGCACGGGCCCACGCGTACGCCGGTGGGGTCGTCGTGGTTGCCGTGGATGCTGAAGCACGGGATGCTGATGTTGAGGTTCGGGTCTTCGTAGTTGACGTTGCCGAACCTGCCTCGCCGCATGCCGCCATAGATACGCAAAGCATCCGGGGTGAGCGTACTGCGCACACGCGGCGAGTCGCCTGCCATGGGGGCCCGACCGGTTCGACGGGAAGTTGACGACGGGGTCGCTCAGAAACTGGAACTGGCACGGCCGGTCGCCCATGCAGTACCGCCGCAGCATCTCCATCGTCAGGAACAGCGTCTTGCGCGACGGCTTGTTCTCGTGGAAGAGGTCGCCGCCCAGCAGAATAAAGTCGACCTGCGGCCCGCTGCCAACCTGGCAGTGGTGCCACCAGCAAGTAAGCCGGGGCGTGACGGCCTCTCTAACCGGCGCCCTGGCCCACGCACCTGGTGCTCGTTGGCCAGCTTCAGGATCTCTTCGAACGCGCGGAACGAGTCCTCGCCGCGGACGGCGTCCGTCTCCAGGTAGCCCAGGTGGTTGTCCGTGGCTGCGCCCGCCGTGCCGATCCGTCGACGGTGCGGTCGCCATCCGGTTAGCCGCGCGATAGGGAGGCGCGGCGAGCAGGCTGCTGCTTCCATACCGACGAGGACGGTGAAGGTGTCCTGCGGGCCGAGGTCGTCGGCGTCGGCCGCCGCCGCTGTGGGCGCGAGCGGCGCCGGCGCGGCCGCGGCGTCGACGGCGGCCGCCATTTTTTTCGCGCCAAAACTTGATTTTGAAACGATTTCGCGCCAAATTTGCGCTGCCGACGACGAGGACGACGAAGCGAAGCACGAAGCGAAGCACGAAGAGGAGGAAGAGAGAGGGGACGACGCGGACGACAACGACCGCAGGTAGGCGGCTCCCAACGTCGGCGGCCATCTGTGTGGACGAGGGCAACCACGGCTGGACCGAGATCTACAGGCACGATGGCGGCGACAACGGCGATCCGGCTGGCGACGCCGGCGGACCACGCCTTTGTCGTGGAGGCCAACCGTACGTGGCACGGCACAGGCTGGCAACGCCACCGGGCCTGGCTCATGTACTTCTGGGTGTTCGTTTACGGTCGGGCGCCACCAGTGACGATGGCCTGGGAGACCGAGCAGCTCCGGCTGGACGAGGCGACCGTCCGCGAAGGCGTCCGCAACCTGCTCCAGTCGCCCGACAAGGGCTTCTACCTCATCGCCGAGGTGGACGGCGTCCCGGCGGGCCAGCTCATGATCACCTCCGAGTGGAGCGACTGGTGGAACGGTACGGCCTACGCTTACGCACCGGCGCCATAGCGCGGCTAAACTTGGATGCGCACGTCCCGGGCGGCACGTTCGCGCACGACAGGCCACTACTGGTGGATTCAGAGCGTCTACGTGAAGCCCGAGTTTCGGAAGCGCAAGGTGCGAGAGCGCCTGGCCGAACTGCGACGCCTCGCGGCCGGCCGGAACCTCACCTGTTCGCGAAACGCCCATGCGTTCCCGTTAGCTCAGATTTTCACCAAGCTGTTCGAGCACGTCGAGCAGCTCGCACAGACGCGGGGCGACGTGCGCCAGATTCGCTTGTATGTGGAGCGGCAGAACACGACCGCCCAGGCGACTTACAAGAAGATGGGCATGCACCACTCCCACTACGACATGTACGAAAAGGTCCTGCCGCTCCCGGGGCATCCGCGGCAGTAAGCAGCGCGCCCCTCCAATCCGTGTACACCCTAACCTAAACGATAGACGGCCGTGAGCTACGGCTGAAAGCCCGTGCGGCCGGGAAACATTGCCGGCTTGCGCGCGATGCGCGGGTTGATCGCCTCGTCGATGAGCGCGGCCCGGCGGTCCCTGCAGGCACGCGCAAGCGAGGATGCGGCGCCCGCCCGCCCGTGTGAACCAGAGGCGCGAGCAGGCCTGGCGGGACGCAGGATCAGCGTACACTGTGTTGGACACGTCCCGCAGCACGCTCCCCGGGCCTTGCGACGAGCCGCGGGACGAGGGCGACAAGACCAAGCCGCGCAGCGACACGGTGTCCGTCGCATTGCTGTTTTGGCCCGTCCTGCGCGGGGTATGCACGCGCAGTCCATGGCGCGGGGCGTTCGATCGATCAGCTCGGCATGCTGTAACACCACCGGCGCCACGCACGGCCGGACCTCGGCCGCCAGATGGCGTCCAACGCGCCGCCCGCGGCGCCCGTGCTCAGCTATACGTGCACGGACAAACAATCCAGGCCCACAACCAGTTAGCGTGGTGGCGCCGTGATTCGTGCACGATCCGGCTCACGGGCTCTGCGCCTACGGCGGCAGAGGCAGGCCGGTCGCGTCCGTTGGAGGTGGGCGTGCGCGGCGGCCCTCCGTAGCTGGGCGCCATCGACGGCGGCGGGCGCATGCTGCCCGCGGGATCGGCCGTGCTTGCGTAGCCGCGGCTGCGCGATTGGCTGCCCTGCGCGCTGTAGTTGGAGCCAACACGGCTGCATGGGGGCGCGCGTCTCGGTTCTATATGGCAATTCAATGTGTTAGGAAAATAGCTGTTTGCTCCTATGCGTCGTCCCTCTCCCTACTGATATGTACCCGTGATACGGCTCCGCCGCCCGCGGCGCAAACGGATCGGCGGGGCGGCCGCCGCCACCGTAGCCGCCCGTGGTGTGCACGCTGCTGATCGACCCCGGCGGCGGCGCGCCGGTGTGGCTTGGGCGGACGGGGACGCCCGCGGACGAGCCCAACGTGCCGGTGCTCGGGGCGCGCTGGAAGGCCGCCACTGAGCTGCCAAAGGGCGAGCTCTGCGGCGTGGCGTGGTGCGATCCGCCAATGAGCGGCGGCGGATCGCCGCCGGGCCGGCCGGCACTGACGGGGCCGGGGCCGCCAAAGCTGCCCGGCGGGCGGCCGCGGCCGCCGCTGTCCGTGGGCGCGCGGGATCGGTCGCCCGCCGCCCGCTGCAGCTCGAACTTGAGGCGCTCGTTCTCCTCCTTGATCAGCTGCAGCTCCCTGCATAGTTAAATTGTGCGAGGAGATGTGCGATGCGGTGCTCATGAGCTCCTGCAGAGGCCGCGGCTCAAAACGCCGCAGCCGTGCAGCGAGGCCGGGCACCTCTGGAGCTCTTTGTAGGCGATCAGCTCTTGCTTGGCGCGCTCGAGGACGTCGCGCTGCCGCAGGACGAGGTCCTTGAGGTACCGTAGGTATTGCTGCACATGGCCGGCTTGGAACTGCATGATCGATCCTCATCGGTGGCCAAACCGGACGAATCGCTTCCACTATCAGCCCACTGGATACAGCTCCGGGCATGCGGTATCGGCAAGGATGCAATCGACTCGCCTTGAGCACCTCGGCAACTTCTCCGAGCAGGTTGACAGGCTCAGCAAAGAAGCGTCCGACGTCTGGTGGCAGCTACGGATCGCGCCGAATATGGAGCGATCAATTTTCATCGATGTGTGCCATGCAGATTCAAGTTAGACCGATCTTGCGGATGGCGCCCGGACAGGTGCCGCTGCATGGATCGCGTGCGTACACGGCTGTCCACGGCGAGGGTCGACGACAGCGCCGTGCAGACCGGGCAGATAAGTTCGCCGCGCGACGTGCGATTCGCTGCGTGCACCAGATCGATCCACGTCCTCGTCGACCACGATCCTCGCTTAGTGGCACGTAGGCCCAAGCCTCAAGTCGCAAGTCGAACTCGCATACCCACGGCGAGGCAGGAGGAACAGATGGTGTGGCCGCAGCTCGAGACGTTGAGTGGCGAGGTGTTGGCTTGGCCATCGCGGTAGCAGACGTTGCAGAACAGCCACGGCGGCACGGCAGCGGGCGCCGCGGCGGCCCCGGCGGCCGCCGCCGGTGCGCCGCCCCCCGCCGTCCGGCTGTGATCGCCCATGCCGGCGCTGCTGGCACGGATCGGAAGCCGGACGGAAGCGGAGCGAAACGGATCACAGGCACGCGGGAACCGACTGCCCAGCATAGCGGGTCGCCGCGCCCATGGTCCTCCGAGGCGGCGGCACGGGCGGCGCGAACTCCTGGGGCATCGCCGACAGTTTGGCGCCAAAAATCGAAAATCAGCAAAACGTTTGCGGCACCGCCATCCCCCCTGCCCGAGCCGTCAGCAGTCGTGCGTCCGTTCCGCCCACCACTGCTAGCGTACCTGTCGCCCCAACGCTGACGCGTTGCTGCCTCGCCTGCTTGCCGCGCGTTTCTTTGATGACGCTCGTATCGCGCAGGTGCAATCGAGCCGACCGCGCCGTTGGGTTGCCAGCAGCCCTGCCTGAGGCGTGCTCGCGAGCGGCGAGCGCGGAGCGACGTCACGGCGCGTCTCCTGGCGACTTCTCGCGGCTTCTCGCGGCGTCGCCGGCGCTGTCGTCGTCGTGTGCGGCCGTGTGGCCAGTTGCTTGTGCGGCCAGCGGCCAGTGGCCTATGCGGCTTCGCCCCGCCAGAGATCTGCCGTGCTGAGCCTGTCGCGGCACCCATGGCGCTCCGTCTAGCGACGTGGACGGCGCGCGGCGTCGTCACGCTGCGGCCGGCCGCGGTGCGGACGACGGCGGCGGCCCGCGCTCTGGCGGCGGCGGCCGCGGGGCCCAAGGGCAACGGCGCCGCGGCGCCCGCGCGCGCCAGCAGCGCTGCGCGGCCGTCGCTCGCGGAGGTGCCCGTGCCGGCCGACGACGATGCGGGGAACGTGTTCGGCAAGGCCGGCCTGCTGTCGGAGCCGCCCGTGGAGCCGTACACGTTCCCGGGCATCTCGCAGGAGCGCTTCCCCGACGAGATCGTCGACGTCCTGCTGGCGCCCGTGACCGCCGGCGACGTCGAAATCAAGCCGGACGGCCTGCTGTACCTGCCCGAGATCAAGTACCGCCGCATCCTCAACAAGGCATTCGGCCCCGGCGGCTGGGCGCTCATGCCGCGCAGCCAGCACCACCTGCAGGGCGACGTGCTGAGCCGCGAGTACGCGCTCTTCGCGCACGGCCGCTTCGTCTCGCAGGCGCGCGGCGAGCAGCAGGTCTTTGAAAAGTCCGGCATCGCCACCGCGTCCGAGGGCGTCAAGTCCAACGCCCTGATGCGCTGCTGCAAGGACCTCGGCATCGCCAGCGAGCTGTGGGACCCGATCTACATCCAGCAGTGGAAGGCCAAGTTCGCCGTCGAGCGGTGGGTCGAGCACAGCCGCACCAAGGCCAAGTCGCGCATGTGGCGCCGCATCGATCGCAAGTTCGACTACCCCTACGTCGAGCGCGACGGCCAGTGAAGCGTGTAATGATGTACATACATGACATTGTGTGATCGCTTTCAAAAGGTCTTTACAGAGCCACCCATGCAAATGTGCAGAAAGGAGACGGCTGCGCGCGCGGCCGCCGGGCGTCAGTCCGACGGCAGGCGCTCCTTGATGGCCGCGATCCAGCGCGGGGCGTCGCCGTCCAGGGCCTCCAAGTGGTAGGCGCGGTTGTCCTGCAAGACGCGACCGCTTTCCTCTTTGACGCAGGAGGGGGCGGCGCGGGTGAGCCGGGGCCGGCCGGATGGCCCATTGATCTCGGCAGCTCAAGCGTACCGCGTGCACGAGAAAGACTTTGGCGTTCTTTTGCTCG
>Ga0180216_1002685_pt1 | contig 14554 bp, 7 predicted proteins | sample eDN3rd37CBELigMG_FD_128879 | JGI IMG/M metagenome (GOLD analysis project Ga0180216, IMG submission 128879) | Enriched Miracle-Growth compost microbial communities from Emeryville, California, USA - eDNA 3rd pass 37_C BE-Lig MG (version 2)... ... | reverse complement strand
CGCGACTTCCACTCGCCGAACCTGTTCTGGCATCCTGAACGGGAGGGCCTGAAGCGCGTCGGCCTCATCGATTATCAGGACGCACTGGCCGGACCGGCGGAGTATGATCTCGTGTCCCTGCTGCAGGATGCGCGGCTCGACGTCGATCCAGGCCTCGAAGCCCGCCTTCTTGACTATTATGTCTCTCGCGTCAGAGCCGAGGAAGGAGATCTTGATGAGGATGCTTTCCGGCTGACCTATGCCGCGCTTGGCGCCCAGCGCAATTCCAAGATCCTGGGCATTTTTGCGCGTCTTGCGAAGCGCGACGGCAAGTTGCGGTATCTTGAGCATATCCCGCGCGTGTGGACATATCTCACGCGCGATCTTGCCCATCCGGAGCTTGCACCGCTGGCCGAGTGGTACGATGAGGCGTTCCCGCCCCATATCCGTCAAAGAATTCCGGCTGCCTGAGCGAGCCATTGTTCCAATTCAGCCTACGCGAGCTGGCACCAACATGACGTCAAAAATATCGACAGCGATGGTTCTGGCTGCAGGTCTTGGACAGCGTATGCGGCCGCTGACGGATGCGATCCCGAAACCAATAGTGAAACTGGCCGGCAAACCGCTGATCGATCATGTGCTCGACCGGCTGAGCGAAACCGGCATCACGCGGGCTATCGTCAATGTGCACTACTGCGCGGATGTACTCGAGGCGCATCTGGCACGGCGCACATCGCCGGAGATCCTCATTTCGGATGAACGCGACGAGCTCCTGGACACCGGCGGGGGTGTCAACAAAGCGCTCCCGCTTATTGGCGATGCCCCTTTCCTTCTGCACAATTCCGACACGACCTGGATCGAGGGTGTGGGCAGGAACCTCGACAGACTGATCGAGAACTGGGATCCTGAGCGGATGGACAGCCTGCTGCTCGTGGCGCTGGCATCGCATTCGCTGGGCTATCATGGCCTGGGCGACTTTTCGCTTTCTCCGGTCGGATTGCTGGAACGACGTGGCGAGCGCGATGTCACCCCGTTCGTCTTTACTGGAGTGTCCATCGCACATCCGCGGCTGTTTGAGGGCGCACCAGACGGTCCATTCTCAATCAACTCGCTGTGGGACGCGGCGATTACCCGGGGTCGGCTTTACGGAATCCGACTTGATGGCTGGTGGATGCACATCGGAACCCCGGAGGCGTTGGACGAAGCAGAGAGCTGGCTCAAGGACGCTTCGAAGCGGGTATGAGAATGGGGGTGGGGGGATATGGCTGGCGAGACTCGCAGACGACGGGGCACGGTTTACACAGTGCCGCCCGGAGCCAGTTTCCTCGACGCTCTGGCGGGTGCCATTGTACGAGGCGACCTGCCGCATGCGGGCGGCACGCCGCCTGATCCGCTTGACCTGACAGGCATCACGGTTCTCGTTCCGACCCGCCGCGCCGAGCGGGCCATCGGCGAAGCCTTTCTGCAGGCCGGTGGATCATCCGCGATGCTTCTTCCCCGGATCCGGCCGATTTCCCAGGGCGACGATGAGCGCGCGCTTTTTTCCGAACTGGTTTCCGGTGCCAGCGCCGAGGACCTCGAAACCCCTCCGGCTATCGAGGACCTGCAGCGCCTGCTGCTACTGACGCAGCTGGTTCAGAGATGGTCGGACGCAATGCGGCGGCCAGAGAGCGATCCCACCGGGGAACTCGAGATGGGGCCGGTGCTGTCCGCCGCGGCCCGCACACCGGCGCAGGCCGCGAACATGGCTCGTGAGCTGGCCACGCTCATGGATCTCGTCGAACGCGAGGGCCGTTCGCTCGACGGTATCGCGGACCTCGTGCCGGAGACATTCTCCCATCATTGGCAACAAACGCTCGATTTCCTCCAGATCGTCACCCGGTTCTGGCCTGAAGTGCTGGCCGAGCGCGGACAGCTGTCACCGAAGGATCGCGACAACCAGCTGATCCTGGGGCAGGCGCGCAGGCTCGCGGAGATGCCACCTGCCGATCCTGTCATTGTTGCTGGCGTCACCGGGTCGATCCCGGCAACCATCGAACTGATGCGGGCTGTCCTTGATCTGCCGCAGGGCGCGATCGTGCTGCCGGGGCTCGATCTCGACCTCGACGATGAGAGCTGGGAGGTCATCGGAGAGCATCCCGAACACCCCCAGTTCGCTCTCAGGAAGCTGCTCAAGGGCCTTGGTATCGATCGCACCGAGGTGACCCAGCTACCGGGTGCTGAACCAGTCATTGATCTCAGGACCCGCGCCGCCCTCATCAGCGAAGCGATGCGGCCGACCGCCACCACAGGCGCCTGGCACAAATGGGTCGAAACGGTTGATCCGGCCCAGGTTGCAGATGCGCTAAAGGGGGTGAGCCTCATCGAAGCACCTGGCGCCCAAGACGAGGCCGAAGCGATCGCGCTCATCATGCGCCACGTCCTTGAAACGCCCGGCCAGACGGCAGCGCTGATCACACCGGACCGGCTGCTTGCCCGCCGGGTCGCAATCCGGCTGGAAAGCTGGGGCATCCGGATCGATGACAGCGCCGGTCGGCCGTTCGCCAAAACGACAAGCGGCGCCTTCCTGGAACTCGTCATCAACTGCATTGCGCGAAATTTCGCCCCTGCCGAAACGATGGCGCTGCTCAAGCATCCGCTCACGCGACTTGGGCTTTCAGCGCGCGAGGCCCGGTTCGCCGCCAATGCGCTGGAGCACGCCGCGTTCCGCCGGTTCTATCTTGGCGATGGCATCGCGGGCATCAAGGCAGCCCTTGAGAAGGCTCGATTTGACGAAGCCAGCCAGAGCCCTTCGGCACGGCGTCTGTGGGAGGAAGACTGGGACCGCGCGAGCGCACTCATTGACCTCCTGGCCGAGGCGTACGCTCCGCTGCTGGAGGTCTTCGCCGATAGTGCCCCGAAGCCGCTTGCAGATCTGGCAGAGGCACATCTCACCAGCGCACTGGCCTTGAGCCGGCTTCCGGACGATGAACGCGAAGCCTCGGGAGGAGAGCCGCTGTTTGCGGGCGAGGCCGGTCAATCGACGGCGCTGTTCTTCGAGAAGCTCCGGGCGAGCCGGGAGGATGCACCCGACGTCGCCGCTGCTGATTATCCCGATCTCTATCGCAGCCTGATCCAAGGTATCAACGTGGTGGCGAAGGTGCCGCAGCATCCGCGACTGTCGATCTGGGGACCGCTGGAGGCGCGTCTGCTGCGCGTCGATGTCACCATCCTGGGGTCGCTCAATGATGGCACCTGGCCCGACGCAGCCGATCCCGGGCCCTGGCTAAACCGGCCCATGCGGGCGGCGCTGGACCTGCCGCAGCCTGAGGAAGCCATCGGAAGGGCGGCTCACGATTTCACGTCATTCCTCGGCGGACCAAAGGTCATCCTGACCCGAGCCCGGAAGGTCGATGGTGTGCCGAGTGTGCCCTCGCGCTGGCTGTTGCGGCTCAAGGCTCTGGTTTCAGGGCTCGGCCTGACTGCCAGCCTGGAACCTTCGGAGCCGTGGCTCGCCTGGGCGCGTGCGCGCGACTGGGCCCCCGCCCGCGCACCTGCCCAGCCGCCGCGACCAACGCCTCCGCTCGAAGCACGGCCCAGAAAGATGAGCGTGTCCGGCGTCGAACGCTGGATTGCAAATCCCTATGCGATTTTCGCCCGTGACATCTTGCGGCTCACGCCCCTGCAGGTTCTCGGCGCTGAACCCGATGCAGCGCTACGGGGCGCAGTCATTCACGAGGCCATGTCGCGGTTTGCCAAAGCTTATCCTCACGAGCTGCCTCAAGAACCGGCGCGTGAACTCTACGAGGTTGCGCGGGAGGTGATGCGCGAGCACGTCAGCCACCCGCGGATCGCTGCGTTCTGGCTGCCGCGTTTTGAACGGTTTGCCGCGTGGTTCGGTGAAACCGAACCGCAACGGCGCGCGGGGCTGCAGCGGACACTGGCCGAGGTCAACGGCGAGCTCACGTTCGATAGTCCGGGGGGACCGTTCAAGCTGACCGCACGTGCCGACCGGCTTGACCTCACCGATAGCGGCCTGGCCATCACCGACTACAAGACCGGTGCGCCGCCAAACGATGCCTCGGTCAAGACGCACGTGCGCCCACAGTTGCCGCTTGAAGCGGCAATTGCTCTCGCGGACGGGTTTCCGGGCATCAAGGCGACGAACGTTTCGCTGCTGCGCTACATCCGCGCTTCCGGCGGTGAGCCACCTGGCGAAGAGCGCATCATAAAAATTGATGATGTCGCGACCCTCGCCAATGAGACACTGGCCGGTCTGAAGCGCCTTGTCGCAGCGTACGATGATCCGGCAACGGCCTATGCCGCTGTGCGGCGTGGCGCCTTCACCTATGACTATGACGATTATGCGCAGCTGGCGCGCGTTGCCGAATGGGGGCAGGCGGGCGATGCAGAAGGGGAGGCCTGACGATGACCATTGATGTCGCCGCCGAACTGGCCAGCACGTCCCGGCGCCAGAGCCAGGCTTCCGATCCCACAGGCTCGGCGTGGGTGAGCGCCAACGCCGGCACCGGCAAGACGCACGTTCTCACCATGCGTACCCTGCGGCTAATGCTTTCTGGTACCGCGCCGGAACGGATCCTGTGTCTGACCTATACAAAGGCCGCGGCCGCCGAGATGTCGACGCGCGTGTTCGACCGGCTGGCGGAGTGGGTGACGGCCTCGGATGAAGAGCTGGATCAGGCGCTGACCAGGCTGCTTTCCCGTCCGCCGACCGATGACGAGAAAGCCCGTGCGCGCACCTTGTTCACACGGGCGATCGAAACGCCGGGCGGTCTCAAGGTGCAGACCATTCATGCTTTCTGCGAGCGCCTGTTGCAACGGTTCCCTCTCGAGGCAGGGGTGCCGCCAGGGTTTTCTACCCTTGATGATGATCTTGGCCGCACGCTGAAACGGGAGGCCATCGACGGGACATTGCGCGCTGCCGTTACAGACCCCGAAGGGAGACTGGGGCGCGCACTCAAGACTGCGATTGCGTATGCTGCCGAAGACCGTTTCGACAAGGTCCTCGACAGTGCCATCGCGGCCCGGGACTGGTTGAACTTCGCTCTCAAACGGGCGGACATGGCTGAGGAGGACGGCGAAGATCCTTTCGCGCGTGCAGACGCCGAAGTACGCGACGCTTTGGCGGTTCGCCGCAGCGTCAGCGTTGGCGACATTGAAGCCGAAATGGCCAATGTCCTCTCTGAAGCCGTCCTCACACGTGCCGTTGAAGTTCTGATGCAGGGGACAAAAACGGACGCTGGCATTGCCGAGTCCCTGGCCCTCGCCAGGAGAGCGAGCGACGTTCGCGGCCGGATTGAGGGACTGAGGCGGGCTTTCCTGACGAGCAACGGCGAACCGCGAAAGCGGATCGCGACCAAAAAGATACAGGACGCCGAACCAGGTCTGTGTGACCAGCTTACCGCCGCCCGCGACCGGTTTGCGGATCTGGATAACGAGCGCAACGGGGTAGCCTGTGCGGAGGCGACCGTGGCGTTGATGATGCTGGCATCAGACGTTCTACAACGTTACAGCGATGCCAAGGCACGGCGGGCAGCCCTCGACTTTGACGACCTCATCGAAAAGACGGCAAGCCTGCTCGGAACCAGCCAGAGCAGCGGAGCAGCCGACTGGGTTCTCTACAAGCTTGATGGCGGCATCGACCACATTCTGGTCGATGAATCACAGGACACCAGCCCCACCCAGTGGAACGTTGTCGAAGCTCTGGCTCGCGAGTTCTTCGCCGGAAAAGGAGCGCGCGATGAGACCCGCACCCTGTTCGCAGTGGGAGATGAAAAGCAATCGATCTACAGCTTTCAGGGCGCGGCTCCGGAGATGTTCGCGCATATGGGACGGTACTTCGAGGAGCTTTCGAAGAATTCCGGCCAGGTCTGGTCGGGGATCGAGCTCAATCTCTCGTTCCGTACCGTGCAGCCCATCCTCAAGGCCGTGGACCATGTGTTCGCCGATCCGGCCCGCACACCGGGTCTGAGTTCAGCCGGCGCCGAGATCCGCCACGCTGCCTCACGCGTTGGCCATGGCGGGCTTGTCGAGATCTGGCCCACGGAAGTGCCGGAAGATGCGGAGACGAACGACGCTTGGGTTCCGCTGGGCGAAAAGCCTCCTGTTGCCCCGGCTGACCGGCTCGCGAGGCGCATCGCTTCCACCATCCAGGGTTGGCTCAAGAATGGCGAGCGGCTCGTCTCGGAGGACCGCCCCATCACACCGGGCGACATCCTGATCCTGGTCGCCAAGCGGCGCCCGTTCGCGGGACCTATGGTTGCCGCCCTGAAGGCCCTCGGCGTGCCGGTCGCTGGCGCAGACCGCATGGAACTGAGCGATCAGATTGCCGTACAGGATCTTATAGCGCTCGGCGATTTCGTCACGCTGCCGGACGATGACCTGGCGCTGGCCAACGTGCTCAAGAGTCCGATGTTCGGTTTTGACGACGTTGATCTTTTTCAATTGGCGTACAAACGACGGGGCTCGCTGTGGAAGGCGCTTATCGACGCCCAGGCTCATGACCCGCGCTACATGGAAGCCGCCACTCTGCTCAAGAGTTGGCGGCAGCGGGCCGACTTCCAGCCGCCCTTCGAGTTCTTCGCGCAGGTTCTCGACCGTGATGGCATGCGGCGACGTCTGCTGGCCCGGCTCGGTACCGAGGCAGCCGACCCGCTCGACGAGTTTCTGAACCTCGCGATCAGCTATGACGATAGCGCAGCTCCCTCTCTCACCGGCTTCCTGAGCTGGCTTCGCAGCGGCTCCCGACAGGTCAAACGCGACATGGAGCAAGGCGGCAACGAAGTCCGCGTAATGACGGTGCATGCGTCCAAAGGACTGGAAGCTCCAATCGTGTTTCTCGCCGATACCTGCCGCACGGCCTCCAGCGGTCCGGACAAGGAACCGCTGATCGAACTGCCCCCGCCCGGAGGCAGGGACAGTCGCATGAGCCAAAGTGGGCCGCGCATCTGGCTGATCAAGGGTGCCAGCCAGGTCGCTGCGGTCCAGGCTGCAAAACAGGCAAAGGCCGATATGGAGCGGCAAGAGCAGAACCGGCTGCTCTACGTGGCGATGACGCGGGCGCGAGACCGTCTCTACGTTACGGGTTTCGAGGGCAAGAAGGCACGCAAGCCCGAATGCTGGTATGACCTGATCTGCGATGGCCTGCGCGGGTTGACCAGCCAGTTCGAAGATGAGGAAGGGCGCATAATCCAGCGGCTTTCCTCACCGCAGGAAGCGCCTGTCACGCAACCGAAAACGATTGATACTGCTGACATGCAGGACGTGCCGCTTCCCGACTGGAGCAAGCGCGCGCCTGTTCGCGACGCCATCGTCAGCCTGCCGCTGGCTCCCTCGCGGCTTGTCCCCTATGACGTGGACGAGGAAGGCCATCCGCTCCCCCACACGCCGGCAATCCGGACCGATGAGGTTCCAGATGATCCTCCGGTAGTTTCACCCGTTTTCAAGCAACCGGACTATCGCTTCCTGCGCGGTACGCTCACGCACGCCCTTCTGGAACAACTGCCGCAGGTGGCGGAGGAGCAACGGGCGGAAGCGGCGCAACGCTACCTGGAACTGAGAGCCGCTGAACTGCCCCCGGCCATCCGGCAAAGCATCATCTCGGAAACTCTCGCCATTCTCGACGATGAGCAGTTTGCGCCATTGTTCGGACCCCGCAGCCGGGCGGAAGTTTCGATTGCAGCCGACATCCCCCGCCCCGATGGGCGTCAACCCGCCCTGCGGCTGACCGGCAAGATCGACAGGCTGGCCGAAGTCGGTGACGACATCATGATCGTCGACTACAAGACCAACCGGAATGCCCCGGACAGGATAGAGGACGTTGCCGAGGCCTATCTGCTGCAGCTCGCGGCCTACCGGCTGGCGCTGAAGGCGATTTATCCGGGACGATCCCTGCGTGCGGCGCTCTTGTGGACATTCGTGCCCCGGATCCTGGAAATCCCCACGGCGCGTATCGAGACAGCCGAGCAACGCCTGTGGGAACTGTCCGGTGCTTCTTCTTGACGCCCCACGCGCATGCTCCTACTTATCCAGAAACATGCTTCCGTGTCGCAGGGATGCGTCTCGGAGGGGCATCGTGCGCCCGTTTCAATCTATTGGAGAACCGTTTCATGGCCGTGACCGTTTCCGACACCAACTTCGACGAGGTTGTTTTGAAGTCCGACAAGCCCGTGCTCGTCGACTTCTTCGCCGAGTGGTGCGGACCCTGCAAGGCGATGGCTCCTGCACTCGAACAGGTTGCCGAAGCGCTTAAGGACACCATCACCGTGGTCAAGGTCGATGTTGATCAGAGCCCGGGCATTACGCAGAAGTACGGCATTCGGGCAATGCCAACCCTGATGCTGTTCCGCGGCGGCGAAGTTGCTGCTCAGCACGTCGGTGCCCTGACACAGCGCGCATCGCTGGAGAGGTGGGTGAACGCTTCGATCGAAGCGTAAGGGGAAGGCGGCCGCTCAAGGCCATCTCGCCGCCTGATAATGACTAAAAAGCCGCGCATCGGTCGATGTGCGGCTTTTTTCTTTCCATCAAGCGCGGAGCGTTCAATTGGACTGGGCTTCCACACCTTCCTGCAAGGCCAGGACCTGACCGGCCAGATAGAGCGATCCGCAGATCATCACGCGCTTCGGACCGGGATGCAGCCGTTCGATTGCCGTGAGTGCAGCCGGCACCGAACTAAAGGGCTCGGCAGCGATGCCCGCCGAACGCGATGCCTCAGCGACAGCATCGGGCGAATGAGGTGCCTCATGGGCTCCTGGAATCGGCACCGCAAAGACCTGCCGAGCAAGTCCCCGGAAGTGGCTGACAAAGCCGATGACATCCTTCAGGCCCATCATTCCGAGAACGAGGTAGAGAGGCCGCGGGCTGCGCTCCTCAAGATCAGCGAGCGTCTGCGCAAGCATGGCGCCTGCTGCCGGATTATGGCCGCCATCAAGCCAGAGTTCGGAGCCCCTCTGCAGTAAATCGGGGAGCGGCCCGTCACTGAGCCGCTGCATGCGGCCCGGCCAGCTGGCGTTCTGCAGGCCCTGTTCGATTGCCCGCTCGGAAATCGCAAAGCGGGGCATTTCCAGAGCCGCCGTCACCGACGTTGCGGCATTGATGATCTGATGAGGCCCGATCAGGCTCGGCATGGGCAGGTCGAGGAGCTGTTCGTCGCGCTGTATGACAAGCCGCCCGCGCTGCTCGTAGGCATCGAAGTCGCGGCCCCACGCCACCACTCTGCTGCCGAGGCTGCGGGCTCTCTCATCTATCGCGGCAAGCGCCTCGTCACCCTGCATGGACACAATCGCCGGAACACCCGGCTTGATAATCCCGGCCTTCTCATTGGCGATCTCGACGAGAGAGTCGCCGAGCTTGTCCGAGTGATCGAGAGAAATGGGGGTGATCACCGAGATCTCGGGATTGGGCACGACGTTGGTCGCGTCAAGGCGGCCCCCCAGCCCGACTTCCAGCAACAAAACGTCTGCCGGGGTTTCGGAGAACGCCAGAAACGCCGCGGCGGTGGTGATCTCGAACTGGGTGATGTCGTCACCGTCGTTCACCGCCTGCGTGCGGCTCAGGACATCGACAAGGTCTGTTTCCGAAATCGCGCGCGCCGTTCCGGTCGGTCCGGCGAGGGTAATGCGTTCGTGGAACCGGACCAGGTGCGGTGACGTGTAGACATGCACGCGCAGACCCGAAGCTTCGAAAATCGCCTTCAGAAAGGCTGTGGTCGATCCCTTCCCGTTTGTCCCCGCGATATGCACGACGGGCGGCAAACGCTTGTGCGGATCCCCGAGCTTGGCCAGAAGGCGCTCAATACGCCCCAGCGACAAGTCGATCAGTTTCGGGTGCAGGGACTTCAACTCTGCAAGGAGCTGGCTGCTTCTGGAGTTCTGGCTCATCTTGTGTCCACGCCGGTTTACTTTCGATCCGGTGTTTCCCAACGGCGGTGGAACCGCCCGTTACATAAGACCTTCGTCTGCGACATCATCAAGATGAGTTCGCACATCTGACCTGCCACAAGTATGTGCGACGGAACAGCAAAATAGCGCCAATCGATACATTCTATTCGTGACAAAGGCAGCGCTATCCTTGCCAAAGCAGCACTAGGATCCCCGCGCCTGCCGGAAGCGATCAGCTCCGCGGTGACGGCTCCGCCTTGTCGGATGAACTCTTTTTCCCGACCTGCCTTGTTGAGCGCTGTTGCGGATCAAAGCGCTCTGCGTCGGGCACCGGCTCGACCTCGACAGCATCGTCAACGTTCGGAGCTTCGATACCACCGCTGGCCGCGAGGGCTTCGGCCCTGGCATAGGACTTGCCGTTCAGGTGCGCGGTTCTATCGTCCTGACGCGCTGCCTGCACAGGCCTCATGAGCACCTTGCAGATTCTCGAAATCGTTTCACGCAGTTTGTGGCGATGAACGACCATGTCGATCATGCCATGCTCAAGCAGGTACTCGGATCTCTGGAATCCTTCGGGAAGCTGCTCACGGATCGTCTGCTGGATAACGCGCGGACCCGCAAAGCAGATCAGTGCTCCCGGTTCCGCGATATGAATGTCGCCCAACATCGCGTAGGACGCCGTGACACCGCCCGTTGTCGGATCCGTCAGAACCACGATGTAGGGGAGATTGGCGTCGCGCAGGGCCTGGACGGCAATGGTGGTCCGCGGCATCTGCATCAATGACATGATGCCTTCCTGCATACGTGCGCCACCAGAGGCTGCAAACAGGATGAACGGCGTCTTGCGTTCAACAGCGCGCATCATGCCCGTTATGATGGCCTCGCCTGCAGCCATGCCCAGGGAACCTGCCATGAAGCGGAAGTCCTGAGCCGCGGCCACAATATTCTGGCCGTCAAGCAAACCCTCGCCGACGATGACTGCATCATCCAGTTCGGTCGCCGCCTTCGCGTCCCGGAGGCGGTCAGTATAGCGCCGGCCATCACGGAATTTCAGCGGGTCGGTCGCGACCGCCGGAACCGGTACCCTTTCGTACACGCCCTCGTCGAACAGCAGTTTCAACCGGTCCAGGGCACTCATGCGTTCGTGGTAATCGGAGCCTGGAAAGACAAACTGGTTCGCTTCCAGATCCTTGTGGAAGACCATGTTGCCCGTCACGGGACAGGTACGCCACAGATTGTCCGGAACCTCTCGCTTGGTCGTGAGAAGGCTACGAATCTTCGGGCGGACAACGTTATTGATCCAATTCACGCTTAACGGCTCCCCACATAATGGAGCATAGGCATCTTTACCTTCTGCGATCCTAGCACGGCTTAGTCGCGACTCTTATCCGATCCTGAAGAATAAGGTAACGCGACTGCGACATTGTCGCCCGGCCTCCTGCCCGCAGGCCGCGATAACGGCCTGCTTGCGCGATTTTCGCGAACCGGAACCTGGCCTAGCCGCGCAAGGCGGCGCTCAGGTCCTTCACCAGATTCAAGACGGCGGGAACAGTCTGAGCGGTTGCTCCCCCGTTTTCATCCAGGCTTTGTGCGATGGCGTTGACCAGGGCTGAACCGACCACCACTCCTTCGGCCCCCTTTGCCAGTGCCCTCGCCTGTTCTGGCGTGCGCACACCAAAGCCGACGGCAACCGGCAATTTCGTCGACGCCTTGATGCGCGCCACCTGAGCATGCACATCGTCGATCACCGGTGCGGCAGCGCCGGTAATTCCGGTTATCGATACATAGTAGACGAAGCCGGAGGTATTGGCGAGGACAGCAGGAAGCCGCTCGGCATCCGTCGTGGGAGTCGCCAAACGAATGAAACTCAATCCGCGTTCGATTGCTGGCAAACAGATCTCATCGTCAGCCTCAGGGGGCACATCCACAACGATCAGGCCATCAACGCCAGCGGCCTTGGCATCATCGAGGAAAGCCTCACCCGGATAAACATAGATCGGGTTGTAGTAGCCCATGAGGACGATCGGTGTCTCGGCGTCCTGTTTGCGGAAATCAGCAACCAGTTCCAGCGTCTTGCGAACGCTATGACCGGCCTTCAGAGCCCGGAGTGATGATGCCTGGATTGCCGGCCCGTCGGCCATCGGATCGGAAAACGGCATGCCAAGCTCGATAATGTCGGCACCTGCTGCAGGCAGACCCGCCAGTATCTGCCTGGACGTTTCCATGTCGGGATCGCCGGCGCTAATGAAGGTGACAAGGGCGGCGCGTCCCTCGTCCTTCAGCGCGGCAAATCGTTTATCGATGCGTGTTTCGGTCATGTGGCGCTTATCATGCTTGGCAAAGCTATGCTGTCTCAGATCAGAGGGACTGCATCGTTTTGCGGAAAAGTGACCCGGTATGCCCGGTATGAGGGTCGAGTGACGAGATTGCGGCCGTCCTCCCTCCCTTACCATCGGCAGAGCGCTAGGGGTAGATGGAAGTACGATGCCGTCACAGCGGCCAGGCCTGATGGCTCCGGCCATCAAGCGGATCGGCGTTCCTGTAGCACCATCCTATCATTCTGGCCGCCCGGGATCCAACTGCCCGATGCCGTCAGACCATAATGCCTTGCGTTGACAAGATCCGTGTGCAGCCAGCGCTCGAATTTCCCTGGTTCCATGGCTCTTGCGAACATGTGGCCCTGTCCGGCGCCGCATTCGTGGACACGCAGGAATTCGGCCTGCTCGTAGTTCTCGATTCCTTCTGCCACCACCGACAACCCGAGACTCCCGGCCATGGCAAGAATTGCCCTTACAATCGCGACGCTGCTGGGGTCGCTTGGCAGCTCCCTTATAAAGGATGCATCGATCTTCAGTCGGTTGAACGGGAGCCGCGACAGATACTGAAGCGATGAATAGCCGGTGCCGAAGTCGTCGATCGAGACCGTGCAGCCCAGCGCGCTGATCTGCCTGAGCGTCGCTTCCACGACTTCAAGATCATCAATGAGAAGCGTTTCGGTTATCTCGAGCTCCAGCGCCGTCGGCTTGAGGTTCGTCTGTTCAAGGATCCGTCTTGTCTTCTCGACGAATAGCGGGTCCTTGAACTGGCGCGCAGTCACGTTCACGGCCACATGGACATCTGTCAGACCGTTGCGATGCCAGCGGGCCGCCTGATCGCACGCCTCTCGCAACAACCGCTCACCGAGTTCGATGATGATCGGCGATGCTTCCGCGACCGGTATGAACTTGGCCGGCGGGACCTCGCCCAATACGGGATGATGCCAGCGCGCGAGTGCCTCCAGGCCGACAAGAGCGCCGCTGCGCAGATCGATCTGCGGTTGATAGACGAGCGAAAATTCGTTCCGCTGGATACCTATGGCCGCATCGTGCTCGAGCGCCTGCCTCTCCCGGATCAGCTCGTGCAGTTCCCTGTCATAAATCTCGTAGGTGGCCCGGCCGGATTGCTTCGCCTGATAAAGCGCGTGGTCAGCCTTGATGAAAAGCTCATCGCCACTCTGCGCGTGTTCAGGAAAACAGCTCACACCGATACTGATTGAGGCCGATATGCTTCTCCCCCCGATCTGCAACGGGAGCTGAAGAGCTGCTCCAATCCGGCCTGCAATTTCGGCAATTTCGTTGATGTCGGAGATCTGTCTGAAGACAATTGCCAGTTCATCGCCACCAAGCCGGCCCACGATGTCGTCTGAACGTACGCTCTGGGAGATCCGGCGTGCGGCCTCGCGTATCACTTCATCGCCGACCGGGTGGCCGTAGGTGTCATTGATGGTCTTGAACTTGTCGATATCCACTATGGCAAGCGCCATCATGGTTCTCGCTTTTCGGGCTTCTTCGACAAACTCGTGAAGCCTGGTCTGCAACTCGCGGCGGTTGGGAAGGCCTGTCATCGTATCGCAGTTCGCCAGGTAGGCAATCCTTGCCTGGAACCTGCGTTGCTCAACGGCGATTCCGACCAGATTCGAGATATTGCGAAAGAAATCCAGATCCGCTTGAGAGGGCACACGCCGCTGACGGTAATAGAGCGCGATAGTCCCCAGAACTTCATTGGACGATGAAATGACCGGGCGTGACCAGCATGCGCGCAATTTTGTCGGCAACACCTTATCCCGAAGCGCAACCCAGTTCGGATGATTCAATATATCGGACACGATCACGATTTCGCGCCTGGAGGCGGCCGCGCCACATGACCCGACACCGGGACCGATCTCAATGCCGTCAATAGCCTTCCGGTAGAACTCCGGCAGGCTCGGCGAGGCTACATCCCTCAAGCGAACCCCGTCCTCATCGAGCAGAAGTATCGAGCAGATCGTATCTCGCTTGAGCCGTTCGACGGAGTGCACCAGGGTCATCAGAACCTGTTCAAGCGGCACACCGGTGGCAAGTTGCTCAAGTACGATATTGCGGCTCTTCTGGAGGTCCTCGGCCCAACGCAAGTTGCGGATATTCAGCCAGACCAGTACGCCGCACAGCGAGCTGATGAGAAGAACAAACCCGAGCACGGCAAGGAACGCATAAACGCTCCTCTGTTGGAGCTCTGCGGCACGCGCGCTGAGATCAATCCTCACATTGACCGAGCCCTGTTGGCCGGATGCACTTCTTATGGGAACGTACGCTTCGGCAATCAGGCGAGGGCCGGTGCTGCCTGACGCATCCGTGACAAGCGCGGTGTACGTTGCATTTTCGGGGGCCGTTACAGCAGAT
>Ga0180216_1002683_pt1 | contig 14562 bp, 12 predicted proteins | sample eDN3rd37CBELigMG_FD_128879 | JGI IMG/M metagenome (GOLD analysis project Ga0180216, IMG submission 128879) | Enriched Miracle-Growth compost microbial communities from Emeryville, California, USA - eDNA 3rd pass 37_C BE-Lig MG (version 2)... ... | reverse complement strand
GCAGCTCCCTTACGGCTTGCGCCAGATCGGGCACGCGGCGGAAGAGCCCGAATGCGCATCTGATTTTCTCGCTCGCAGTGCTCATCGCCGCTTCCTCGCGCGAAGGCTCCGGCGGCAGCATGGGCCAAATGCAGGCATCACACATTGATCTGGATCACCAATTTGGTCGGGCTCATCACGCATCGGCGAGGGCGGCCAACCGATGGCGATTCTGCAGGACGACAAGCGTCGCACGCGGCAGATCGATGAGGCCATTGCGCCTGAACTTGCTGAGAGTGCGGCTCACGGTCTCGATCGTCAGACCGAGATAATCTGCTATATCGAGCCGGGTCATCGGCAGCCTGATCCGGTCCGGATCTTCGCCCATCTCCGCATTACGGCGGGAGAGCGCGAGCAGGAAGGCCGCGAGCTTCGCTTCGGCCGATTTTGCTGCGAGGCACAGCATGTGATCGCGGGTGGCAGCAAGCTCGAGGGCCGCGAGCCGCAGAAAGCGCTGCGCGAGCTCTGGCTTTTGAGCCATGTACCGCTCGAGCACGCTGCGAGGGATCCGCCGGACACGTACCGGTGTCAGCGCCTGGGCGCTGTAGGGGTAGGTACCCAGATTGCAGTTCCCGATCACGTCGCCTGGGAAGTAGAACGAGACGATATGGCGCTCGCCATCCGGCAGAATGCGATAGGCGCAGATGATCCCGTCGAGCACCTCGAAAACGTGCCGCGCCTCGTCCCCGTCGAAGAAGATGTCCTCGCGTGCAGCGACGTGGTGCACGGTCCCGAGCTGAGGCCACCCCTCGACGGGAGCTGGCCTGTGGGAGAAGTCGAGCTCACTAGCGACGTTCTCGGCAGAAGCCATAAGGCCAAGCATCAGATCCTCCACTCGTCGACATCGTTGACGGGAGGAGTTCAACAGATCTGTGTCATGCCCGGATTGGATCTTTGTAATATTTTGTAAGAGTGTGTCGAACCACAGTGATCCCGGGTCAAGTTGGAAGCTTCGCGATGCCCGAACCGAACGTTCCGAGAGCGCCAGCGCATATCCTCGTCGTCGACGACGAGCCGAAGGTGCGGCTGATGCTGCGGCGCTGTTTCGAGGGTGAGGGCTATCGCGTCACGGAAGCCGGCAACAGTGCCGAGGTGCTGGATTTGCTCGGCAAATCGCAGTTTGACCTCGTTACTCTCGACCTGAACCTACCCGACGTCGACGGCCTGACGCTCGCGCGTGACATTCGGGCGCGTTCGGCCGTGCCGATCATCATGGTGACCGGCAAGGGCGATACCATCGACCGGGTGGTCGGGCTGGAGCTCGGCGCAGACGATTACATCACCAAGCCGTTCCATTTGCGCGAAGTCCTTGCGCGTGTGCGCGCCGTGCTGCGTCGGTCGGCAGCAACGACGGCAGCTGCTGAAACAACAGCCGGCGCTCCGGCAGCCGCAGACCGAAACGTGCTCGCCTTTGCCGGTTGGGTGCTCGATCCGGCGAAACGCGAGCTACGGAAAGAGTGCGGCACCCCATGCGAGCTGACGACCAGCGAGTTCGACCTTTTGGTTCTGCTGGCCAACAACGCCAACCGGGTGATGTCCCGGGATCAGATCATGGATGGACTGAAGGGACACGACTGGACGCCCTACGACCGCACCATCGACAACCTCGTCGTGAGGCTCCGGCGCAAGATCGAGCCCAATCCTGAGCGCCCGACCCTCATCAAGACCGTTCGCGGCGTGGGTTACACGCTCACCGCGGACGTCACGCATGGGCGCGGCTGAACGCTCCGATCAATCGCGCCTATCGGGTTCTGACCAGTCGCGCCTATCGAGTCTTCACTGGATATGAGACCTGCCAGCCCCCTCGCCTGCATGCGGGGCAAGGAGGATAATCGCTCAACGCACCCCGAGCTTCTTCTGAAGGCTGCTGGATGACGTCGTGTACTGGAACAGCAGCTTGCGGTCCGGGTAGACGTACTTATGGGCCTGCTGCGCCATCAGCGCGGCCTCGTGGAAGCCCGACAGAATGAGCTTCAACTTGCCGGGATAGGTGTTGATGTCGCCGATGGCGAAGATGCCCTTCTCGCTCGTCTCGAACTTCTCCGTATCGACAGGGATCAGGTTCTCTTCCAGATTGAGGCCCCAGTCGGCGATCGGCCCCAGCTTCATCGTCAAGCCGAAGAAGGGCAGCAGCCGGTTGCAGGCGAGCCGCTCCTCCCCCTCCTTCGTACGGATCGTCACGGCGTCGAGCCAGCCATCAGCGCCGTGAAGCGTCGTGACCTGGCCGATCTTGAGCTGCATGGCACCTTCGGCCACCAGCGCCCGCATTCGTTCGACCGAGTGAGGCGCTGCGCGAAACTCGTCGCGCCGGTGGAGCAACGTCAGGCTGCGGGCCAAAGGCTGCAGATTGAGCGTCCAGTCGAGCGCCGAATCGCCACCACCGACGATCAGCAGGTCGGTGCCTGCAAAATCATGCATCCGGCGCACGGCGTAAAATACGGATTTGCCTTCGTAGGCTTCGATGCCCTCGAGCGGCGGCCGCTTCGGGGTGAACGAGCCGCCACCGGCGGCGATGACCACGACCTTGGTCAGGAAGGTGGTGCCCGCATCCGTCGTCAGCAGAAAACGTCCGTCGGCAAGCCGCTGCAGCCCATCCACGCGCTCACCCAAATGAAACGTCGCCCCGAACGGTTTGATCTGCTCCATCAGCCGTTCCGTCAGCTCCTGGCCGGTGACGACGGGCAGCCCCGGAATGTCGTAAATGGGCTTGTCGGGATAGAGCTCCGCGCACTGGCCACCGGGCTTGTCCAGAATGTCGACGACGTGCGCCTTGATGTCGACGAGCCCGAGCTCGAAGACGGCGAACAGTCCGACCGGCCCAGCTCCGATGATGACGCAGTCTGTTTCGATGGGCTCCATTTCGGGGCGGCCCTGGTTCGTCGCGTCTTGTTGCACTTCCTCGCTCCCGACCATCTGGCGTGACAGCGCACCGGCCTGCATCATCTGAACAACGCGACGCTGGCCGCTCGCGTAGTTTCTTTCGTTACACCCGCGCCCTGCGTGCGCGCGTCAGAATTGCTTCTCGGGCACCTTCACAACGAGCCCGTCAAGGTCTTCCGTGACCTTGATCTGGCAGCTCAGCCGGCTTTCCTCGCGCACGTCGAACGCGAAATCGAGCATGTCCTCCTCCATTTGGGAGGGCTCGCCCGTTTTGTCACGCCATTCGCTGTCCACGTAAACGTGGCAGGTCGCGCAGGCGCAGGCGCCGCCGCACTCCGCCTCGATGCCGGGCACGACAGCCAGCTTCGCGGCCTCCATGACGGTCATCCCGGGAGTTGCATCCACGACCTGCTGTGATCCGTCCGGCTGGACGAATGTGATCTTGACCATACGTCCGTTAAGCTCCCAAGCAGCGCATGTGCGTGTGCGTCAGCTGAAGTTCGGCAGCGTAAGGATTGACGCACTCCTGCATTGCCAGCCTGGAGCCGCCCGAGCCCTACCTCGCGTTCGTCGTAAGCGGCGAATTGATAGACACATGCCGGGTCGAATTCAAGCGCACCCCCCGCCGCAGGGTAACTTGCGGGCGTGGCAGGCATGCCGCCCTGCGCGGGTGTCTTCCCACCTCACGCGTTCAGACGCTGCTGCGCGAGGAAGCCCTTCACCCGGTCGAGGGCGGATTCGAGCCTGACGATGATGTCCCGGGCTTCGCCGAAGCTTGCCGCACACGTCTCCGCTTCTTCCGCGGCGTGCGCAACCTCCATGGCGCCCACCGCCATCGCCGACCCTTTGAGGCTGTGCGCTGCGTTCCGCCACGCGGCTTCGCAGTCAGCCGCCTTCATCTCGGCAAGTAGCCAAGGCGCATGGTTGCAGAACAGCTCCAGCACCTCGCGCTCCAGTTTTTCATCGCCAAACGTGTAGCGGCGTAGATGGTCGAAATCGATGGGCGGATGCGAATCACCCGCGCTCGGGCGCGCTACCGAAGACCGCTGCCGCAGGTCGGCTTCGCGCGTTTTGCCGGGCGACCGCCTCGGCCCCTCGACGGAACACTCGATCTCGATCATGTCGTTCCCCCGTCCCGCGAAGGTCCCCTGGTTATGGTTCTACGCGCTCGATGATACCATCCCACAAAGGAGGCAGCTCACTTTTAGCTAAATGTGTCAAACAGGTAGTTAAACTTGTCACTGCTCAGTGCTCCATCGTTTCGCCTTAAAGGAGGACTACCAACTGATTTGCGGTTGGGAGTGTGGCCATAGAGTAACGCCGAGAAGCGACACGCGTTGAAAACAAGCCATATGGCCTAATCCGTCGTATGCACTTAAGAAGTGCACGTGGGGGGCGCCTTCGGGCGCGAGGGATGTCGGAAAAGCTGAATGGCTCAGGACCCGAAGACGAAGCGGGATAAAATGCCCGACTTGTCGCTTGTGGAATCGCCCGCTTCGCAGCCGAAGCAGGTTGCCGAACTCAGCGGTAAGTCTAGCCCGCCCGGTCCTCCTCCCCTTCCCAGCTCTGCAAAGGTCACCGGCAGCATTGCGGGCGCGGCTGCTGTCCGCATCGAGCAAGCCAAAGATGAACCCTCATCGGCGACGGCGACAGCCCCTGCCGAAGTGAGAATCGAGAAACCCGCACCCTCTGGATCGACGGAAGCTGCGGCCAAGCCAAGCGAGCCGGAGGTGCGGAAAGCTGCGCCACCGCCGCCGCCTCCTCCCCCTCCGCCGCTGCCCAACGCGCAATCGGAGTCGTCCAAGGTCATCCGTCCTCTGAGGCTCTCCGAGTTGCAGCGCAGACCTGAGCCGTCGAAAGCGCCAGAGAAGCCGGCTTCACAAGAAGAGCAGGGAAAGGCGCCTCCGGAGACAAAGCCCCAAGGCCAGCCTTCGGCGGGGAGTGCTCCGAAAGCCAAACCCGAACCGGAAACTCGGCCGCGGGAACCTGAAGCGGACACAGACATCGGCCAGCCCGCCGGCGAAACAGTGGAGCGCAGGCCGGCGCGCCGCAGGCCAGCAGGTCCTTCCCGCGCCCGCATTGCTGCCAATGACGACGCGCCGTCCATCGGTGGTCTGATCTATGCCCTCAATGAGCGGCCGTCGAACAAGCCGTTCATGTTTGCGGCGGCGGCAAGCGGCGTGTGGGCTGCGATCAGCATCGCCTTCGCCTGGGCCTTCATCAGCCGCGAGATGGGCGATGCCACAGGGTTCTTTGACGCCATCGGGCGCCCATCGACGCTGATGGCGTTCGCGACCGTCGTGGGTCCGATCGCGCTCTTCTGGTTCCTGGCCCTGCTCGTCTGGCGCAGCGAAGACCTGCGACTGCGCTCGACCGCAATGACCGAGGTGGCCGTCAGGCTCGCCGAGCCTGATCGCATGGCGGAGCAGTCGGTTGCATCCCTCGGTCAGGCCGTCCGCCGGCAGGTGTCGTTCATGAACGATGCCGTGGGCCGGGCACTCGGCCGCGCCGGCGAACTGGAGGCTCTGGTCCATAACGAAGTTACGGCGCTGGAACGCTCTTACGAGGACAACGAGCGCCGGATCCGCAATCTCATCCAGGAGCTCTCAGGCGAGCGTAACGCGCTGCTCAACACGACCGAGCGCGTGAACGAGGCGTTGAAGAGCATCGCCAGCGAGGTGCCTGAGCTCATCGAGAAGCTTTCGACCCAGCAGCTCAAGCTTGCGACGATCATCGAAGGGGCAGGACAGAACTTGACCGCCCTCGAGACGGCACTGGCCCAGCAGACTGGCCGGCTCGAGCATACGTTGGGCACACGCACCCAGGATATGCAGGCCGTGCTGCAGGATTTCACGGCAGCTCTCGGTACGGCGCTCTCCTCCCGCACCGAGCAGATGCAGGCGCTGTTCAACGAGTACAGGAAGTCCATCGAAAGCTCGCTGGAGGGGCGCACCGAGAACCTGCAGAACGTATTCGAGGAGTATGCCCGGGCCCTCGACCAGACGCTTGCCAACCGCGCGCAAGCCCTCGACATACAGCTCGTCGAGCGGACGGCTGCACTCGACGAAGCTTTCAACAAGCGGCTCAAGGCCTTCGACGAGTCGATCCTGCGCTCGACCACGGCCATCGACAATGCCATCGGCGAGAAGGCACAGCTCCTCACCGGCGCCCTCGAGAACCACGCCCGCAGCCTCAGCGACACACTCAGCCAGCAGGCGGTCGAGCTCGATGAAACCCTGATGCAGGGCATCGCTGCGGTCCGTCGCACGAGCGAGAACATCACGCGTCAGTCGGTCAGAGCCATCGAGGGTCTTTCGAACCAGTCGGAGCTGCTGAAGACTGTCTCCGAAAACCTGCTTTCCCAGATCAACAGCGTGACGAACAGGTTCGAGAGCCAGGGCCAGTCCATCATGCTGGCGGCCAATGCTCTCGAGTCGGCGAACTACAAGATCGACGCCACGCTGCAGAGCCGGCAGGAGCAGCTCAGCGAGACGCTGGAGCGCCTGGCGAGCAAAGCCCAGGAGATGAGCCAGCTGATGTACGGCGCCTCCTCGTCCGTGGAAAGCTCGATGACGCAGGCCGAGCAGCGCGCACGGCAACTGGCGCAGGAGCTGACCAAAGGCGCCGAGGCCCGCTCGCGCAGCGCACTCGCCGAAATCGAGCGGATGAAGATTGCCGCCAATGTGGAGGCGGACAGGGCCTTCGACGAGCTGACCGCACGGTTCGCCCGTGTTTCCCGCCAGGTTACCGAGCAGCTCTCGCAGCTTCAGTCGCAATTCAGTGCCACGTCGGCCGAAGTGCGCGTGCACGCCCAGCGCGCTGCCAGCGAATTGGCTGCCGAGCAGGACCGTCTGCGCAAGCAGATCGAGTCGCTTCCGCACGCGACGCGTGAAACGTCTGAGGCCATGCGCAAGTCGCTGGCCGATCAGATCCGCGCGCTGGAGGACCTCTCAGCACTCACGGCGCGGGAAGCTGCGCGGCGCGATGTCGTGCCGCCTGGAGAGCCGATCCCGGGCGGCGTTCTGACGCCGATTTCCTCGCCAACTGACCGTCGCCAGCGGTCGCTGAGCTCGCTCACATCGACTCTGGCGAATGAGCTCGGTCAGCGCCAGCGTAAGACTGCGCCACCTCCTTCCAGCTTCGCGGATACGGATGCTGGAGATGGCCGTGAGGGGTGGTCTCTCGGCGACCTGCTCGCCAGGGCCTCCCGCGACGACGAGAACGCCGCGCGGCATCACCATTCGGCGCCACCTGCGGTGCGCACGCCGGCCGCACCGGGCATCGATGTCGGACTGCTCTCCCGCGTCCTCGACGAAGCCACCGCATCGGCGATCTGGTCCCGCTTCCGCGCCGGCCAACGCGGCATCATGGTACGCAGCATCTACTCGGCTGAGGGCCGCGCCGCATTCGACGAGGTCAGCCGTCATTACCGGACAGACCCGTCCTTCCGGCACATGGTCGATGACTTCCTCGACGAGTTCGAGCACTCGCTGCGGCGAACGGAGCAGGAGGAAGACGGCACCCGGCGTCTTGCCTCCCAGCTCGTCTCGGAGCACGGGCGCGCGTACCTGTTTCTGGCCCACGCCAGCGGGCGGCTCTCTTGACGGCCGCCCAGCTCGCGCGCAATGCGTGGGCATGGATAATCTCACACTAGAGGCTGCGATCGAGAGCTGGCCGCTTGCCAGCGAGTTCGTGATCTCCCGTGGTGCCAAGCGGGAGGCACGAGTGGTCGTGGCTCGCGTTTCGGACGGCCGGTTTACCGGCCGTGGCGAATGCGTCCCCTACCCCCGTTATGGCCAAACGCCGGAAGCAACGCTGGCCGCGTTGGCTTCCGTGCCGCCAGAGCTTCTCGACCGCGATCGACTCCAGCGAGAGTGGCCGCCAGACGCGGCCCGCAATGCTCTCGACTGTGCCTTGTGGGATCTTGAAGCCAAACGTTCGGGCAAATCCGCTGCCGAGCTCGCAGGTCTCGCCCCGCTGCGCTCGCTTCTGACCTGCTTCACCATCAGTCTCGGAACCCCCGATGAGATGGCGACGTCGGCTAAAGCTGTGCCGCACCTTCCTCTCTTGAAGCTGAAGCTGGGTCAGCCCGGCGACGCAGACCGCATGCGAGCCGTCCGCGCAGCGCGCCCCGATGCGCGCCTCGTTGTCGATGCGAATGAAGGCTGGAGGACGGAGGACCTGGTGGGGCTGTTCGCGGCAGCGGTGGAAACCGGCATCGAGGTCATCGAGCAGCCGTTGCCTGCCGATGGCGATGTCGCCCTCGAAGGGATCGACCGCCCCGTGCCGGTCTGTGCCGACGAGTCCGCGCACGTCATCGCCGGTCTGGCAGACCTCCGCAGCCGCTACGACGCGGTCAACGTCAAGCTCGACAAGACGGGTGGGCTCACCGAAGCGCTGCGAATGGCGCATGAAGCACGACGGCTGGGCTTCCGCATCATGGCCGGTTGCATGGTGGCGACGTCCCTTGCCATGGCCCCGGCCCTGCTTGTCGGTCAGCTCGCCGATTGGATCGACCTCGACGGCCCGCTGCTGCTTGCCAGAGACCGCGAATTTGGCCTCGAAATCCGCGATGGCTTGATCGCCCCGCCTGATCCGCGGCTATGGGGATAAACCGCAAGGCCGATCATTGATCCGGCATCCGGCGCTTCAGCGCGATTGCTGCAACCAACCCCACCGCTCCCAGCGCAGCCATCGCGGCATAGCTCGTGCCTCCGAGCGGTCCGTAGATCGTACCGGCCAGCAGTGTCGCCGAGCCCATAGCCACGCCGCCAGTTGCTGCAGCGAATACAGCCTGCGCCGTGCCAGCCTGCTCCTGCGGCACGGTGCGATGGATGAAGTGCATGGCCCCCAGGTGCGTGGCCCCAAACGTCAGGGCATGCAGGATCTGAAGAGGAAACAGCAGCACGAGGGGTGGGTCGAAGGCCATCGCGACCCAGCGGATCACTGCGGCGACCGCCCCTGCGAGGATCAGGCTGATGGGCCCTACTCGACGGATGAACCACCCCGAAATCGCGAACAGCACGACCTCGGCCAGAACGCCCAATGACCAGAGCACACCGATCGTCGTGGGCGAAATGCCTTGCTCCTGCCAATGCAAGGCGCCGAAGACATAGAAGACAGCATGGCTGGCCTGCACGACCCCTGCCGCCAGGATGAACAGCAAAAACGAACCCGAGCCGGTGACCGTAGCGACCTGGGCGAGTGTCAAGGCGCGGGAAGAACCAGCCGCGTTCGCAACCCCGTTTTGGAGCGTTGGAATCGCCCATGCCGCGACGGTCAGAGACGCAGCGCTCGCAACCAGCAGCCCGATGATCGCGCCCGCTCCGAGCTGCCCTACCAGTGCCCCGCCGGCAAACGTCGCGGCGATGAAGCTCAATGAGCCCCAAAGTCGCATGCGGCCGTAATCGGCGCCGAGCCGCTTCACTCCCGCCAGCGCAATCGCCTCACCGATCGGTGCGCACGTCTGAACGCCAAGGAGGAAGACGGCCGTAGAGAGCAGAATCGGTAGGAAATCGTGGGACTGGGAGAGAGCCAGCACCGCGACGAGGGTAAAACCGGCAGCGACGACCACCGCCCGTCTGCGATCCCCGGAGCGATCGGCGAGAAACGCGGCGCCGGGACCGATCAAAAGTCGCAGGAAAAGCGGCGCGGCCGTGACGATGCCGATCTCAGCCGCATCGAGTCCGCGCCAGTGCAGCCAAACCGAGAGGAACGGCAGTTGCACGCCGTACACGAAAAACTGGGCGGCGAAGAACCCCGACAAGCGCACGCTGAAAGAGCGCCGCGGGTCGATTCCCAATCGGATGAGACGTAAGGTCACGAAAAGGCCTTTGGACGAATCACTAGCGGCCGACTTGGCCGGCCCCGAATCAACGTATGTCTTACGAAACGACAAATTGCGAGTGATCGGACCTGCCCATGCAGCAGCAATCGTATGCCCAGATGACGATGGACATCGAGCAGGAGTACCGCGCCATCGAGGCGGCCCTGCTCAACAATCCCCGTGGACGCTGGTTTCTTGCCGAGCATGGCCGTCGCGCCCGCCGGCTGGACACGGCCGTTCTCGAGGCGGCCATCGAGCGGCTGCAGAACTCGATTCGGCAGCCTCCGGCGCTCCTGGGTCAGCTCCGGAACGAAGTGGAGGAGCTGCGGGAATTCTTGAACGAGACCCGCAGCGAAATGATGGCGCGGCCGCCGCGGCTCGAAAACGCCGGAACTTCCGATGCTCCGCCGGATGGCATCCTGCGGGCGGCCGAGGAGCTGCACGAGCTTGCCTGGACCCTGCAGTCGAACGACATCAACATGGAGGCTTGCGAGAAGATCGCTCGGCAAGCTTCTGCCATCTACGCGCTCAGTGTGCGTCAGGCGCTGGAATCGGAGCGCATGCAGAAGCTCGCGGTTGCGCTAGATGCCGCCTGCTCCCGGCTCAATGCCTTGCTGGAGACGATTTCGCACGAATCCCAGGTGGACGATGCCGCTCCGCTTCCGCCCAACGAGGTCATCACCATGACCAATCTGCTGGCGGAGCAGATCGACCCGCCGGCAGATGAGTCGGACGACCAGGGTGATGCCGACGAGGAGAGGAAGGCCGATCTTGGAGATTTGCTCGACTCGGAATGAGCTGAGAGGTCGTTCTATGAACGGTCCGGTGGGGTTGCTAGTCCGTTGAGCTAAGAATGTCGTGAGGTCAGGAAAACTCCTGACCTCATTTTACATTTTAAGATTGAGCCTAAGCCGCTCCTAGCCCGCGATGATTTCCGCGAACAGGGCTGGATCGACGTTCCCTCCCGAGAGAACGCACGCCACGGTCCGCCCGAACGCGGGCAACTTGCCGGACAGCACGGCCGCGAGGGCGGCAGCGCCGCCGGGTTCCACCACGAGCTTCAGCTCCTGATAGGCGAAACGCACGGCCGAGCGCACGTCCTCCTCGCTGACCGCCACACCACCCGACAAAGTCCGCTTGGCGATCTCGAAGGTCAGCTCGCCTGGCGTGGCCACCAGCAGGGCGTCGCAGATTGAGCCGGTCATTTTCGCGTTCCGCTCGCGTTGGCCGCTGGCGAGAGAGCGGGCGAAGTCATCGAACCCTTCGGGCTCGGCGCTGTAAACCTGTGCTTCCGGATTAGCTTGCTTCACCGCCACGGCGATACCCGTCACGAGACCGCCGCCGGAGCAGGGCGCAACGACGACATCCGGCAGCGCGCCCATGGCTTCGGCCTGTTGCATCAGCTCCAGTCCAGCTGTGCCCTGCCCCGCTATGACATCGAAATGGTCGAACGGCGGGATGTAGGCAGCATTGCGCTCGGCGCAGAGCGCGCGCGCAATGGCGTCCCGATCCTCTGTCTCGCGGTCGTACGTGACGACCTCTGCACCGAAGCTCTTGGTTCTGCGGACTTTCAGCTCCGGAGCATCGCTGGGCATGACGATAAGCGCGTCCATTCCGCAGATCATGGCCGCAGCAGCAACGCCCTGTGCGTGATTCCCTGAAGAGCACGCGACGACGCCACCCGGATACTTGGCGCGGTCGAGTTGCGAAATAGCGTTGTACGCCCCGCGGAACTTGAAAGCGCCAACGCGCTGGAACGTCTCGAGTTTCAGGAGCACGCGGCCGCCAGTTCGGTCGTTGAGCACAGGATGCTCGATGAGTGGTGTACGTACCGCGAGCGCCCCCAGCCTTTCGGCAGCGGCGAGTACGTCATTGTAGGTCGGCAGGCGAGGCTCCATGATGCATCTCCGGTTTGAGTTTGCCGGCAGAAAATGTGTGCTTGAGGTCGCAATCTCGCAGCACAACGGTCGGCACCGCCAGGGAGACGGGCCGCTCGTTCCTTCGGCTTAACCCATGTCAGGGGCGTTCCGCCAGCGTGTTCCAGCGTCAGGCAAGAGCAGGTTCTATGCAGAGCCGTCCGTTGGTCCTGCAGGCTTCCTGCTCTCCCCAAATGGAAAAACCGGCCCGGATCATCCGGGCCGGTTCTTCGATAGAGCCGAGAAAGCTCAGCTCTCCCCCCGATAAATGAACCAGGCTCCCCCACCCGGTTCAATGGCACTTGGTCATCCCCCAAAGCCATTTTGCGAGAGTACTCTGGCATTTGCCGCGCTGGCCGACAACCGGGTCGTAAGAAATAGTTGCGGAACAGTGGCAGAAAAGCAACGTCAACAAATATTGCGTGAACGGATTACGCCGGGCGCGGATGGCGCTTGATCGCGAAAAGATGGTCGACCGGTCCCGATCCGCTACCAATCTCCAGCCCTGACCCGGCTTCGAGCGCATGCCACACGAAGCTCTTCGCACGCCGAACGGCCGTTTCGAGGGGCTCCCCGGCGGCAAGGAAGGCTGCAATAGCTGCCGAGAGGGTACAGCCGGTCCCATGCGTGTTGCGGGTCGTGATGCGTGGCGCCTCGAGCGGGACGCTGCCGCCGGAATGGACCAGGAGATCGCTGGCAGTCGCGCCGCTGTCGTGACCGCCCTTGATGAGGACCGCACCGCATCCGAGCCCCATGAGTGCCTCGCCTTGACGCGCCATCTCGTCGATCCCACGCGCCTCGTCAGCCTCCAGGAGGCGGGCCGCCTCGGGAATATTAGGCGTGATTAGTATGGCACGCGGGATGAGGCGCTCTTTGAGCGCAGAAATCGCGTCCGGCTCCAGCAGAACGTCACCGCTCGTGGCGACCATGACAGGATCACAGACGAGCGGAATCCCGGGCCGGCGCTCCAGTACGTCTGCAACCGCAGTAATGATGCCGGCATTGGCCAACATACCTGTCTTTGCGGCACCGACATTAAGATCGGTGAACACCGACTCGAGCTGCGCGACGACGAAGTCCGGTGGGATCGGATGAACTGCTTCGACCCCGCGCGTGTTCTGAGCTGTCAGGGCGGTCAGCACCGACGCGCCGTAGACGCCCAGCGCAGTGAACGTTTTGAGGTCGGCCTGGATGCCGGCACCTCCCGAGCTGTCGGAACCCGCGATCGTCAGCGCGACCGGAACTTTCGATGGTCGATCGACCATGAGGCTTGATCTCCGAGATGGTTTCCACCGTGGCGCGAGGTGAGCCGCGCCCGACCACGCCGCGCTGGCGCGATTATCTATGACTCAGTTTCCGAGCCCCTGCTTCATGATCTCCATCTGCAGGCCCTCGGGCGTGACCTGCTCCTCGATCTGAGCGAGCGCCGGGAAGGTCTCGATCATCCACTGGCCGAACCAATTGATCGACCCGCTCAGGAACAGGATGCCCGTTACGACCAGCAAAACCCCCATCACCTTCTCGACGGCACCGAGATGCTTTCGAAACCGCTGCATGAAGGACAGGAAGGGACGAATGGCAATGGCGGCCAGGATGAACGGAACGCCGAGGCCGAGGGAGTAAACGAACAGAAGCTGGACGCCCTTCGCCAGGCTGGCCTCGTTGGCGGCGAGCGCAAGCACCGTCGCCAGAATGGGTCCAATGCAAGGCGTCCAACCGAAGGCGAACGCAAGCCCGATCACGTAGGCGCCGATGAACCCCGCACCTTCGCCCGCAGTGTGATAGCGCGCCTCTTTGTAGAGCAGTGGAATGCGGAACACCCCGAGGAAATGCAGCCCGAAGAGCAGGATCACCGCACCGGCGACAATGGCCAGCTCGTTCCTGTAGGTCTGGATGAATTGGCCGACGACGGACGCGCCGGCCCCCAGCCCGACGAAGACAGTCGTGAAGCCGAGGACGAAGACGACCGATCCTATGACGACCCGCCGCCACAAGCCGTCGTCCAGCCCGTCCTCGGCGGCCGAGGCCATATTGATGGTAGAGCCACCCAGATAGCCGAGATACGGAGGCACGAGCGGCAGAACGCACGGGCTCAGAAAGCTCACAAGCCCGGCCAGTGCTACACCCAGGTAGATGTGCAAATCGATGAACACGTCAGCGCAAGCCCCTGCACGCCCGGCAGCTGGAGCCTGCCGTGGCTCCCCACCTTTGTCACGAGTGACATGCCGGCGCAGGTAAACGGCGCGCGTGCGCTACGGATTGCACTCAGCGCCGCCCGCGACCTGCGACCGGAGTCGTATCCTCGGGGCCCTCATCCGCCTCGACGGCCTCGTCGTCCTCCGGATGAGCGAGCATCCGATCCACGATGATGCCAGCGTTCTGCCGGATCGCCTGCTCGATCTTATCGGCGATCTGCGGATTCTCCTTGAGGAAGGACTTCGTATTCTCCCGCCCCTGCCCGATCCGCTGACCATCGTACGAGAACCAGGCACCGGATTTCTCGATGATGCCCGCCTTGACGCCGAGGTCGATGATTTCACCGACGCGCGAGATACCCTCCCCGTACATGATGTCGAACTCGACCTGTTTGAAGGGAGGCGCGACCTTGTTCTTGACCACCTTCACGCGGGTCTGGTTCCCGACGACCTCGTCCCGCTCCTTGATCTGACCGATGCGGCGAATGTCGAGGCGGACCGAGGCGTAGAACTTGAGAGCGTTACCGCCGGGGGTCGTTTCCGGGTTCCCGAACATGACACCGATCTTCATCCGGATCTGGTTGATGAAGATCACCATGCAGCGCGACTTGGAGATGGACGCCGTCAGCTTGCGCAGGGCTTGGCTCATGAGGCGGGCCTGCATGCCAGGCAGGGAGTCTCCCATTTCCCCTTCGAGCTCGGCCTT
>Ga0180216_1002682_pt1 | contig 14565 bp, 14 predicted proteins | sample eDN3rd37CBELigMG_FD_128879 | JGI IMG/M metagenome (GOLD analysis project Ga0180216, IMG submission 128879) | Enriched Miracle-Growth compost microbial communities from Emeryville, California, USA - eDNA 3rd pass 37_C BE-Lig MG (version 2)... ... | reverse complement strand
TGGGCACCGGCGGCGGCCTGTACCACTTTCGCGACCAGATCGCGGCCGGCAAGCCCGACCAGCTGCTCCTCCTGCACGCGGACGTCTACGCGGACATTGACCTCGTGGAGCTCGTGACGGCTCACCGGCAGAACGAGCGCGCCCGCTGCACCATTCTCGGCAAGCGGGTGCCGCGCGAGCAGTCCAAGGGCCTCGGCTGCCTCGTCAGCAACGCGGCCAACGAGGTGCTCCACTACGCCGAAAAGCCCGAGACATTCGTGAGCGACATCATCAACTGCGGCGTGTACGTGTTCAGCCCGGCCGTCTTTGAGCTGCTCGCCGAGACGTACGCCAACATCCAGAGGTACCGCGCCCGCTGGCCCCGCCGTGAATCCTGGCGGGGCCCCTGTCAGCGGCTCACCGGCCCCGCGCGCACGCGCGGTCGGCGCAGGGGACACAGCCGGCTGGCGGACGCCGCCGATGAGCGCGGCGCCGATGTCATTCGCCTCGAGCAGGACGTCCTGATGCCGTTGGCGGGCACGGGCGCCCTGTTCATGCACATCACCGACGCGCCCTGGGGCCAGCTCAAGTCGGCCGGGTGCGTGTCGGGCCCTTACGGGCTACCACGATTTTTGAACCCCTGCTAACTTTGGCTTCCGCCCCAGGGCGAGCGGCCTGCGCTGCTGGGGTGCGCAGGTCCGCGCTGCCGTGCAACGCCATGTACCTGGAGGCATTTCGCAAGCGCGAGCCGGCCCGCATTGCCACGGCAACGTCGCTCGCGACCAACGGCGCTGCGCCGACCCTGGTGGGCTCCAACTACATCCACCCGTCCGCCCGCATCCACCCAACCGCCAAGGTCTGGCCAGCCCGCCACCCGAGTCTACGGGGACGGGGGGGCCGGCATGCCTCATACTTGATTCAGTTCTTCGAACAGGAGGTGGGGTGCCTTGCAGATTGGCCCGCACGTGAGCATCGGTCCCAACGCCGTCATCGGCCAGGGCGTGCGCATCAAGAACTCGATCCTCCTGCCGGGCGTCCAGATCAAGGTGCCGCGAAACGTCTGCGCAGGCAGCGGGGAGCGCTCTCGCTGCGGCGCTTACGAATTTATACGCTGGTTAAAGGAGCCACGCGCCTTTGCGCTGAACGCGCCGGCAGGACCACGCCTGCGTCCTCAACGCCGTGCTGGGCTGGAACTCGTCGGTTGGCGAGTGGGCCCGCGTGGAAGGCGGCGACGCCGGCAGCACCGACCAGACGTTCCCGCTGCGCGGCCCCAAGCAGGACATTGTGACGATTCTCGGCGAGAGTGTCTACGTCGAGCGCGAGGTCATCATTCGCAACTGCGTCGTGCTGCCGCACAAGGAGCTCAAGTCGAGCGTGAAGAACGAGATTATCATGTGATGCCTGCGATGCCGCACGCTGACGAACTGATCGCGCGCCTGTTCAACTGTACACTCTTGCAATCTCTATACAGCTTGCTTTACACGCGACGGTCCTCCCGCCGGTCGCCGGCGCCCGCCCGCCGCCGGCGGCTGCTTGCGACGCCCAGCCAGGACCGCCGGCGGCGCTGAACTGAAGCGGGCCAGCAACGGTGCCAGCCATGGGACGGCGCCGTCAGAGGCGCTCGCGGCCGCCACCGCTTGCAGCTGCGCCGCGATATCGGCCAGGCGGTCGCCGGCGGCGGCGCGTCCGGGCCGCGACGGCGGCGGGATGTGGACCGCCTCCAACGCCGCCGCCGCAATTTGGCCCAGCTGCTCTGCCGCGCGCGCGGCTCGGTCCCCGCCGGCCGCAGTGGCCCGGGCGGTCGCATGCGCCAGCTCTGTGACCGCGGCCCCCACTTCGCCGACCTTGATCCGGCCCACGAGCAGGTGCTGCGTGACCGTCGCAGTGCAAGCGCTAGCAGACGCCCCGAGATGCGTGAGCCGCCGCCGTGCCCCAAGCCCCCACCCCCGGTTCTGTCGTCACGCGACAGTACCTGCACGACTTGCGCGACGCGGTCTGCCGCACCGTCTGGCCGCGGCAGCGCTAGTTCGTACGCGTCGAGCAGCACGCCCAGCAGGCCCAGCACCGCTGCGTGGGATGGCTTCCCCCCTACGCCGGCCAGCGACGCCCACAGCCGGCGGCTGAGGGCCGCTGGGGCCAGCTGCGGCTCGAGCGCCGCGATCAGTTCGTTGGCGGTCCGCTGGGAGGCCGCCGCCGCCAGGCCCGCTGCGAAGGCGACGCGCAGCAGGGGCGGGCCGTCCAGCTGCGCCGTCGCTGCGGCCCGGTCCACCGCGTGGGCGACGACGGCGGCCGCCGTCACGTCCTCGACGGCCAATAGCCACCAGTCCGTACACGCCGCAGCGAGAGCGCACAGGTCGCCAGACGGCGGCGTCGGCCGCGCCGCGGACGCGGCCACCCGCGGCAGCGCCGCGAGCGTCGCCGGCAGCACGACGGCCGGCGGCTCGGCTGCCGTGTTTGGGTACCACGACCGAACACAGCGGTCGCGGAGCAGCGCAGCCGGCCAGGCCAGGCGCTCGTGGAGCTGCGAGGGGGCGGGCGGTGGCGAGGCCACTGAGTCTGCACAAGCCACGAGCGCGCGCAGGAGCTCGCGGCTGCCATCGCGCTGTCGGATGGCCACCGCGCCCGTCGCGGGGCGCGTCACGTTCAAAACACGCACGGCGCGATCGATCAAGGCGACCGGCGAGACGGCCTCAAGCAGTTCCCAGCGCACGGCAGGCGTCGCTTGGCGAAGCGCCAGCGCGAGCACGTCCACGGCGACCACCGTCGCGGCCGGGGCCCCCGACGCCATCCACGGCTCCAGCACGTGCGCCACGAGCGAGGCCAGCAGGCGGCCGCGGCCACGCTCGTTCTCGCTCCCCTCAACCTCGAACCACGCAGCTAACGAGTCCGTGGCCGCACGCACCACGCCCAGCGCGGCGGTGTCGCTACGCTGCGCGGCGGCGCCGGAGGGCGGCGCCAGCAGCGGGGTCCACGCCTTGTCCACTGCCGCCGCGAGAAGGGTGCACGATCGGTCGGAATCGCCTGCGGCAGCGCGCGCCGGCAGGCAACGGAACGCGGCGGCCCGGTCCCAGATGGTGGCCATCCCGGCGGCCAGCACGCGGCCAAGGTCGGGTTGGGCCACCGATGCAGCTACCAAGAACTGCAGCGTGGGTCCCGGCGCGAGCCACAGGCACTGTGTGAGGCAGCGCCCACCAAGATGCGTCGTGGGGACCCTGGTTTAGTCGGGACGCACGAGATCGGTGCGGGCTCGCGCGCGCGAGCGTACGTCGCCCACGTGCTGAACATGAGTCGCGCTTTCAGGGCCAGCCGCCACGGCAGCGTTGCCACTCGCAGGCGACGCCACGTCGGCCAGCGACAAGTGGCTGCAGGCAGCGGCCAGCAGCGCCGTAACGTCGATAACAGCGTCCAGCGGTACACCAGCGTGGGCCAGCACGTGCGCGTCCTCTAGGCGCGACGCCGGGCCGGCGGCGGGCCCCGCCAGCAGATGCAGCGCGTATGTTTGCCGGACGGCCGCGGTGGCGCCTCGCACGATTCGGATCCACGTTCGGAGCTGGTCCAGGGGGCATGGGCCGTCCGCAAGCGGCCGAGCCGTCGCCAGCTCGGCGAGCAGGGCGCCCGCGTCCTCCGGAGACGCCGCAACGGTGGCAGCAGTGGTCGCATCTGCAAGGCGCGCCCACACGGCGGCCGGATCGTCGCTAGACGTTTTGCACAGCGCACAGAAATTGAAGAAGCCCCCATGACGAGGGTGAGCGGCCTCGGGGAGGCATGCACGAGGGCTCGAATGGGCGACCGTGCCGCACCTGGTTGCCGTCACGGACGCCGCCAAGCGCCACAGCCATGCCAGCGGGCGCCCCGGTGCTTGGGCGTCCACGTCGCCGCGTGCGATGAGACGCGCCAGTGCGTGCCAGAGCTCAGTCATGCGGCCATCCGGGCGACCACACGCGACTCGCTCCAGCAGCTGCGCCGGGTCGGTCGGCCCGTCGTCGCCCGCCGCCTGGTGCAACGCGGCATCCACAAGCGGCTGCAGGCGTTTCACTAGCGATCGCCACGCCAAGGACGTGGCCCACGCGGGCGGGACGGCCACCAATCGGAAGGCCCAGCCCAGCGCCGCGGCCGTGCGCTCCGCTTCTGTGACGGCGCTAGCCAGGTTGCGTTCGCCCAGCGACCATAAGCACGCCGACTCCACCGACCCACGGTAGCCCAGCGTGGTGGCCACCGCGTACGATCGGACGTGCATCGCATCGTGGTCGCCCCTGCATGGGCCAGCGCGCTCACCCACGCAATGACGGCAGAGGTCACCGCCGTCCGAAGCTCCTCCAGCCGCCAGAGCCGGTCGAGCAGCCGCAGGGCGGCGGCGACGTGTGCCCGCCAATTCTGCACACGTTCGTGCTCTGCGTCGTCCGTTGAATTCGGCTGTGTGCTTGGGCAGGCATCCAGCAGCGCCGTCGAGACTAGGATTGCCTCCTGCGGCACCGCCCAGACCGAGCGCGCCGAGCAGGAGCCTCGTGTCACTTGGCCGTGCGGCCCAGCCTTGCCCGGACGCGCGACCCGGGCCGACGTACCGGGACTGCCGCTGACGCGGTCGCGTCGGCAGCGGCTGCATGGCCGTCGGGCGTGGCGGCGAGCAGCGCCGCTGCTCGCCCGCTGCCTACCCGGCCAGTGAGGACACCTTCCAGCAGCACGCGTGACCAGGCTGAGGCGAGGCCGGCCGATGTGGCCGCCGCCTGCCGACTGGCGGCGCGGAGGGCGCTGGACCAGATACGGGCCGCCTCGGCGTCGTCGGCCACTTGGCCAAGCCGCTGCAGCACGCCGCCGGCCGCGATCTAAGAGCCCCGCCCGGAGGACCTCAGCAAGGACGGCGCGTCAGCCGGTGTCGTCGAGGGGTCGCCGGGTGCGGCGAGCGAGCGTACCTGCGCAGCCACTGACACGCCTTCCACCAGGCTGCTGCCGCCGCTGCCGGCCAGCCGCGCTGCCGGCCGTGCGGGCAGCCGCGGGGCCGGGGCCTCCATAGCCAGCGTTGGCTCGTGGCGGCCTCCTCCTGGCGCCCTGCAGTGCCGCGGGCACCAACGATGACGTCAACGACTGGCCGCTGAGGCGCCCGGCGGCAGCAGGATCCGCCGGACAACCGCGCCCCCGGTGGCCTTGCACAGTGCCAGTGACCCACCGTAGAGTACATTGGCATGGGCAGTCGCTAACGGCTGTACAGGAGATGTAGTACAACGGTTGGTCCCACATACCACGCCCCTCACTACACGTACACGATTTGTAGCACAGGTCTAGCTGGACGACGGTTGTTGCCCTGCGCGGACCACATCCCGACGCGTGCCCACCCTCCCATTCTTTGTCAGCACATGCATCGCCGCCGTGGGAGCGACGGCACACAGCCGCGTACCGCTGTCTTGCGAGCCACGCTTCGACGACGTGGCCGCGGGCGCCGAGTCGGGCGATGAGTGGTACGATTCGAAGGAGCTGCGCGCGCGCCCTTCCGCCAGCTCGGCGTAGGGCGTCGTCAGCGACGGCAGCGACGGCGACAGGGCCCCATCCGCCGCCGTCCGGAAGGGGCTGCGGTGGGCAGACAGCGGCCGGCCAGGCGAGCCGGCCGAGTGCGGGCTCTCGCCGAGCGACGCCGAGCTGGCCGCGGACGTAATCACGCGCCCGAGGTTGAGCAGGCTCGAGCGCGTGCGCGCCATCGTGCCCGGCCGCCCGGGGACCGTCGCGCTCTTGTTGGGCGACGTGCGCCCGGGCCCATCGCCGACGCCGGCAGCCTCCAGGTTGTGGCGCACAATGTCCGACAGCAGGAACTCGCGCGCCCGCCGCAGCTTCTCCTTGAAGGACGGCGCCTCAAAGGCCGCGTTCTGGCCGTTCACCACTGAGAGCAGGCGGCTCGGGCAATCCACGCGCGGCCACACGCACGAGCGCGTGAGCGCCAGCGCCGCGTAATGCTGACGCGGCGGTCAGCCACGTACGTTTGGCAAAGAGGAGGTCGCGGAAGGACTCGTCGCGCCGGTACCGCGGCTGCGTGATCTCTGGTTCGAACGGCATGATGGTGTCCCGGTACGCGACCGCCAGGCTGCGCGCGGTCCCGGCCACATGGCAGAGAGACTTTTCGTATCGGTCAGCCGCCGGTCCGCGAGGGTTGCGGGGGGGGGACGCGCGGGCCACCGGCGTACCTGTACGTGCCGTCCGGGTTGGGCCGCACGAGCGCGACCACATCTGGACCACGGTGTCACAACCACGCAGTCGGCCGCCTGGGCGTTTAGCGGCAGCTAGCCTGCGCCGAGCCATGTGCACGGCGGGGCGGCCAGCGCCCCATACGGTTCAAGCGCGAGTTGATCGTGCTCGGAAGGTACGAGGTCATGCCGTCCATGAACACGATCACGCAGACGTCCTGCATCCCGGCCCGTGTGGAACAGCGCAGCGTTGGTCACACCGTCAGTACAGGGGGCACGCCAGCTCCAGTAGCCCGCGGCCCATCCTACGTTGCCAATGTGACGCTTCCGCGCGAGCTGTTACACGCAACCGCGGCTACAACATCGAGCCATTCAGTGAGTCCCGTACCACGCCGTCGCGGGACCCCCCGCCGCCGCCCCCCAATCGTGCACCTGTTGCGGATTCACGGGGTCGAACGGCAGCAGCGTCGACACATGCAGCATGATGTCCAGGCCACGCCATTTGGCAAAGACGGACTCGCGGCCCGTGGTGCCGTCTGCGTCCCAAACCAGCCTACGCCACGGCACGGCGCATTCGTCAATCTCAACATCCCTGCGGCCAGCCTCCCCGCGACAGACCGCCCGCCTACTTTGCACATCCAGGCCGCCGCGGTAGCCGGTCCAGCCCTGCAGCTGAATGCGTGTGCCGAGCAGGTCCAGGAACTCGTAGAAGGCCGGGCTGGCATCGACTGCGCTCGGGCAAGCACACCACAGCGACCAACGTAATCCATCAGTTTTGCGCGCGGCCACCCCACACCAGACGAACGAGGCCGCACCGTTGCTGAACATTTCGTCCTCGGTGGTCTGGCCGTCACGGCTGTACAGCACGCCAAACTTGTACCCGGGTTCACACTGCGGTCCAGCAGGTGGCACGACTTTGCCCAATCGTCCACGTTAGGACAAGGCCCCCTCACCGCACGCATCCGACCCGGCCGCAGACACGTACCACTTCCTGCTCCAGCTTGAGCAGGGACCGACTGAGCGCGGCGTTTGAGGAAATGGTCATGAGAGACTTGGGGAGCGTCGCGCTCTGCAGCACCTCGGCCAGCGCCGCGGCACGGACCGGCTGGTCCGCCGCCGTCGGAAACACTTTGAGGGAGGATTGCTACGTGCACATGCAGAGCCTGCCCAGGCAGACGCCTTCCTACGTGTGAGCTTTCCTGGTACTGTTTCCCCGCTACTAGGCGCCGCGGCCGTACCTCGCGGGTCCACAGCAGCACGCGGCACAGCCGGCGGCTGGGGTCCGCGCTTGGTCCGTCCAGGACGGTGATGCAGACGGGCCCAGCCACGGGGTCCATCGCAAGAATGTGCTCCTGGTCTGCGAAACGGCGTTCGTCCTCGCGCGATGGCGATGCGCAAACCAGAGTGAGCCCTCGCTTGGAAGAGGGACGGCCGGTAGTCCCCCGTCGGGACGTACTGGGCACGGGCTCGCCGTCCGCTGTAAAGTGCTTCTGGTACAGGGTCACGTTGGTGACGTAGTGCAGCGTGGGCTCCGCGGCGTCCACGGTCACCGGGGATGGCAGCGCGGCTTCGCTGGACCGAGCCGACAGCGAGATGGCGTCCTCCACGGTGGCGCGGTTGGAGCACGCGTCGATGCAGTACCCCGGCATCGGGAAGAACAGCGGCCGTTGCTGGAGCCGGCATGGGTGAGCGCGCGAACCGCCGCGTGCGTCAGCATGCCGCGAGTGGGCGCCAGCCGTGCGGCCGACGAGGCCGCAGGTACCAATCTTGCCACGTTCTGCAGGGAGCGGTACGCGCCGCTCAACCTGTTCGACATGCTCTCCAGGTCGCGCAGCAACTCCGCGGCTTCCTTCGACGCGGCGCGCCGCGCCTGCAGCACGTGTGGCGCGTCCGCGGCAGCACCGCACCGGGCCGCCGCGAGTCAGTACACGACAGAGTTTAGGGCGGGCCCTGGCCACCGGACCAAGCGGACCTGGTGCGCGTTGACAATGTGGTCGACCTGCGCCAGGGCCGACACAAGCAAGTCGTTGAGGATGGGCCCGTACATCTGCCACAGCAGGCTGTCGCTCACATCGGCGATCGGCAACGGCGCCAGCGTCGGCGGCGCCAAGGGCGTCGGGCCTTGGTTGTCGGCGGCCGCGGCAAGGGGGCTGCCCGAGTCCGCGACAGCGACCAAAGACCGCAGGGAGACGCTCTTGCGAAGCTGGCGATCGGCCACACAGCCACCCCCAGCGGCAGCGGGCTGGCAATGAGCGGCCGTTGGTAGCTCTTGGCACACACTATGCCCAAGCCTCGTACCTGCCGCAGGCACACCATCACGGTGCTGGTGGCGCGGCCGCGGATGATAAAGGGCGACTCTTGGTCCAACAGAATCCGCTCGCTCCCTGCAGAGCGGGGCGCCACATCTGACGAGCCAGTGATGGCGCACGGTCAGGAACGGGAACGCGCTAGCGCGATACAAGTGGGCTTGCCCGTGGGGAGACGCACCCGGCGCCGACTCGATCAACACGAGCACGTAGTCAGACGGAATGCCCGGGAGGCCACATCGCTGGACCGCGGCGCGGCGAATCTCGCCGGCGGTGTGGCGGTCCTCGACGGTGAACGCCAGCTCGATGCGGTCCAAGCCCCATAGGGACGCCTGGCCCATGCCACTATTGGCGCGAAATCCAACCGAGAGGCAGGCGTCCTTCGCTCTTTAGCGCTTTTCGCTAGCTCGCAAAACGGCGTGCGCGCCCAGCGCCAGGTCGGCCTACCTTTGCTGGCTGTCAGCCGTACTGCTGGACGCCGACCGAGCACGCGCGCCCACTTGCGTCGCCACGGGCAGCGGCTCGGATGAGAAGAGGAGCGGCGGCTCAGCCGAGTTGGAGTCTGTCATGGCCGCGCTGCTTCCAGCGACGGGCGCGTAAGCAGGTGAGACGAGGTCCGGCACACGGTGACTGCCGTGCCAAGCCCGGGGGCCGGGGGGTTCTACCTTTCACCACAAGTCCGTCGCTGGTGGTCCGGGCGCGGACGAGCTTCATGACAACGTCTTGCAACCTGCCACGACGTGTCGACAAGGCAACAAGATGGCGGCCATCAAGCCGTACCGTCCCGTCAGCTGCCGCTGCAAAGCCACCGCCAAAGGCCGTGTGCGGCACGTCGCTGCCCGCGACGTACATGCCCGACCCCGACCGCTTGAACACGCCCGTGGCGTTCGACCGCGCAGCGGCGGCGGCCGCCGCCGGCCGCTCGTGAATCTCGGAGAGGGTCTTGTGGACCCAGTCGTTCACGGCGACCTCATCCTTGCTCGGCCCACGTGGCTGGAGCGGCGGCGACATCGGATCGGCGGCTGGCTGCAGGTCGCTGGCGCTGCCGCTGGCACTGGCCGCGGCGCTCACCGGCTCGCTCGCAATGCCCGACGTCCGGCGAGGCTTCGCCGTGTCCGATTTCGCGGTCGGCTCGGCCGACGCGGTCCGCTGCCGGAAAGACAGCCGGAACGAGTTGCCGCGTCGCAGGCTCGTTTTCTTCTGAAGGCCGCTGGGCGACGCGGGCCCGTCGGCGGCGGCGGTCGCGAGGGCCGCCTCGGGGGGCGAACCGCCGCCGCTGCCGCTCCCAGCGCTCATGGCCAGCAAAGCGGGCGCGCACGCCGTTTCCACGGGCGCCCGCGTCGTCGCTCCATGCACGATTTCGCTGCAACGTTCGCCCCGCCCTGCTCCTCCTGGCGCATCGGTGTCCGCGCTGTCGCTGTCGGTCGTTCGGCGCTGCTGGTGGGCGCCGTGCCGTCGTGTGTTCGCCGCGTCCGTTGCCGCACCACGTCGCGTGCCGCCGCCGCGACGACGGTTACGACCAATGACGTCATCGCGCATTCCCCAGACACTTCGCAGTTCGACGGTGGTCGACGGCGGAAGGCGCCCAAGGCGCTAAGGCGCTGAAGAGGTTAAAGGCACCGCCGCGGCCTTGCAGCGTGACGGCGTAGCCGAGGCAGGGCGGGTAGCGTGCAGCAGCGTGAGCAGGTACGCATCGCGTCGTCGTCGTTGCGTGGGCTTGCCGACTATGAGACTTACCGGGCCGGGCCGGGACAGGTGGGACAGGACTGGCGGCGGGCCAAGGTCCCGCCCTTAGCAGACGACGAGGCTGGCCGAAACGGCGACGTGAGACACCGGCGCGGCAGTGCGGCCGCTTAGAACTGCGGTCGTCTTGAGGCTAACCAGCTCGGGCTGCGTCTGTCGACCGGCCGGGTTCTTTGGGCAGAGACGCCAGCATGGCAGCAGGGGACAGCGAGCGCCGCAGCCTGTGGGCGTCCTACCGGAGCCTGCCGCGGTCCCAGCGCATCGTCCTGGGCATCGGTTCGTGACCGGGCACTCGCGCAACAGCCCCGCACCCCCGGTTGCCGAGGCATTCATATATATCAGGGTTCTTATGGTTTTCCTCCTCCATGGTGCGACGCAGTGGGCATGTGCATCGCCGGCGCGGGACTTTACTGGGATTCGAAGGTCGAGGGCCCAGTAAAGCCAACCGACATCATTCCTCCGGGCACGGCACCCAAGAGCTCGTGAGCAGCTTCTTACAGCCGCACTGTACAGCATTCAACGCCGTCAGGAATATCGACACGAGTCGTATCGTTGCGCGTCAGCAAACAGGCAATGGCCGCGGCGGCGCCGCACAGAAACGTGCTGAACAGGCCCGTCGTCTGGTTGCCCAGCCGCGCCAAGTTGGCAAGCGTGTGCTGCGCCATTCGCCTGCAGGCGGTCGGCGTGGCCGACGCGGTACAGTGGTCAATTGACTCCGTCCACCAAGAGGAGAGCAGCCGGGCGGCCCGTGGGTGCCAGGATGCTGGCGAGAGCATCGAGCCAGGGGCGCCGCCGTTCGGGCACGGCAGGAACACCCGCGCGCGACCACATTGCGCGTGACGACCTCGAGCAGCGAAGCGGCACGGGCAGGGCCGTTCGGGTCGCCGCAGCTCCGATAGACAGTCCGCGAGAACGCACACGGCCGACGGAAAGAGCACGGAGCCCGCGGTAGCGAAGGCGCGGGGGACCGTGCTAGTAATGCCAATCGCACCGGCGTCGATGACGACGCGCGACTGCGCGCCATGGACACACTGGAAGCAGCCCTCCGCAGGGGAGCGCGTCTGGCTCCACAAGAGGTTCACCGTGGCGCCGTGTGCCACCACCATGCAGAGCAGGGGCCCAGACACAGGCAGCTCGTCGGGCTTTTTCGCCGTCTGGCAGGGTCGCACACCAACAACGCGTCGTCGTCCTGATCGCCGTTTGCATGGCATGTTGGATGCCACCGCAGAGCCTCCATCACTAGGACGTAAACCGTCGGCGACGGCCTGCTGCAATCAGAGGCCACGGCTCGCGCTCTCGCTATGATCGATCGACTGTAAGGCGAAAGAAAAATATAGAACATGTATAAAACTATGAGGTTACACAAAAGAAGGCAGGGAGTGTACGTGTGGAGGGCGGTTATGTACCAGAGAGTGTAATCAGACTACAGTGCGTCCGTGCATTGGCTCATACAGCTATGTCACAAAAGGGATAAGAACACCTCAAATCAAAATCCTCAAAACTTCAAAACAATGCAAACAAGCTAACGAGCGAACTATCTCACATCAGCGCCACAATCAGAGAGCAGAAGGAAACAGATAGAAACTTTCACAGTAAAACTTTAACAACAATCAAAATAGGATGAAAACAGTGCACAAGAAACAATCTGAAACGGAAAATGAACAAAGAAACATTCAATAACAGAATCATAACAATACTAATAAGCAACTGCAAGCATAAATGGCTAATAGTTGGACGGCAATACATGGCCTACAAACGAGCGAGCTAGCAGCAAGATTTGCTAAACAAGAAACATCGTCATGAATAAAAAATCAAAGGCACAAAGGAATCCTACCCAACGTCACACACATCAGAACAACAGAAACAGTGAAAAGTAGGTGAAAGAACTAAGTTAATCAAAACAGCGAGATTAGCATGATAAACCGCACAGCAGTTACGAAAAAATCAAAACAGGTTATACAATCCCTTTCATTCTGTACAGTTACGAGGAAGCTTGACGTAGAAGTACCATGTTCATGATTATAAAGATTGAATGGTATTCACTCGGTGCTATTGAGCGCTTGTCTGTAGAGCTTATCATGACTTCTGCCAGCAGCTCAATGCAAGTGGGTAGCTAGACCATTTACCCCTTCAACTTGGAACGGGGATCGCTCGTGAGTTCTTTGCAGAACAGATGCTTACGGTTCTCCATCTCTCGCGTTACATATCTCTGCATCTAGTTCTGTCTTTCTCAACTGACATAGAAGTCACCAGTTTGCAAGAGGCGTCTCTTTCTCGTCTCCCTTCAGCCTTACCTGGGATGAGCTCTTGTCTGTTGGATTGCTTAGATGTTCTTTATTATTTCTTGAACATGTCTTTTTGTCGAGTTGTCTTTAATGTTCTTCATTGTTTCTTGAACATGCCTTTTTGTGAGCGTTTGTTAGTCCATGTTTAACAGATTCTTTTGGCTTCGTGGTTGCATTCTTAGCTTTGATTAGGTAACTTATCGATAGTTCAATGTTCGTAGTTGCTTGGCTACCTGCCACCAGTCGATTCTTCCCAGTTTATACACGATGGCTGTGTACAGCGGCGGTATATCACAAGTTTGCGAGTAGAGAATGGTATGTATGTACATCGGGTTACTTGGCGGCTTCCTTTTTGTCGTGGTAGCCCTTCTTGGTGTGCTGTGGCAACGACGCCTCCCACGCCTTTTTGGCCTTTCGGTAGATGAGCATTGCCGTGCGTGCGTCCTCGACCTGCATGACAGAATGCCGCACGCAAGTACGGCTGATCGTTAGCACAGCCTGTCATGGTCAACATTGGCCGTCGGAACGCCGGCCCCACGGTACCGAGGAGTGCTCGCCCGTCTGAATGGCGACGCCCAGGAACTGCTCGGCCAGCAGTTTCAGGGAGGGCGTGCGGCCGCTGCTCAGGGCACGGAACGGCTTGTAGTAGGCCGTGTCGCGCGTCATCGAGCGAGGATGCTTGAGGAGCAGCGCCTGCAGGTCGTTGTCCAGCGCGTGGCCCACGAGGATGCGGTCCTTGATGATCCGGTCGACGTCCTTGATGACCTCCTCGAGCGGCCGCGCGCCGTTCTCTGGCCGGAGGTCCTTGGGTCGGATGCCGCTGAACTTGGTCCGGAAGTCGGTGACGGGCTCCTTGGGCACCACGTAGGCGTCCAGCAGAACCTGGCCGTGGAAGTTGACGATCGATACCCGCGCGACGACGGACTCGCGGCCCTCCGGGCCCACGCCGACCATTTCACAGTCCAATGCGACGTACCGGCCGATCCTGCAGGGCGAGCGCGTTCACATATCCCTGACGCCTCGTCCAGGTCAGGTTGGACGGGGCTAGGCAAGCCCTGCGCGTCTGCGAGCGGACGTCCGTCCGTACTTGGTATCGTCCGTGTCCACACGCAGCTTTTCCTTGCTGGCCCGCTCCAGCACGGTCAGGACCTCCTTGGATCCCTTGATAGTCTCCGGAAGTTTCTTGAGCGGGATGGCAGGGACGGTCTGGCCGCCGCCGCTGCTGCTGCTGCTGCGGGCCTTCCCGCCGGCGGCCAATCCCGCGAGTGCCAGGTCTTCCGGCGCGAGGTCGTCCGCCCAATCCGATGCGTCCGGTTTCCTGATGGGGACAACGGGATCGATGGTGGTGTGGTGTGTGTGGTGTGGATAAGTGTCTAAGGCTGGTGGCGGCTCCCGGGCAACACACCCCGCACCTACCGCTTGAGCACTTTGTCGGCCATGTTGGCGGTGGCAGTTGCGGTAACGACGGCGGTGGTGGCGGTGGTGGTGGTGCCGCTGCTGCTGGTGGTGGTGACCGTGGCGGAGACTTGGCCAGACGCCAGCATCTGCAGGACGGCCGCCCAGTGTACCGAAGTGCGCACCGTGCTTGCTAAGATCCCGGCCGGCCCCAAGTGCGAAGCAACGCGCATTGCGCGTACCTGACGAAGCTGCTGCCAGTTACTGTTCGGCACGACCTGCGGCCCTCCGCGTGCAGGCTTGACGCCTGCCGGCGGCGCAGGAGCAGGCGCATCATGGCCCCGCGAGGCAGCCGGCTTGGCTGCGGCACCGTGCTTGTCCACCTGGTTCGCGCCAGCCTTTGCCGCTACGGTCGTACGGCGGTGCTTCGCCGCCGGTCCGTCCGCGGCGGCGGCCCTGCGCCGCTTGCGTGACGGCGCGGGTGCGGCGTCAGCAGCGCCACTGCTGGTGGTCGTGGCGGGTGCTGGGGCCGGCGGCGGCTTGCGGCTGGGCGCGGCCGCGGCCCAGAGGGTCTCGATCGGCCGCTGCGCGGCGTAGAACAGCGAGGACGTCATGGCGGTGTTCCACCGTGTCCTCGCCGGGCGCCTCGCCTCGGTGGCGGCAGCAGGCCGTCGAGAAGAGAGGGGC
>Ga0180216_1002679_pt1 | contig 14574 bp, 16 predicted proteins | sample eDN3rd37CBELigMG_FD_128879 | JGI IMG/M metagenome (GOLD analysis project Ga0180216, IMG submission 128879) | Enriched Miracle-Growth compost microbial communities from Emeryville, California, USA - eDNA 3rd pass 37_C BE-Lig MG (version 2)... ... | reverse complement strand
TTGGCGTTGGCGTTGGCATTGGCGTTGGCGTTGGCGTTGGCCGCCGCCGCGGCCGCCGCCGCGGCGTACATGTGCGGCAGCGCGAACTGGCCGCCGGCGCCCGGCGGGAGCCCCAGAAACGGCGGCGAAAATCCATTGACGTTGTAGGCGGCGGCCGCCGCCGCCGCCGCCGCCATGGCCGCTTGGTCGTGCAGGTGGTGGTCGGCCGGGTACATGGGCCGCCGCTCCTCCTTGGGCGCGGCCGCGCCGGCGTGGTCCACGTGGGGCCATGCGGCAAAGGCGCCGCCGCCGTCGGCGCCGTAGCTCGGCGGCCGCAAGAACGACGGCGGCAGCATAGGCAGCGCCCCGTAGGCGAGCGGCGGCGAGCCCATGGGCACGACCACGGGCGAGCCCGACACCGGCGTCGACGACGTCGACGCGACCGGCGAGCGGCCGGGCACCCGGGTATCCGGCTGCCGCGCGGGCGCCGCGTTGCTGCCGGTGCCGTTGGCCTGCGCTGCCGCGGTGAGGTTGTTCACAAAGTTGATGAACGCCGACTCGGAGTTGCGCCGTGGGAGGGTGTCGGTCGGCGGCGCGGGCGCCGCGGCGGCGGCGGCGGCGGCGGCGGCGGCGGCGGCGGCGGCGGCGGCAGGCTTGCGGCCGCGGGGCGCGCGCGCCGACGACGACGGTGTTGCGGGCGGCATGGTGGCAGCCGCAGCACCCCCAGCACCAGCAGGAGGAGGAGGAGGAGGCCCCAGCGGCGCGACCCGTCCGGGCATCACTGCGTGCCGTCTGCCGATTCGTCGCCGCACGCCGCGTGGTGTGTTCACACCGTGTTCGACGGGCGGGTGCTTGCTGCCTGCCCGTTGCCGGGCCCCACGCACACGCGCGTACCGCGAAAGCGGGTTTGCCGGCGGCGGTCGTCGCTGCCCGGTCGCTGGCGGCGGGCGTTCTGGCGCTGCCGCCGCTGCTGCCAAGGTCACGGTGCGCGGGCCTCCGCGTGGCGGTGCCCGTTGCTCCTGTACGACGAACGCAGCCGACGGCAACGTGCAGGCGCGCGCGTCCGTGGCCACGACGTCCCGTGTGGTGGTCGCGCTCGCCGTCGTGCGGTGCTCTATGGGGTGCTCGGTGGCCGTCTTCTGTTGCGTGCCTTTCGAGTGGCGGCTTGGGCAGTTGCTCCGCACGGCGCCCCAGCGCCGCGCCGACGTCATCCCACCGGCCGCCTCGCCGCCGCCGCCGCCCCGCCGCCTCCGCCGCCACGCCGCCAAGCACCGCGATCGTGGAGGAACGCGCGCACGTGGCACGGCGGCACGACCACGGGGGGAGGGCGGGGGGGGCGGCGACTACCGGTACTGAAAACCAGGCGGTGGCGCCATGGCGCGACGGAAGGGGGAGGGAGAGCGAGAGAGAAGAGGGATAGAGGGGATTTCAGCGGCTGGATGGTGAAGGACCGACAAGGCGCGTTGGGGGGATGGATCAGGCTGGACCACGGCAGGGACGTGAGGCGGACTGGACGGGTCCCGAAAGGGAGAGAATGGAGAGAGAGGCATCTTTCGGAGTGACGGAGAGGTGGACGCAATGCCGATGCATCACGGAGAACCAGTGGCGAGTGGGTGGACGGCACACGTGGCGGGGGCAGTGCATCCACGTGGCGACGCTTCGAGCATGTGAATGGCGGCCTTGGGGGCATTGGGGCGGCGAAAACCCGAAAAATCGGGCTGCCCACGTAAGCAAAAGTCAACCGCGCGCGAGGGCGCGGCGGGCGGGTGGATGCACGCACGTGGGGCGCACGTGGGCGCACCGGATGTCGTACCCCTTCGCCCGACGACTCAATGCGCCCAGATGCCGCACCGCGCTGGAATTCGAGCGCCGCCAGAGCAGTGGGAGTCGGCTGCCGGTGGAAAAGAGCAGCAGCGGCGCAATGGCGTTGGAGAAGGGTTGCATAGGCGTTCGCGGATGCGCACATGGTAGGCGGAGCTACAGCTGCACGACCGTACTTGCGGCGAGGACTATTGGTTCTGGGCTACAGGCAGCGGTTGAGGATCATTGCGTGGGCGCACCGTCCCGTCGGCCCCGCGCGGTTGCGATCCTGCGGTCTGGGCGGCTGCGCAGCCGTGTTTTGCGAACGATGTGCCCATGCGGCCGAGGTTTGCGCAGCTGGCCGCGGCCCTTGCGAAACTACGCAGAATGACTTACTACACCTTTCCGTATTTCGATACTGCATGCACCGTGACCATGCACCGCGATGGGCCATAGACAAACCCATAGACGACCCCGTACAGTGTATGTGGCACGATCTAGTACTAAGCAAAGCAGTAACTGTTCTATGTCGGGTGAACTACTAGCCAACCGGCCCCGCACCCACAGATGACGATCCATAGTACTGCGAGTATGTGCGATGGTGCAGAACAGCAAGGTGAAACCGCCGTGTGCGGGCGCATGCGTTAGTTGATTCAAAGCTCAACGGCAACGTCAGGCAGTGCCTCGCTTACAGACCGCCACGACCACGACACACACACAGCTCTGGATGCATGCTGTCGCACAACGGCGCCGACCGTTCCTAGCATGCGATAGGGCCCGAACGATGCTCTCTGCCAACCGGCATTGCCTGCCCAAGCAGCTCGCCCCGCCTAGCCGCCTGGCCCATCGATCGCTGCTCGCCAGTAGTTGTATGGGGAGGCGGCCACAATCCAGAAACGGCGCGGCAGAAACTCCAGCTGCTACTACGCGCAGGCCTGTCGCGCCCCATACAACTACTTCGCCCGCCCAACGTCGGCCCCGGCCGTCGTCTTGCAGGTACTCCCCACATTCCGTTGTGGTGCTCCCCGTGGGTCACATGCCCAGGCAGCCAGGTGGGTCCTCCGGCGGGACGGCGGCGGTGGCCAAGCGACCGTGGTCGGTGCGGCCTGGGGGCGCGGGCCGGCAAAGGCAGACAGGCGATATAGAAGCGCCTTGCGGGCAGCGGTGCAGGGGACGCAGCGCAAGGCGGCTGTGCGCTCAGGCGGGCGGCGGACGTCGGGGTCGGGCGAGGACCCCGCGGCGCTGGCAGGCGCCGTCGGCGCCGGTCGGAGAAGGCCGCGCAGGGTGACTTGGCTCCGCGTGGGGCGGAGGGATCGCAGAGGACGACACCGGCGCGAGCAGAGGCACCAGTTGGGGGGACAGAGCACGGTGCCTGGCCCACGCCGGCCCGCCGTCTGTGCCATCTGCCGCCCGGGACGTGGAACTAAACCGCTCAGCCATGGTGCGTCGGCGCTGGTCCCAATCGCAGGAGCACGCCATTGCTGCCTGGACCCTCAGGCCGACACCGCAACCATGGCCGCCTTCCGCGGGTGGCGCCGCGCCGCGGCGGCGCTGCTGGCGCTGCTGGCCTGCGCGGTGGCCGCCGCGCACGCCCAAGACTTTCTGGTACGCTACGCCGCGCCGCCCCGCACCACCACCGCTATACCTGCTGACGTCGGACCGCCGCAGCGAGGACTGCTGAGCTCTGGCCGCTCCAGGTCGGCCGTGGCATTGCCGACATTACGGGCCCCGCTGGCCAAATCAACATGATGGGCTACGCCAACCCGTCGCAGACGACGCTCGGCCTGCAGACGCGCCTCTTCTCGCGCGGTACGGCGGTGCCCCCCAAAGCCGTACCCGACCCGCGCTGGTTCCGGATCTAACCGCTGCCCGTCGTCCCGTTGCGTCTGCCCCACCCATCCGTCGGCAGCCTTCGTTTTCGTGGACCCGCAGACGGACGACCGCGTCGTGTACGTGAACGCGGACCTCGCGTTCGTGACGCAGATGATCAAGATTTACGTGGTCCGCCAGCTGGAGCAGCTGTACGGCGGCCTGTACAACAACCGCAACGTCGTGCTGGCGTCGACCCACACGCACGGGTACGCACTCCTCCCTAGTGGCGCTGCGAGCTGGACGCCATGCCGGCTGACCGCGCCAGCACGGAAACGTCGGCCCGGCTCGCTTGTCCCCAGCGGGCCGGGCGGCTACTCTGGCTACACACTGATGCAGGTCACGTCGTTCGGCTTTGTGGAGGACAACTTTTGGGCCATTGTGAACGGCACCGTCCGCTCCATCCAGCTCGCGCACAACGACGTCCAGTACGCGCCTGCGCCGCGCAGCCATCCAGGCTGAGCATGCCCGCGTGACTCGGTCGCCGTCCCAGCCGTCTGTCTGCGCCACAGGCCCGCGCTGGTGACCGGTGCGGTCGGCGAGCTGCTTGAGAGCAACATCCAGCGCTCGGCCGCGGCGTACGAGAACAACCCCGCCGAGGAGCGCGCCAAGTACCAGTACGACGTGGACAAGGACATGATGCTGGTCAAGATCACCGACCTGAACGGCAACGCGCTCGGCTCGATCAACTGGTTCCGTACGCGCCGCCACGCACAAACACGACGTTTCGCCCATACTGCACGTCCGTACGCTGACCGCCGTTCCGGCGTGCCCCCGCGCTTTCCTCCACGGCGCACGCGCCCCCCCCCCCCAACAGCGGTCCACGCCACGTCGATGAACAACACGAACCGGCTCATCTCCAGCGACAACAAGGGCTACGCGGCCATCCGCATGGAGCGCGACTTTAACGGCGGCCCCGGCGCTTTCCCCGGCAAAGGCCCCTTCGTCGCGGCGTTCTCCACCGCCAACCAGGGCGACGTGAGCCCCAACACCAAGGGCGCGTTCTGCAACGAGGGCCCCAACGCCGGGCAGCCGTGCGACAAGCTCACGTCGACGTGCCCCAACGACCGCGGCATCAACCTCGTGCAGCTCTGCACGGCGCAGGGCCCCGCCGGCAAGAACGACCGCGAGAACACGCGCATCATCGGCGAGAACCAGTACCGCAAGGCCATCGAGCTCTTTATAAACGCGACGCAGCACCTGGGCGGCCGCCTCCGCTACCGCCAGAGCTTTGTGAACATGACCCACCTGGTCGTCGAGGTGAACGGCTACAACTACACCACGTGCAAGCCGGCCATGGGCTACAGCTTTGCCGGCGGCACAACCGACGGCCCGGGCTTCTTCAACTTCCACCAGGGCGACAGCGACCCCGAGCACCCCTTCTGGGACCGCATCCGCGACTTCCTCGTCGAGCCGTCCGAGTCGGAGCGCCAGTGCCAGCTGCCCAAGCCGATCCTCCTGCCCACCGGCGAGGCCGTCCTGCCGCACGCGTGGCAGCCGGACATTGTCGACATCCAGCTCGTCGTCCTGGGCGACCTCGTCATCATCGCCGTGCCCGGCGAGTTCAGCACCATGGCCGGCCGCCGCCTGCGCGACCACGTCCGCCAGATCCTCACCGACGGCGGCGTCATCAGTGCCAACGCCATCGTCACCATCGCTGGCCTCTCCAACACGTACACCAACTACATCGTGACCTACGAGGAGTACCTGGTCCAGCGCTACGAGGGCGCGTCGACCATCTATGGCCCGCACACCCTCAGCGCGTACCTGCAAGAGTACGGCAAGCTGGCGCGCGCCATTGTCGACAACGTGGCCGTGCCGGCGGGCCCGTCGCCGCCCGACTTTTACGACCGCCTCATCAGCCAGGCGCCGGTGCCGCGCGAGGACACCCAGCCGGACGGCGCCGCGTTTGGCGCGGTCAAGCGCGGTGCGTGCCGCGTGTACCGCGCCGCGGTGGGGTGAAGCATCGCACTCACGGCTTCCCCGCCAAGGTTGGTTTGGCGTCTGGCCCGCCCTTCCGCAGACGTTGCGTCGCAGTACATCATCGGCGAGACGGTCAGCGTGCTCTTCTACGGCGCCAACCCGCGCAACAACCTGGGCCTGGAGAGCACGTTCCTGACCGTCGAGTACAACAACGGCACCACCTGGGTGCCGGTGCGCTACGACGGCGACTTTGACACGGAGCTCCGGTGGGTGCCGCACCACGAGCCGAACGCGCCGCAGTTCGTCTCCGATGTCGAGATCGTCTGGATCACCGACACCGACGCGGAGCGTGCGTGGGCCGCGGCCCGATGCGTGCTCCTGCGGCTGCGGTGCATGCTGATGAGGGCGAGCTGGCTGTTCCGGTTGGGCGGGGCTGGCTTGGCTCCGCAGCGGGCCAGTACCGCATCGTGTACTACGGCTACCGCCGCGACGCCAACGACAACGTCTTCCCGTTCACTGGTGTCTCGGGTACTTTTACCCTCGTGGCGTGAGCGTGACAGGGTTTTTTTTGCCCGTGGGGCCCCGCTGTTGTGTCGAACCAAGTTTGTCGAAGAAGACGAAGAGAAAAAAAAACTGTACAAACTATCGTACACGTTTGCCAATGTTAGAATGCCCTACCCATGCTGGGCGCAAATCCCCAAAGTTCAAGGCCCATCACAAGAAAGTCCTCCTGACTGCCCAGCGGTTCGTTGTCAAAGGTCTCGCACGCGCTGCTGCTGCCGTGGTACAGCTGCTGGTCCAGCCAGAGCGCGAACGTGCCGCTGCGCAGACGACGATCCCCGGCCCACCTCCCACGTCTTAGCGACGCCGGCAACGCGACTCTCCACCGGGCGCCGGGTGCCGGCCGTACCCGCCGCCGACCGCCAAGCAGTTGTGCTGGCCGAGCTGGAAGAAGCTGTTCTTGTTCGACCACGTGTAGAGCTTCCAGTCCGGCCACAGCCGGAAGAGGAACATCTCGCCCGAGCCGTAGTAGAACGGCTCCTGCTTCCAGGGGTCCACCGCAAAGCAGCCGAAAATCTGTTGCGTCCCAGCCGAAGCCAGCGACGGCGTCGCGTCGTCAGTGTGCTCCTGCCGCGCCCCTGCTGCGCCCAGCCAGCGGCGGGCACCGTACATGGCCGGCGTTGTCGCGAATGACGAGGATGCTCTCGCCGGGCTCTTCGAGCTGCTGCACCTTGTGGTACAAGGTGGTTAGCGTGATGCCGTGCACGTAGGTCGAGTAGATGAGGAACCAATTGGAGAGCCGCAGCCGTTTGGGCAGCGCCTTGACGAGCTGCATAGTCGGATTAAGGGCAGGGCTGGCACTCACGCAATACACACGTGAGCTATCCACAGGCGTACATAGCTGCCAGCGGCGTGCAGATCACGTACCCGGTCGACAAACGCCTGCCGCATAATCTCGCTCGCATGGAGCAGCTTGGGCTCGAACCTGGCCGCGCGCACGCGGGCCCCCCCCGCACCGTTGGTTTGTGTTATACTCTGTGGCCCTACGAGGAGCAACCGTCGTGGTCGGGCGACGGCGCAACGTACTTGCCCACCAAGTTGCTCACGCTGAAGGCGCTGTGGATGCTGCTGGCGTCCGAGTTGGACCGGCGCAGCTGCGGGTGCGGCCTCGCCGGCGTGGCCTCGGCGTCGGCGAGGATCTCGTGGACGTCCTCCAGGTCGTCCCAGGACTGCGCGCTCCCGCTCTTGGCGTCGTCGTCCGCGCCGTCGTCGCGGCCGCTGCCGCCTTGGTCGTCGTGGTCGTTGCCGTCGTCGTCGCCGGCGCCGCTGTCCGTGTCCGTGCCGGACGTCGTCGACAGGCGGCGGAGCCGGCGGGCCGCGTCGTCGTCCTTGAACAGCGTCGGAACGCTGGTGGGCGGTGCCTCGACCAGCGAGCTGGGCGGCGCCGGCGGCGGCGTTGCGGGCTTGCCTCCGTGCTTCCGTCGGCCCCGGTGGTGAAACGAGTGTGCGATGCCGTGGAGGTGGTGGTGGTGGTGGTGGCCAGAGGGGACGGGCACCGCGACGGGGGCAGACGGGCCCTTGCCCGCTGACGCCGCCGCGGCGGTATCTTTGGCAGCTGCCGCGGCGTGCTTGTTGCCGCCACGCGATGGCAACAGCGGCGTAAACATGGACAGGAAGCCGCCGCCAGCGCCGCCGCCACCTGCGGTGGATGCGGGCGCGTGGACGCCCGAGTCGCCGCTGAAGCTTTTGCTCTTGGGCCGCCCGGCCGGCAGGCTGGGTGTGGCCGCGGCCGAGCCCGCCGAGCTGTCGCCGGCAGGGTCGCCGGCGTCGTTGGTCGCGCGTTCGGGGGCAGCGGCAGTGACGGTGTCGCTGCGGCCGCGGCTCCACAGGCTCATGATGCTGGCCGGCACCAGCCCGCCTAGACCGGATGGCCCTGCGTGCGCTAATGCGGGACGGCGGGCCTCGGCCGGCGACTCATCGCCAACGTCGTCGACGTCCATAAAGATCTCCGAGATCGCCATGTCGAACCCCCCGCTCCGCATGAACCGGCCGTAGAAGACGGGGTACCTGCGCACCAGCCGGGCCCCCAATGCATCGATGCGCGACGGTAAGTAGCCCGACTTTGAGCTGCGACCGCACGCGGTCGCACGCACTTGGAGGACGCCATCGCACAGTCGTAGTACAGGTACGGCGCGCCTTCGCTCTCCGCCTTGGCGTCGCGAACCTGTCCGCGCCAGCGGAGCGGCATCGCCGAAACCGGGCATGTCAGCTGTGGGCATGCCTGCGCGTTGTTGGCCGTCACTGGCAGCCGTACGCGCAGGCGAAAGTAGAGGTAGTTGCGGGGTTCCGAGGGCGCCTTCCCTGTGAGCCGACCGGCCTTGAGCGCCTCCGCAAAGCTCTGCGTGTCCCAGCTCTCGCACGGCACGCCGGCCACCGGCCAAGACCGGTCAGCCCCGTCTCCTGGCAGACTGCACCGCCGTGCGAAGCGGACCTCGCGCAGGTGCGGTAGCAAGAGGCACTCCTTGACGCTCTTGAGCGGCAGCGCCACCGGCGCGCCGCCGCCGGCCGCCGTGGGCGTGAACGTCAACGTCTCGTCCGTCACCACCAGCGTGCCTTCCACCTGCGACCGCACCACTGACGCACCGAGCGCGCCTCGCACGTCCGATCAGATTCGACCCGCCACGCCGCCCTGCACCAGCGCGGCCGGCGGCTGTACCACGGGCGTCTTGCTGCCCACCAGCCGCCACCACACGTGCTCTTCGAGCGTGGCGCCGGCATCGAGCTCCATGCTGTTCTTGAACGCCGCGATGGCCTCCTCGTGCGGCGAGCGGACGTCGCCCGTCGCCTTCCGTTCCAGAGGCGGCGACGGCGTCCGCCGCATGTTGGCCTTGCCGGCCGCCACGGCGAGGGCAGCGGCCGCGTTGGGGGCGGGCGACTTGGACCCCGCGACCGCGCCGGACGAGCTGCTGGCCGGGGAGGCCGACCCGACGGACTCGCTGGAGGCGGTCCGGGTGCCCGGGTTCTTCCACACCCAGAGCTGCTGCCCGCCAAAGACGTTCGAGCTAAAGAGGCGGTTTATGGACATGAGCACGCCCAGCGGCATGCTAAACTTGATCGCGATGCCCGCCAGCGTGTCCTTGGGCTGCACCGTGTACAGCTGGCGCGCCGCCGCTCACCAGCCCGTCCAACGGGAGGGACGGTCCACGGTGAGGGCGCGCGTCGCGGCCTCGGCAAGCCGGGCGCAGGCGATACGTACCACGCAGTCCGGCGGCTGCGGCGCGAGCTGTGGTGCTCTGGACCCTGGTGGTGAAGCCCTCCGCAGCAGCGCAGGCTCCAGCGGCGTTAACTAAGCACACGGGCTCCCTTCCGAGCCGCCCGGCAGCACGCGGCGTACCCGTTCGGCCGGTCCGTCCGGTGGCCGGTGCGGTCAGCGCCGCGGGCGGGGCGGCGTCGGGCGGGGCGGGGTCCGTGGGGGCGGCGGCGGCGGCGGGGGCGGCGGCGGCGGCCGTGAGGGGGTCCGCCCCCGCCGCGACGGCGGTCGGCGGCGGTGTTGGCGGTGGCTGCGCCATGGCCGGCCCACCGGCGCCGCTGGCAGCGTCGATCTGTGCCTGCGTGTACACCGCCCGTGCTCCGTCGACAGCATGGGGGCGGCGCGGATCAGTCCCCCGAGCAGCGATCGCGGTCGAGGCGGCCATGAAAGCGGCGAGCGCATAAGGCAGAGGAGGAGACAGCGGGCAGCGTGACGGGACGCAGCCGCGCGGGCCTCCCCTCCAGAGGGCCTGGGCGCGGCGCCCGACGCACCTGCTGGTGTTGCTTCGTTCTCTCGCCCTCTGGCCCGCAGCGGCGATCACAACAAAATGCCCCGCAAATCAAAACTCGCAACGGCCGGCGGCAAAATTCGAACGGCGACGGCGGCGGCGTGGATGGATGGCGCGGAATGTGTGGGTGAGGCTTTGAACCGACTTGTGCACTCCGCCCGCGTGGGACGGCATGCATGCAGGTCTAGGCACAACGTGGGGATTCGGGCGATGGGCGCGGGATTCGGGGACGAACGAGGTCAGCATGCACCATGACCAGGCCAACCGGGGAGGCGTTCAAGCGCATTCAATAGGTACTAGCGTACTATTTACTATCGTACTATACCCGATGCTATACACAATCACGAGTGTTCATAGCGGAGCAGGTGGTGCCGCGGCTGCCGCGCCCAGGCGCGCAGCAGGGCCCACCGGATCAAGAAGAGGACGAGCGGCACGCTGAGCGCGACCACGGTCCACTTGTACAGCGGAGGCGGCGGCGCCTTGCGCACGTACTCGGCCGCCCGCGGCCATGTGCCGGGGCCCTGCAGGCGGTACTGGTACGCACCGCACGAGCCGAGGAGGAGGTGCCACGCCAGCGCCGGGTGGCGCCAGATGGACGGCTTGGCACCGATGAACGACGCGATCTCGTCGTTGTACACGATCGGGTCCGCCTGGCCGCGGTGGGCGGGCCCAGCACGCGCTCGACGTCCCGATTAGCGAGTGCAAAAAAAAAAAACTGCAAGCCGGCAGTGGCGCGTCCGCGCCGGCACCTGGATGGTGTGCCGTGGGCTTGACGTGAACCGGCTGCGGACCTTGCGCACGTCGGCTTCGATGGCGCGCTCCATCTGGGCCGGCGACGGCAGGCGGACCTTGCCGCGGAGCAGCTGGCCCAGCCAGCGGGCCTACGAAGGCGGATTGCAAGCCATCAACCGGGCTGTCCGTCTATGAGTTAGCGCCGCGGCCAGGGGCGCCCTGTATCGCGGTTGGCCACGCACCTGCATCTCCGACATGGTGAGGAGACCGCCGGACGTCGGCTGGAGGAAGCCAATGAAGGCGAGCGATGGGCCGATGGTCGGGCAGAACACGTTCTTGTAGAGCCGGATGGTGTTGGCCTCCTCGTCCACAAACCGCTGCTTGAGCGCGGGATCCAGGAACGGCAGATCGATGCGGTAGCCCGTGCACAGCACGATGACGTCGTAGTCGGCGCGCGTGCCGTCGGTGAACACGACGGTGCTGCCCGAGATCTACGATCGAGGAAGCGGCCCCCCGCCATGCAACGGGTGTGTGCCGACCTGATCAGGTCGCCGCGCGGCGGCGCAACACGGTTCGTTGCCGACGTCGCACCTTGTCGATGTTGGGCCGGATGTTGACCTGGCCGCGCTTGGCGGCAAAGTGCAGGTTCTGCGACACGGTCGGCTGCGACTGCATGAGCCGCTGCTTCGGGCGCAGGCCAATCTCCTCCGGGTTGCCTTGCAGCAGGCGCACAAACAGCGTCTCCACCAGCGGGGTGGTGATCTGCAGCCGGCCCAGCACTTGGTCAAGCGTGTCGCGAACGTTAGCTGCACGTATCGATGGGGCGCACTGGGCCGTTGCGGCGGACCTTCCAGTCCAGGGCGAGCAGCGCGCGGTTCACGTAGTGGTCTGTCGGCACGCCCAGGATGTAGTTCTGCACCACCCTGCCGGTTCGCTAGGCCCGGGATCCACGGCGCGCGCCACCATGAGCACCGGCGGAGAAAAGCGTCGTGGCAGCAGCGGGGGGCGCTGTCCGTGTACCATGCACCGGATCGGGTGCTGAGCGTGGTTTGCTTGGCCACCGTCGCCGCGTTCATGGCCACGTCCACTGTGCCCGTCGGACGTACCTAACCCGTGCCACCCGGATTCCTGTGCGTGAGCGGGAGATGCATGCGGGGCGTGCCGTGCCCGTCCTGCGTCGCCTACCGGCCGAGTTGCCGATGCCCACAACGAGGACGCGGCGCCCTTCCAGCTTGTTGGTGCGGCAGTCCTTGTACTGCACGCTGTGGTAGATCTCGCCCGGGAAGGTCTGCAAAGCACAACATAGAGAGGGGCGAATGCTCGTCTGAGTGAGGCGCGGTGGGTCACAGCCAGCACCGGTGCTGCCAAAACGTACCTCCTGGCCGGGGAAGGTGGGCACGATGGGCTTGGCGTGGTGGCCGGTGGCGACGACGACGTTGCGCACGCGCACCTCGCCCCGCTGGCCGCGGGCGTCCTCGGTCTCGAGCCGCCAGCCCGCGCCGCCGTCGGCCTGGGCGGCGCGGACGACGCGCGTGTTGAAGCGGATGAGGCGCCGCACGTCAAAGTGGTCGACGTAGGCGTTGATGTACTTGGCCATGTCGCTCCAGTGCGGGTAGTCCGGCGTGTCCTCGGGAAACGGGAAGTCGGAGAAGCAGTAGTTGTGCTTGCTGACGTTGATGTGGGTGAACCGCATCACGCCGTAGCCGTCCTCGGTGAACTGCCACAGGCCGCCGACGTGGTCGGTCGCCTCAAAGACCACGACCGAGAGGCCATCCTCGCGCAGGTTCTTGGCCGCGGCCACGCCCGAGATGCCCGCGCCGATCACCGCGACGTCGAAATCTGCCCGTTCACAGTGCGGAGCGCGAAAGGAACTTCGACCAGTGAGTTGACCGTGCAATTAAGCGGCGCCTCGTCACGCTACCACCCTCGCTCTACGCGCAACGAGGAGCTAGATCTGAGATCTCGCCTGGCGTACCTGCCGCCATGGCTGGGCTGGGCCCGCGTCCACGGGAGCGCGGACTGGCGGACGCCGGACCGTGGTCGGATCCCGCGGATGACGTCATGTGGTCACCGCGAGGCTGGCCGCCCCCGCAGCTGGCAGGCAAGGGGCAGGCCCGCACTGGCCCGGCGCCGAGCGCTGTTGAAGCGACTTGGGGTCGTGCCTGCGGTGCCTGCATACGCTACCTTACCGACCAGGAGTCTACTACACTATGTACAAGCCGCAGTCTCTGTACAGGTCGAACTGCGTACGGTCGAACTGCGTACACCAGCACAAGCGTTCATTCGTTGTTCGAACGGGCGGCTTGGGAGGACGTCGCCAGCGCGCCGACCGGCGGCGGCGGGGTCAGGCCGAGCCAGTGGTGGATCTTGGCGCGGGTGCGGACGCCGCGGTCGCCCCACATGAGCCACGCCAGCCAAAAGTTGAACGCGGCGCCAGCGGCTGCCCACGTGCCAACAATCTTCAGGTTCGTCGCCTGCATGTTGTCTGGCAACACGAGGCGCCGATCGTACCGCTGCACTTGTCGCTTAGCGCTTTACCGCAGTATCAGCCGCTTCCCCCGCCCGTTTCCGCGCTTCGTGCTCTGTCAGAGGCACCTTGGATGCCCAAGTGTCCTGCGGCGTCGCGCACATCCGATGGCCGGTCGGTCCTTTGCCTCAGTGACATTGCTATCCTTGAAAAGTCCCACATCAAACCCTTGCTCTACGTCCTTCTCTTTGTCCTTCCTAGTCGCCGTCTATCTCGTCTTCCTCGTCGCCGCCGCCGTCGTCGTCGTCGTCGTTGGCCTCTCTGCGTCGTCCTCGTCGCCGCTGTCGGTCCGCTGCGTCGTCCACGTGGCCAGCTGTGTTTGTGGGCCACGTGGCCGGCCACATGGCGCGACGAACGCTGACGGCCGACGCGGGAGGACGCCGCCGCGGGAGGACGCCGCCGCGGGAGGACGCCGCCGCGGGAGGAGGACGCGCCGGGAGCGGGCAGACGGAGCGCGTCGGGTCGAGAACGTCTAGCGTGTGGCGCCGCTAGTGCGTCAACGCCACGAGTAGCCCGGACGCGCCGTGGCCAAACGCCGCCGGACGGCATCGGCCCACCCGCCAAACCACCCCTGCTGGGCGACCAGGCGGCGCCGCAGGACGACCGCGGGGAACCCGCGGGTCCGTCCGTCCGCTCGCCACCATGGCTGGCACCAGCGGCGGCGGCGGCGACGGCGAGCACAAGCGCCACCAGGCGCGCTCGGCCGGCGCCAAGTACGAGAAGAAGAAGAGCAAGCGCGACAAGAAGCTCAAGGGCGACGCTGACGACGGCGCCGCCGCCGACGGCGACCCCCACGCGCCTGTGGATCGCACCAAGAACCCCAAGGCACGCTCCCGACCAGCAGGACGACTGGCCCGGGAGCAGCAGCGCTAACCGCCGCCGCCAGCCAGGCGTGCGTTGACCTGCTGCCGTCGCCAGGCCTTCGCCTTCAGCTCGGGCCGCCATGCGCTCCGCGTGCAGCAGCGCAACATTGACCGGGAGCAGAAGCGCCTGCACGTCCCGCTGGCCGACCGGACGCAGCCGGACGAGCCGCCCCCGGTCATGATCGCGGTCGTCGGCCCGCCCAAGGTGCGCCTGCCGACTGCTCCTGCAGGAACCGGAGAGAGCGGTGGCTTAATTGGCGCGTTGGCTGTGGGGGTCGCCTGGCGCGCGTCCGCCAGGTCGGCAAGTCGACGCTGATCCGGTCGCTCGTCAAGTTTTACACGAAGCAGAACCTCACGGACATCAAGGGCCCCGTCACCGTCGTGGCCGGTGCGAAAGCACAGCCGCCAGCGCTCTTGGGTTGAGCGCGACCCACGGACAGCCCGTTAACCGGCGCCGGCGGCGCCGTGCCGGGGCTTGCCGTGGGCCGTCACAGGCCGCAAGCGTCGGCTCACCTTCTTTGAGTGCAAGAACGACATGGCCTCCATGATCGACTGCGCCAAG
>Ga0180216_1002677_pt1 | contig 14585 bp, 15 predicted proteins | sample eDN3rd37CBELigMG_FD_128879 | JGI IMG/M metagenome (GOLD analysis project Ga0180216, IMG submission 128879) | Enriched Miracle-Growth compost microbial communities from Emeryville, California, USA - eDNA 3rd pass 37_C BE-Lig MG (version 2)... ... | reverse complement strand
GATCGAGCTTCGATCTCATCTATGCCCGTCCGCGCCAGACGCTCGAGGACTGGGAGGATGAGCTCAAGGAAGCCCTCTGGCTCGCCCGCGGCCACATCTCGCTCTACCAGCTCACCATCGAGCAGGGCACGCGCTATTTCGACCTGCATCAGGCCGGCAAGCTTAAAATGCCCGATGAGGACCTTGCCGCCGATTTCTACGAAGTGACCCAGGAACTGACCGCAGAAGCAGGCCTGCCCGCCTACGAAATCTCCAATCACGCCCGTCCCGGCCAGGAGAGCCGGCATAACCTCCTCTACTGGCGCTATGGCGAATATGCCGGTATCGGGCCCGGCGCCCATGGCCGTCTCGTTATCAACAATGAGCGCCATGCCACTGCCGCCGAGAAACTGCCGTTCGAGTGGCAGAAGCGGGTGATGGCCAAGGGCCATGGCCTCGTCACCGACGACGTGCTGACCTGGGAGGAACAGGGCGACGAATTCCTCGTCATGGGCCTGCGCCTCAAAGAAGGCATTTCCCCCGCGCGCTTCACCGCCATTTCAGGCCGCCGCATTGCTGAACGGCAGATTGCCGATCTCAAGAGCTATGGTTTCGTCGAGACGCTTGCCAACGGCAATATCCGCGTCACCGAAAAAGGCTGGCCGGTGCTCGACGCCGTGGTAGCGGATCTGGCGGCTTAGGTCCGATGACCGACGGCCAGCCCAATCCGCGCCGCTACTTCATCTCTGGCACCGGGTTCGATGCCCCTGCCCTGGCGCCCGGGCTTTATGTGGTCGCGACGCCGATCGGCAATCTGCGCGATATAACCATCCGGGCGCTCGAAACCCTTGCGGCCGCCGACCTGGTGCTCTGCGAGGACACGCGCACTTCGGCGCGCCTGCTCGATCATTACGGCATCAAGGCACGCCGCCAGGCATTGCACGAGCACAATGAGCGCGCCCGCATCGGCGAGATCGCCGAGCGGCTGCGGCGGGGTGAGGCGATTGCGCTGATCAGCGATGCCGGTACGCCCCTGCTGTCGGATCCCGGCTTTCCACTGCTGCGCGCTTTGGCCGAAGAGAGCCTGCCGGTCTTTGCCATTCCGGGTGCTTCGGCGCTGCTCTCGGCGTTGGTCGTTGCGGGCCTGCCGACCGATGCCTTCGCCTTTCACGGGTTTTTGCCGGCAAAGGCCGGTGCGCGCGCCAATGCTCTGGAGAAACTGGCAGATTCACGTGAAACACTGGTGTTCTACGAGTCGCCCCGGCGCCTTGCCGACACCCTTGCCGGGATGGCGCAGGCGTTGGGTGCCGAGCGACAGGCCGCCGTCGCACTCGAACTGACCAAGCGCTTCGAGCGCGTGCGTCGCGGCACCCTCGCCGATCTCGCTGCCGAGTTCGCGCAGGGCGAAACCAGGGGCGAAGCCGTGATCCTCGTTGCCGGGGCGCCCGAGATGGTGGTGGAAGCTGCGGACTGGCAGGCCGCGCTCGCCGCCGCGCTCAAGGAACAAAAGCTGCGCGCCGCGGTCGACGACATCGCTTCGACCTACGGCCTCAAGCGAAAGGATGTCTACGATGCCGCGCTCGCCCTCAAAAACCAGGGATAGGCTGCGCTTCAACGCCTGGCGCGACGGCCATCGCGGCGAATTCTGGGCGGCGCTGTTCCTGCGGCTCAAGCTTTACCGCATAGTCGCGCAGCGGGTGAAAACACCGATGGGCGAGATCGATATCGTCGCCGAGCGCGGCAATGTCACCGTCTTCGTCGAGGTCAAGGCGCGCGCCTTCTCCCATCTCGAAGGGCTTGCGCTCGAAGCGGTCAATACCCGCCGGATCGTACGTGCCTCCGAGCATTATCTTGCGCGCAACCGGCGACTTGTCGGCCGCGATTTGCGCTTCGACGTGATTTTTGTTGCGCCATTCGCATGGCCGCGCCATGTCATCAACGCTTTCGACGCCAGCTAGGATCACGCCATGCCATTGAAGATCGCCGTGCAGATGGACCCCATCGAGAGCATCAATCCGATTGGCGATTCCACCTTTGCCATGATGCTCGAAGCCCAGGCGCGCGGTCACCAACTGACATATTATACGCCCAATACGCTGGCGCTGCGCGGCGACACCGTCTCGGCAATGGCCGCCCCGGTCGAGGTGTTCGACAAGGAAAAGGGTGCGCATTTCCGCCTTGGCGACTTCGCCCGGCTGGACCTCTCCACCCAGGACGTCGTCCTCATGCGTCAGGACCCGCCCTTCGACATGAACTACATTACGCTCACCCATCTGCTCGAGCGCATTCACCCGAAAACCTTCGTCGTCAATCCGCCAGCGGCCGTCCGCAACGCGCCCGAAAAGATCCTCGTCACCGACTTTCCCGACCTGATGCCGCCGACGCTGGTGACGCGCGACCGCGCGATGATCGCAGATTTCCGCAAGGAGCACGGCAATATCATCGTCAAGCCGCTCTACGGCAATGGCGGCGCCGGCGTGTTCTTCATCCAGGAAGGCGACCACAATCTCGCTTCGCTGATCGAGCTCTTCGAGCAGAGCTTTCGCGAGCCGTTCATGGTGCAGAAATACCTTCCCGATGTGCGAAAGGGCGACAAGCGCATCATCCTCGTCGATGGCGAGCCGGTCGCGGGCTTGAATCGCGTGCCCGCCGAAGGCGAGGCGCGCTCCAACATGCATGCGGGCGGACGCCCGGAACTTTCTGAACTGACGGCGCGCGAGCGCGAAATCTGCGCCGCCATCGCTCCGGCACTCAAGGACCGCGACATGATCTTCGTCGGCATCGACGTCATCGGGGATTATCTTACCGAGATCAACGTCACCTCCCCCACCGGCATCCGCGAGATCAAGCGTTTCGGCGGCCCCGATATCGCGGTGATGATCTGGGATGCAATTGAGAAGCGAATAGCCAAGTAGCGAATAGCGAATAGGGTTGGGGTAGGCGCCGAAGCCGGCCCCTGCTACGAACAACTATTCGCTATTTCGCTATTTCGCCCGAGGCCCATGCCGACCGAAACGTTCTTCGTCGCCTTTGCCACCCTGTTCGCGACGGTTGGCGTTACCGACATCGCCTTCATCTTCGCGGCGCTGACCAAGGACAATACGGCGGCCGAGCGGCGCACCTTTGCGACGCGCGGGGTGCTGATCGCCGCCGGTATCCTGCTGTTCTTCGGCATTCTCGGGAACGGCATTCTCGATATTTTCGGCATCACCATACCGGCGCTGCGCACCGCCGGCGGCGTGTTGCTGCTCCTGATCGCCATCGACATGGTGTTCGCCCGCCATTCGGGTGGCACCGGTACGACCAGCGAGGAAGAAGCGGAATCGCGGGGGCGCGAGGATATTTCGGTCTTTCCTCTCGCCATGCCCCTGCTCGCCGGGCCGGGCGCCATCAGCGCCACCATCCTGCTGACGACAGGGGCCGATTCCGACCTCGAATTCTGGGCGGTGCTGCTGGCGCTGGTGCTGGTTCTCGCTCTGGCCTGGCTGACGCTCCTCGTTGCGATCCCCATTCAACGCCTGCTGGGTCTGACCGGTCTATCGGTAGTCTCGCGCGTCGTCGGCATTCTGCTGGCGGCGCTTGCCGTGCAGTTCGTCTTCGACGGTGTGCAGGCGAGCGGCTTGCTTGGTTAAGATTGTCTTAAAAGCCACAGCGTTAATCTAAACCTAACCATCTATTTGACCCCCGGAGCGCCATCGGTAAAAACACCGATATCCAGTTCCGGAGAGGCAAATGCGTATCGCTCTCGCCATCATCCTGTTGATGTTCGCGGTCATGGCCGCCACCGCTCCGACGACCGCCGCGCGCTCGCAAATCCTCGTGCCTTTCGCGGCGATTGTGAACTAGCGCCTACTTCTCCACGCGGCATCGACCCGCAGGCCCGAGAACGTTGAGCCTGCGCGGATCGCAACCGGTCAGCAGGAAATTGACCCAGGCGTTGGGGTCGCCGTAGAAGACGTTGCGGTCGACCTCGCCCGGCACGCCGCGCACCACGCCGGTCTGGGTGTACTGCCAGAACGTCCATGGGTGCTGATAGTGCTGCTGCGGTTCTGCCGCGGTCGAGCGGATCCAGAGCGCGTGCGGGAAGTCCTGGTCGTAGAGGATTTCCTTGTAGAAATTCATGTCGGTGTAGATGATCGGCATCTTGCCGGTATGGGCTTCCATTGCCGCCAGCATCACCTGCACCTTTTCCACGACATCCGCCTTGGGCGGGTGGCGTTTGCAGCTCGAGTGGTTGTTCCATTCGAGATCGAGCACCGGCGGCAGCGCGTCATAATCGGCCGGTACGTTGGCGACGAACCAGGCCGCCTGCTCGGAGGCGAGCGAGCACCAGGTCATGAAGTGATAGGCGCCGCGCGGAAGTCCGGCGGCACGGGCTTTTTCCCAGTTCGTATAGAACATGGGGTCGATATAGTCCTTGCCTTCGGTGGCCTTGATGAAGGCGAAGTGCTGCCCGCTCGCGCGCACCTGGTTGAAGTCGATATTGCCCTGATAACGGGCCACGTCGATGCCCTGGATCGGCATGGTGCGCGCCCGGTCCACTCCCGAATGCGGGCGGTTGTCGCCCGGGATCGGCCCATAGAGTCCGCCGCGCGAACAGGCGGCAAGCGCCAGGACCAGCAAGGCCATTCCCACCCCTTTTGACAGGCGCGAAAGCGGTGAAGCGGCGAAAGCGGAGAGCATGTGCGGGACTCGTTCGGGTACGCAATACGACGAGCCTTTGAATCAACATGGGCCGGTTAACGGAGGCTTGCGTTAACCCTGAGGACTCGCAGCATGGTTAATGCCTGTTGTCGTTCGGGTTTGCGCCGCCACGTTCCCCTAACGTTCTTGTAAGCCCCCTTTAACCCTGCTAGCGTCCGCGCCGTCTATGGGGAGCGTGGGGGCGTTCGCATGGTGACGCGGGTTCAGACCGTCGCCTTTCAGGGAATTGATGCGGTGCTGGTCGATGTGCAGGTGCAGATTGCGCCGGGCCATCCCGGCCTGCTGCTGGTCGGCCTGCCCGACAAGGCGGTCAAGGAAGCCGGCGAGCGTGTGCGTGCCGCGCTCACCTCTTCCGGCCTTGGCCTGCCGGCCAAGCGCATCACCATCAACCTGGCGCCGGCGGACCTGCCCAAGGAAGGCAGCCATTACGATCTGCCCATTGCGCTCGGCCTGATGGCGGCCATGGGCGCCATTCCGCGCGAGGCGCTCGAGAGCCATGTCGTTCTGGGCGAACTGGCGCTCGATGGCCGCTTGACCCAGGTCAATGGCGTGCTGCCCGCCGCCATTGCTGCCCATGGCCGCGGCATGGGGCTGATCTGCCCGGCGCCATCGGGACCCGAAGCAGCCTGGGCAGGCGAAGAGATCGACATCATCGCGCCCGAAAGCCTGCTGGCACTGGTCAACCATCTCACCGGCCATCAGATGGCGCCGCGCCCGCAGCCCAAGCGCTGGCTGCCCACATCGAACCTGCCCGATCTTGCCGATGTGCGCGGCCAGGACGTGGCGCGCCGCGCGTTGGAGGTGGCTGCGGCCGGCGGCCACAACATGCTGATGGTCGGCCCGCCCGGCGCCGGGAAGTCGATGCTGGCCGCCCGCCTGCCCTCGATATTGCCGCCGCTCAATTCGCGCGAACTGCTCGACGTCTCGATGATCCAGTCGATCGCCGGGGAACTTGCCGGCGGCGCGATTTCCGACCGGCGCCCGTTCCGTGCGCCGCATCACTCCGCCTCGATGGCGGCGCTGGTCGGGGGTGGCCTGCGCGTGCGGCCGGGAGAGGTTTCGCTGGCACATAACGGCGTGCTGTTTCTCGATGAACTCCCCGAATTCTCGCCGCAGGTGCTCGACAGCCTGCGCCAGCCGCTCGAATCCGGCGAGACGGTGATCGCGCGCGCCAATGCCCGCGTCACCTATCCCTCGCGCGTGCAGCTCGTTGCCGCGATGAATCCGTGCAAATGCGGTCTCGCCGGTACGCCGGGCCACACCTGCAAGCGCGGACATGCCTGCGCTGCCGATTACCAGGCGCGGGTCTCCGGTCCCTTCCTCGACCGCATCGACATCCGCATAGACGTGCCGGCGGTTTCAGCCGCCGACATGATCACCCCGGCCAAAGCCGAGCCTTCATCGGTGGTGGCGGCCCGTGTCGCGGCAGCGCGCGAGCGCCAGCGCGCCCGCTACATCGCGGCGGGTCAGCCGCAGGTGATGAACAATGCCGCCGCCGGCGCCACATTGATCGAGGCGGTGGTTGCGCCGGACAGGGAGAGCCAGTCGCTGCTGTTGCAGGCGGCCGAGCGCTTCAATCTCTCCGCCCGTGCCTATCACCGCGTGCTCAAGGTGGCGCGCACGCTGGCCGATCTTGCCGGTTCCGAGACTGTTACGCGCCCCCAAATTGCCGAGGCGCTGAGCTATAGGCTCAACATGGCGGTGGCCTAGCGCTTCGGAGTGCAAGGGCGTGCTAGCGCACGCTGGCATATCCCCCGGGCACGCCGCGTGGCGAGAGCACGATCTGCCAGAGATTGACGTTGCGCGCGCGAAACAGCGCCGCGAAGATGTGCAGATAATATTTCCACATCCGATAGAAGCGCGGTCCGTATCTGGCTTCGAGCTGCGACCAGGCGGCGTTGAAGTTCGTCCACCAGGCCATTAGCGTCTTGTCGTAGTCGGCGCCGAAATTGTGCCAGTCCTCCATGACGAAAAGCGCTTCGGTGGCCCGACCGATCTGGGCGATGGACGGCAGCATGCCATTGGGAAAGATGTATTTTTCGCTCCACGGATCGCCATGGGTGACCGAATGGTTGCCGCCGATCGTGTGCAGCATCATCATCCCGTCGCCGGCGAGCAGCGCGCGCGCCTTCTCGAAATAGGCGCGGTAGTTCTTGTAGCCGACATGCTCGAACATGCCGATGGAGATCACCCGGTCGAACTCGCCCTCGAGCGCCTGATAGTCGATCAATTTCGTCTCGACCGGCAGCCCCTTGGTGCGCTCATTGGCGAGCGCCGCCTGCTCCCTGGAGATGGTGACACCCAGTCCGGTAATGCCATAGCGTTCGGCGGCAAATTTCAGGAATCCGCCCCAGCCCGAGCCGATATCGAGCACGCGCATGCCCTTTTCGAGCCCCATCTTGCGGCAGATGAGGTCGAGCTTGGCCTCCTGGGCTTCATCGAGCGTCGCCGCATCCTTCCAGTAGCCGCACGAATAGATCATGCGCTTGTCGAGCATGGCCTCGTAGAGATCGTTGCCGATATCGTAGTGTTTCTCGCCGACTTCCTTGACCTTGAGGCGCTGCATATTGAAAAGCCGTCCGCGAACGGCGCTCCAGATGACGGCGATGTCCCTGGGGAAATCGTCCTGGATCGAAGCGACGCTCAGCCGGTAGATGAGCTCGTCCAGCGCTTCGGCATCCCACCAGCCGTCCATGTAGCTCTCGCCGAGCCCGAGGGTGCCCTGTGATATGAGGCGGCCATAGAGACGCTCGTCATGGACTTGCGGATCCCACGGTCGGCTGCCGTTGATGATGACATCGGCACGGGCGAGCTGCTGCTCGATGAAGCGCTTGGTGCGGTTGCTCATGATATTGATAACGCTGGAAAGATTTGCCCCTGGTCAGCACTTTAGACCCGCCGCATGCGTCGCATCAACCCGCCCCGTGAGCGGCTGCAAAAGTAAAAGCTCTGCCGATCTCGCCTATTTCGGGCCCGGATCCATCAGCGTGTGGATACGGTCGGCGCCAAGCCGCGCCAGCTTGAGCAGCATGGCCTTGCGCCGCGCCGAGGCGAGCGGGTCGTGTGGCGCCTCGCGCAGCATCGCACCGTCATGGCCGTCGGCAACGATGAGGCCTTCGCTTGCCGGGAAGATATCGGGATCGAGTTCGGGCGGCTTGGCGAAATAAAAGCGGTCGCAATAGTCCTTGTAGTCGGGCCATTTGCGATCGACCTGATAGTCGGTGAGGCTCGATTTTATTTCGACGATCCAGATCTCGCCCTTGGGGCCGAGGCCCACAACGTCGGCGCGCCGGCCATTGGCGAGCGGCACTTCGGCATAGCAGCACATGTCATAGGTTTCGCGCAAAAGCCGCATCACGCCGCGCTGCACCCGCAGGGCGGTCGCGGACTGACGAAGATCGACGATTTGCGGCAATTCTGTCACGAAACTTTACCATAGCTCCAACTGCGTCAGCATTGCGGATTCTCCAAGGGCGCGCAAACGCTAGTCGAGCTTGTGCTGGATGGGTCTGGAGCCGAGCGCACCGGCCGCGACAAGGCTGAGCAGCACCAGCGGCAAGCCGATGCCGAAGGACCAGCGGATGCCGAAGGTCTGCGCGATGAGGCCGAGCAGCGGCGGTCCGAGCAGGAAGGCGACAAAGGAGAACTGGGCAAGGGCGGCAACGTTTATGGCCGCCGGGCGGTCGGTGCGCTGGGCGGCGGCCGACATGGCCAGCGGAAAGATGGCGCTGGTGCCGATGCCCATCAGGCCGAAGCCGGTCAATGCCATTGCCGGGTGGACGGCAAAGAACACCAGCAACGTGCCGATGCCGAGCAGCGTCAGCAGCACCCGCGATACCACGAGCGGGCTGTAGCGCTCGACGAAACCATCGGCGAAATAACGCATCACCGCCTGCGTGCCCGCGCCGAGCGCCACGGCAAAACCGGCAACGAACGGTTCGACCATGAAAACGTCGCGCATATAGATCGCCGACCAGTCCGCGCCCGCCCCTTCCATGATCATTGCCGAGAGCGTGACGCATACGAGCAGCAATATGGCAAGGCTGGGCCGCGCCAGCAGCGGTGCCGTGTCGGTGTTGCCGCCGGTACGGTGCGGGGCCGGATTGAACCGGCCGAGGAACAGCAATGTGCCCAGCCCAATCACCGGCACCATCGCCAGGAGATGAAGCGTGGGCGGGACCCCGGCCTGGGCGACCAGAGCGCCGACGAGCCCGGCGGCGAAAAAGCCGAAGCTCCAGAACGCATGGGCGCGGTTCATGATGCGCCGGCCCAGAGCATGTTCGGTACGGTCGGCCTCGAGATTGACGATGATCTCGATGGCACCGATGGCGACACCCACCGGCACCAGGAGCAGGAAGAAGCCCACCGGCCCCGAGGCGGTGACAGCGATGGCATAGAACACCGACAGCAGCGGGATCAGCGTCAGGATGGCGCGTCGATGCCCGACCCGGTCGATGATCGGCGCCGCAAAGGTCAGCGAGACCAGGGTGCCGACCGACGCGCCGATGAGCGAGAGGCCCAGCGCGCCTTCCTGGACACCCATGGCGAGCTGAATGGCCGGCAGGCGCGGATAGAGATTACCCATGCAGAAGGAGTAGAGGAAAAAAGCCGCATAGACCCTCATCTGGGGCGGCAGGACGAGACCGAATTTCATGGGTGAAATCACTCGGGGGACGGGATGCGGCGGCACGCTAGTCCAAATCAGTCATCAAGGGAATGCTGTTTGCGCCCCTCGTTAAATCGATTTCGGCACTGGCGTTGCCGGACCTCTTTCGCTTGCTCGCCGGTGTGGCATCTGGCCGGCAAAGAGCGGTTGGTTTTCGTGCACCAGTGCGGCGATGCGGTCGGCGACGATGCGCACCTCGCGCGTATGCCGCTCCTCGTGATGGGTGACCAGCCACTGCTCGCTCGTCAGTTCAGCGATGGGCGGGGCGACGCGGATGAGCCGTGGATCGACATCGGCCCCGAAACACGGGAAAATCCCAAGGCCGGCACCAGCCGCAACCAGTTCGGCAACGCTAAGCGCATCATTGCCGCGTATGACGATACGATCGCCGTGATGGGCGGCAAGCCAGCGCGCCGAGGGCGTGTTCGCCGCCTCGCCCACAACGCCGACGAAGAAGCCGGCGGCCACGCCATTGATCAGCTGGCTTCCCGAATAGAGCGCATGGGCAACCTTGCCGATCTGCCTGCCGGCAAGCCACTGCTCGCTCGGGCGGGCATTGCGGATGCCGATATCGGCATTGCGCCGGCCGATATCGACGCGCTGGGCCGAGGTCACGAACTCGATGCCGATGCCCTCCCCCACCCGCCAGAGCCTGTCGATATTGCGGGCGAGGAACTGCGTGGTCCATGTTCCGGCCGAAATCCGCACAATCCGCTCGCCCTGCGCCCCTTCGCGCCAGCGGATCAGGGTATGCATGGCCGCCTCCACGTCCTCGGCACGGCTGAGGAGGTCTTCGCCGGCCGCAGTCAGGCGATAGCCGGTCTGCGAGCGGGTGAAGAGCGCCTGCCCCATCTGCCGTTCGAGCGCTGCGACCCGCCGACCCAGTGTCGCTGCCGAAAGGCTCGTGGTCGCCGTTGCCGGCGTGAGCCCGCCGAGCCGCGCCACATCGAGGAAGAGCTTCAAGTCGTCCCAGCTCACTTCATTTTTCATTTCTGAAAAGCTCCTTGCGATCTTGTCTGTAGATCGAAGGACCGGTGTGGCGCAAGTATGCAGGTATCAGGCAGCCGAGCGCTGCCTGCTTGCCTCTCACATGCATCAGGATTTGCAAAGCCGCGGCTCATCGCGCAGGCGGCGTGGCATGGCTTTGAAAAGGAGACCACCAATGTTTGAAACATTCACCAGGCGCTGGCGCGCATGGCGGCTGGAGCGACTGGCCGTGTGGCGACTGCGAACTCTCGACGATCACCTGCTCGAAGACATGGGTACGACCCGTGACGGCATAGACGAGTTTGTCCGCCGCAAGACCAGAAGCTGACCGATTTGCAATATCGGGCTCGTCCAACTAGGTTGGCGCCGGGTTGCTGATCCAGTGCTCGAAAAGAAAAGGGCCGCTCCAGAGCGGCCCGTTTTCAGTGGCGTCCTGCCGGCCTGGTTTACATCTCTTCGATGCAGACCGAAGTCGTGCCGCGCTGGCGAAAGCCGAGTTCGGTGGCAGCAGCCTTGGACAGATCGATGATACGGCCGCGGTGGAAAGGCCCGCGATCGTTGATGGTGACGGTCACCGTCTTGCCGGTGCGCTGGTCCACGACGCGCAGCTTGGTGCCGAAAGGCAGGGTTTTGTGAGCCGCTGTCATGGCGTTTTCGTTGAAGATTTCGCCGGAGGCGGAGCGCTTGCCGTTGAAACCGGGGCCGTACCAGGAAGCACCACCGCATTGGGCGTAGGCTGCGATCGTACCGGAGGAGAGAACCGCCGCGGCGACTGCCGTGGCAACAAGGAAACGTCTGAACAAACTCTTAACACTCGTTGGAAGTTGACGATGGCAACGGCTTTAGTTGTGATCAGTGTTAAGAATGTGGAACCAATCGGCGACTTGCTTCACGCGCCGGTAAGTGTTGCGTCAGAGCAGCAGAGATTTGCATCTACTTAGAAGGCGTGTGCGGCATTCTTGCCGTATTTCGAGGATGATTTTTCGCGAGTGCGGAGAATCTGCCGGGATTCAGTAGAGGTGTTGCTGCTGAGGTAAAATCCGAATCTCTTTGTTGCCCCATGGCAACAAGAGGCGGGTTTGGTCTCTTCCGGTGGAACTTTCTGGTTGGCGCCACAGCCGCGATGCGGCGAGACGGCCAAAATGTGGCAGAATCTGTCCTAGATCAGCTGTTGCAGGCGCTCGCGATAGCGCTGCAGCTGACGCGCCACTCGTCCACTTTCATCCGCATCGGTGGCGGCGGCGCCGGCAAATGTCCATAGTCCGATCTGGAATGCGAGATAGCACGGCTCCAATACGCGCAGCAGTTCGGCGTCGACATGGCGCCCGGCGGTGCGCGCCAGCGCCTCTACCAGCCGGGCGCGCTCATGTTCGGAAAGGTCGAACTCGACCCCCGCCCCGGCGACGTCCCAGGCGATGTCCTGACAACCGACGAGATCATGGGCGCTGCAATGGTCGAGGGCGTCGGTCTTGATCAGGCGCCCATTGGGTGTGACCAGCCACTCCCAGAGATGCAATCTATTGTCGCTCACAACCGGTCTCAGGGTTGGCTGCAGCCGGGCCGGGTCACCGAGCGCGCCTTCGAGCTGCAGCGCGGCCTCCTCGCCCAGTGCCTCCCTGGTGTTCTGCACGGCCATGACAAAGAGGTCCCGCAATGACGCGCCGCTGCCGCTTGCCGGCAAGCGGGCCCGCAGGCCGAGATAGCCGGCAAGGCGGGCAAGGACGCGGCCGCGATCGAAATCCGCGATGTCGAGGGGGTGCCCCTCGATCCAGGGTTCGATGAGAAAGCCGTGGACGAGGCCCGCCGCCTGCGGTGTGTATCCGGCCGCGGCGATCTGGCAGTTGAGGGCCAGCTTGCGTTCGCCTTGCGCGCCGAGACCTGCGAATTTCACCAGCCAGGCGCCGTTCCTCGTGCGCGCGAGGAATTTGCGCCTTTCGCGCATCGGATCGGCCGGCGGCCAGTCGCGCTTGTTCGCATAATGCTTTGCTCGCCATGCACCGCCGGAAATCTCTTCGAGTGGGCCGGTGAGCGGTCCCGTCACGGTTTCGACCCAGCTTTCCAGGCGCTGTTGCGGTTTTGATGGGCGTAGCAGCAGATCCTCGAAGGTCACCACGTGTCGTTGGACCTGGGCCCAGCTTGCGCGGTGACCGGCACTGGCCTGCGGGCCAGGATCGCCGGTGTGACTGGGAAAGACGTGGCAGCGTTCGCGGGCAATGCCATGGGCTTCGAGCCAATCGAGGGTCGCGCCAAAGGAGCTGCCGGAAAGTCCGGGTCCCTCGTCGACAATGGCGAAAGCTGCGGTTTTGTCCTCAACCAGGCGCGCCTCGAGCTGCTCTCCGATCGCGACACGGCGCTGATAGGGGTGCCCGATGGGGCGCAGAGTTATTGCTGGCCTCGCGCCGAGGGCCGCGGCAACAAGCGCTGCAAGTCCCGTCCCGATACTGCGGATGCCGATCACCACCGTATCGGACCCGAGCCCGGATCTGCGCGCCGCTTCGATATAGGCTTCCGGATAAAGGGCGTAGAAGGCATAGCCCTCTGGCGACCGAAGCCGCACCGGGCCGGTGCGCGCAAACTGGTTGAGGAGAGAAAGGCATTCGCGCGGCAGCATCGGCGCGGCCGCAAAGCCACTGTCCCGTGAGCGGATCAGCATCTCTGCCAGCAACGCCAGTAGGCGTGCGCCGGTATCCTGTGCAGGCGAAATCTCGTCGCGCTCGCAAATGGCGAACTCGGCGTCGGCAACCGCCTGCATCAGCTCGCCCGCTTCGATAAAGGCGGCAACGAGCGCTGCGTGGCGGGAAATGCCGGTGCTGTGGTCCTTCAGGGTTTGCAGGCGCGCGATGAGGTCGCAGACGACCTCGCCCGCCTCGACCACCCTTTCATCGTCGCCATAGACCAGCACGGCTCTCTCCCTGGCTCATTGGCTAGGAACAAACCTTTGGAGGCCCCGTTTGGCCCGAGAGACCTTAGAAAATGGAGGCGAGGCAATGAGCGGCAAAAAGGTCCGGATCGGCATAGTGGGCGTTGGAAACTGCGCCTCCTCGCTCGTTCAGGGCCTCACCTATTATCGCGATGCGCAGGGCAACGAGCCGGTACCCGGGTTAATGCATGTTAATCTGGGCGGCTATCATATAAGCGATATCGAGGTGTCGTCCGCTTTCGATGTGGCTGAAGGCAAGGTCGGGCGCGATGTCGCCGAGGCGATCTACGCACCGCCCAACAACACCCATCGCTTTGCCGATGTCGAGCCGACCGGAGTAACGGTAGAGCGCGGCAACACGCTCGACGGCATCGGCAAGTATCTCGAGGACGAGATCGCAGAGGCAGAGGCGCCCGTTGCCGATGTCGCGGCCGTCCTGCGTCGCACCGGCACCGACGTGCTGGTCTCCTATCTGCCGGTCGGCTCCGAAGAGGCGACGAAATGGTACGCCGAACAGGCGCTGGAAGCCGGCTGCGCCTTCGTCAACTGCATCCCCGCCTTCATCGCCTCGAAGCCCGAATGGGCCGGCAAGTTTGCGGCCAAAGGCCTGCCGATCATCGGCGACGATATCAAGAGCCAGGTGGGGGCGACCATCGTCCACCGCATGCTCGCCAATCTTTTCCGCGAGCGCGGCGTCAAGATCGATCGCACCTACCAGCTCAATTTCGGCGGCAATACGGATTTCCTCAACATGCTCGAACGCGAGCGCCTGCAGTCCAAGAAGATCTCGAAGACGCAGGCGGTCACCAGCCAGATCGACGTGCCGCTGCCGGCCAATGACATCCATGTCGGCCCAAGCGATCATGTGCCGTGGCTGACGGACCGCAAATGGGCCTATATCCGCGTTGAGGGCACGACCTTTGGCGGTGTGCCGCTCAGCGCCGAACTCAAGCTCGAAGTCTGGGACTCCCCGAACTCGGCCGGCGTTGTCATCGATGCGGTGCGTTGTGCCAAGCTGGCACTGGATCGCGGCATTGGCGGGCCGCTCATCGGGCCTTCGAGCTATTTCATGAAGTCGCCGCCGCGACAATTCACCGATGACGAAGCGCACCGGCGCACGCAGGCGTTCATCGCCGGCGAGGAGGATGGTCTGTTGGGGGCCGCCGAGTGACGATGACGTTTTTCCTCGTGCGCCACGCGGCCCATGACAATGTCGGCGGATATCTCGCCGGGCGCAGCGAGGGCATCATGCTCGGCCCCGACGGGCTCGCCCAGGCCGAACGGCTCGCCGCGCGCATGCGGCGCGAAACCTTCTCGACCATCCATGTC
>Ga0180216_1002675_pt1 | contig 14590 bp, 15 predicted proteins | sample eDN3rd37CBELigMG_FD_128879 | JGI IMG/M metagenome (GOLD analysis project Ga0180216, IMG submission 128879) | Enriched Miracle-Growth compost microbial communities from Emeryville, California, USA - eDNA 3rd pass 37_C BE-Lig MG (version 2)... ... | reverse complement strand
TCTGTTGTAAAATGATTCATAGGGAAGACCTCTCTCTGTGAATTTTGTGTGGTAACTCAATTCTACAAGAAAAGGTCTTCCTTTTGCATTTATTCATTTACACATAATATTTTATACTCTCTAGGTCAGCAAAGGCGACAGCAATAATTAGAAGCATATTTCCATTATTTTATGAATGGGAATATGTTTTTTTGTGCAAACATAGTCTAAAGCCTAGTTTTTTTACAACAATTCCGTTAAACTAAAAAAGATCAAAAAATGTAAGAAGCTTAAGGAGCGGAATGCAGAATGAATAATAGATATTCCGCCGGAATTATCTTACTGATTATTGGTGCTGTCATTTTGTTAGGAAAAGCAGGATTATTCAGCTTTTTAGGAATGATGTTTTGGCCTTTACTGGTTCTAATTCCTGGCATATTAATTCATGTGCTTTATTTTGGCAGAGTGCTCCCAGCAGTAACGTTAGTTCCAGCGGGTATGTTGGTAGTCTATGCTATTCTCTTTATTTTCTGTAATATTTTTGGTTGGGATAGCTTACGTTATCTTTGGCCGCTGTTTATATTTGGTGTAGCCGTTGGATTGTTTGAATATTATCTATTCGGTTCATCTAAGCAGCGTTATATAAAGACAACTGCCATAGGGCTTGGTGCTGCATCATTGGTTTGCTTGTTATTAATTGCACTTTGGGGCTGGGGCATATATGTCGTAGCAATCATTTGTATGTTAATCGGGCTGTACATGATGTTTGGATCTCGCGTGCGTTGGTAATTTAAACAAATGGAGTGGACACATCTAAATGAAGGCAAGAGAAAATTTACGTAACATCGCTATTATTGCACACGTAGACCATGGTAAAACGACACTGGTTGATAAATTGTTACAGCAATCAGGTACGTTTAAAGAACACGAAAGTGTTCAAGAAAGAGTTATGGATTCCGGCGACATTGAACGTGAACGCGGAATTACAATCCTTGCAAAAAATACAGCAATTAATTACAAGGATTATTTAATTAATATTGTTGATACACCAGGGCACGCTGACTTCGGTGGCGAGGTAGAGCGTATTATGAAAATGGTCGACGGTGTATTGCTTGTCGTTGATTCTTTTGAGGGCTGCATGCCGCAAACAAAATTTGTTTTGCGTAAAGCGCTGGAATCTGACCTGACTCCAATTGTAGTAGTTAATAAAATTGACCGGCCAAATGCTCGCCCAGCTGAGGTTATCGATGAGGTGCTTGATCTGTTTATCGAGCTAGGAGCGAATGATGAACAGCTTGAGTTCCCAGTCGTTTATGCATCGGGTCTAATGGGGACGTCTAGTCTTGAACCGGAACCTGAGAAACAAAATAATAATATGCAGACGTTATATGAAACAATTATTGAACATATTCCGTCTCCTAAAGAGAGTGTAGATTTACCGCTTCAATTTTTAGTTACTTTACTTGATTACAATGAGTACTTGGGACGCATTGCGATTGGCCGTGTTAACCGTGGTGTGATTAAGCAAGGTCAACCTATTGCTGTTATTAACCGCGAAGGTGTTGTAAAGCAAGCAAGAATTGAGAAGCTTTTCGGCTTCCAAGGCTTGAAGCGTCAAGAAATTCAAGAAGCAGGCGCAGGAGATATCGTTGCAATTGCCGGGATTAAAGAAATTAATATCGGTGAAACGATTGCTGATCCTGCAAACCCAGAAGCATTGCCTGTACTGAAAATTGACGAGCCTACACTGCAAATGACATTCCTAGTTAACAACTCTCCATTCGCAGGTCGTGAAGGAAAATGGGTGACTTCTCGTAAGCTTCGTGAACGCTTATTCAAGGAGCTTGAGACAGATGTTGCACTAAAGGTTGAAGAAACAGAATCTCCGGATGCATTTATCGTATCTGGTCGTGGTGAGCTGCATCTTAGTATTCTGATTGAAAATATGCGTCGTGAAGGCTATGAGCTTCAAGTATCTAAGCCAGAAGTTATCGTTAGAGAAATTGATGGTGTTAAATCCGAGCCTTATGAGAGATTGCTGATTGATATTCCGGAAGAAAGCATGGGCTCAGTAATGGAATCATTAGGAACGCGTAAAGCGGAAATGGTCAATATGATCAATGATGGCTCTGGTCAAGTTCGTCTTGAGTTCATTATTCCTGCACGTGGACTTATCGGTTATCGAACAGCGTTCTTAACATTGACAAGAGGCTACGGCATTATGAACCATGCCTTTGACAGCTACGGTGAATACGTTCCTTCAACTGTTGGCGGACGCCATCAAGGTGTACTGGTCAGCAGTGAAAACGGTGTGAGCACATTCTATGGTATGCTAGGTGTAGAGGATCGTGGTTTGCTATTCCTAGAGCCAGGCTCTGAGGTTTATGAGGGCATGATCGTAGGAGAGCATAATCGTGATAACGATATTATCGTTAACATCTGTAAAGAAAAGCAGCTTACTAACGTTCGATCTTCAGGTAAGGATGATACCGTTAAGCTAAAAACTCCGGTACTATTCTCACTCGAGCAAGCGCTGGAGTATTTGAATGATGATGAGTATTGTGAAATTACTCCAAAAACTGTTCGCTTACGTAAAAAAATCTTAAACAAAAGTGAGCGTGAGCGCGCGGAAAAACATCGTAAAATGGCACAAGCAAATTCATAATTGCTTGAGGGAGGCATATGAATGCAAGCGTGGTTAAGTGAGCATCCGCTCATTTCATATCTTTTCATTCTTGGGATGACGTTTTACATTTTTCAAAACGTGTTTAGACCTCAACGGGTCAAGCTACCTTTGTTGAAGGCAATCTTCATGTATTTGACGATGATTATTGGTGCGGGTATTTTGCTCATTATGCAAATCGACCGATTGCCAATTATTCAGTGTATGGCTGTTGCCATCGTTATGATGGTTATGCTTAGAGCTCGTCAGTTGTATGATAAGTGGAAAGATAAATCTACGACAGCAAAGTAATGCTTTAAGGTGTACACGTGAAGCAGCACCTACTAACCTTATGGTTGGTGAACAGGTGCTGCTTTTTTTACTTAAGTCTTATTCTTTTTTACAAATGAATAACGAATGAAGGTGATGGTATGGCTACAAATAAGCCTCAGCACACTGGCGAGCAGCAGATTGCAAGCCGTGTTCAAACTAAAAAGTCGAAGAAAAAGGCAAAGAAAAAACGCCCGTTTCTAAAGGCATTATTATTTATGCTTATATTTATATTATTAGCTGCAGCAGGAATAGGAACTTATGTATATATTAAGGGCAGTGATGCGATTAAAAATATTAGTATAGCAGTAGACGAGGATGAATCAGGTGCGAAAATCTCTATACCTGTAAATGAATCAGTAAAAGAAAAACCGGTAACGATGCTGCTGCTTGGCATTGATCAACGCAGCGGAGCGGGCGGATTGAACACTGACGTTGTGATGGTTGCTGCTCTAAATCCAAACACTAAAAAAGGTGCAGTCGTTGCAATGTCGCGTGACACAAAGATTACCTATGATGGGAAAACGCGTAAAGCCAATGCTTTTTATGCGAACTATTATGTAGCTGCTCAGCGTGAAGGCGCTGATAAAGTAGAAGCGATGAGAAAAGCAAAGGAAGCTGCGAAGCAATTGTTCGGTGATTTTTACGATATTCCGTTGCAATATGCTGTTTCTGCTAACTTCCAGGGCTTCCAAGATGTTGTTGATGTGTTAGGTGGCGTTGAGGTTGACGTAGATATGCGAATGCGCTGGACAGATTCGCACGATGGCACTGATATTGATCTGCACCCAGGATTGCAAACACTTGATGGTAAGAAAGCGTTAGACTTTGTACGCTTCCGTCAGTCAAAAGGTAATCCGAATGCTTCCAGCGACTTTGAACGTAATTCACGACAGACGATTGTCATTAAAGCGATTATGAACAAAATGATTTCTTTAGGCGGCGTTACAAAAATCGGATCGGTTATCGATGAAATAACGGAAGACGTTCATACCGATATGCCGAGTGAAGAGCTAACAAGAATGCTGACGACCTACTACAATATTGACCTTGATGATATTACGTTTACGACGCTTCAAGGCAAATGGAAAAGTCCATATGTTGAAGCAGATGAAAGCTCATTAGCGGAAGTTAAGCAATTGTTACAATCGATAATATCAGAATGAGTTATCCAGTACCGTCATATACTAAAGTAGTTAAGCAACCACAGTCACGAGAGAATGTGAGGAGGCAGAGCTATGATGGTATTGAACTGGAATTGGATGGAGCATCATAAGCTCGCATGTAAAGCCTAGTACAAGAGACTAGGCTTTTTGTGTTTTTATTTCCCTTTCATGTTTTGCTCATGTTCCTCGACTAGCTGCTCAGGTGTTTGATACGTACCATTACTTTCTGTAGCTTCGATTTGATGTTCCTTTTGTGCAGGCATGAGGTCCGCTGGGACTTGCGGTACAATACGTCCAACAATATCAGCAAGCTCTTCGGCTATCCCTTGAAATGGTCTGCCTGCTCGCATATCTTTACCGACCTCTGCAATCCGCTCCTGCAGATCGATGTCTGCTGTAACGATTGCATTGATACCTAGTGGATCGTTCCGAAATGCCTCGGCTACAGAGTATTTAATCGTACCTACACGTGAGCGTTCTAGATTTGGATCAACATTAATACCTACGATTGCATTATTTCCCATAATGACAACATGAGCGTCCTCTACACCTTCAATGCCTTTCGCGAGCTTTTCCAGATGCACAATGGCTTCATCTTGATTAGCTGATATTGACTGGGGCTTAACTTGCTGTGTTTGCATCGTCTGATCGTTATTATTGTTGTTGGAGGGTGGGGTTGCATTCGAGTTACAGCCAACAAGCATTGTTATCATCATCGTTAATACAACTAGTTCCTTTTTCATATGTTTCACCTCGAGTAGTCACCATACTAATTTCAGTTGTAGTATGACCATAGCAGCCGTATTCTATGTGCATTGACGAGAATGAGGAGGGAGCTCTATGAGCCAAATTGTAGTTCTTGATACGAATGTGCTGTTGCACGACCCACAAGCGATTTTTGCTTATCCAAAGGATGAAGTGATCATTCCTGCGATTGTATTGGAGGAAATTGACTCGAAAAAGCGGCTTGCTGATGAGCTCGGAAGAAATGCGAGGTCAGTTTCTCGTTCATTAGATAAAATCAAGGAGGAAGGTAAGCTTCATAGCGGTATTAAGCTGCCGAGTGGAGGGAGCATTCGCGTTGAGCTGAATCACCGTAATTTTGCGCAGGTGCAAGAGCTATTTGGTGAGATCACGAATGATCATCGCATTATAGCTGTAGCAATGAATTATCATGTCGAGCAGCAGGAGCTTCCAGAGTCCGAGCGTAAACAGGTCATGCTAGTGAGTAAGGATGTTTTAATGAGAATAAAAGCAGACGTGCTTGGGCTTGCGGCTAAGGACTACATAAGTGATCCTGGACTGCATGCTGATGATCGATATAATGGATACTTTACGCTGCATGTGCACCCTGCGATTATTGATGAATTTTATTCGTTCCGATATTTAATGATTAACAGCCTAGGATTACAGCATCGATTAAATCCTCACGAATTTGTCATATTGAAGGATGAGCTTGGAACGACAAAATCTGCTCTGCTCAAGGTTAATCATAATGCAACAAAGCTCGAGCCACTGTTTTTAAGTAATGATCCTGTATGGGGAATTACTGCACGCAATGCTCAGCAACGAATGGCATTAGAGCTGCTCATGAACGATGATATTCCTCTCGTGACGTTAACAGGAAAAGCTGGCACAGGAAAAACATTACTAGCTCTTGCAGCGGGTCTTTTGAAGGTGGAGGATGAGCACAAGTATAAAAAACTTCTCATTGCACGGCCGGTCGTCCCGATGGGAAAAGATATCGGTTACTTGCCTGGAGAAAAAGAGGAAAAGCTCCGACCGTGGATGCAGCCTATCTATGATAATTTAGAATTTTTGTTCGACACAAAAAAATCTGGCGATATAGATAAAATACTAATGGGACTCGGCAGTATTCATGTCGAGGCATTAACCTACATAAGAGGACGATCGATACCTGGACAATTTATTATCATTGATGAGGCACAGAACTTAACGAGCCATGAAATTAAAACGATCGTATCGCGCGTAGGTGAGGGTAGTAAAATTGTGCTTGTAGGCGATCCAGAGCAAATTGATCATCCGTACCTTGATTCCATAAGCAACGGGCTGACGTACGTCGTGGAGCGCTTTAAGCAAGAAAGCTTAAGCGGTCATATTGCATTAGAGAAGGGGGAACGCTCCAAGCTAGCTCAGCTAGCCGCTGATTTGTTGTAGAGTGTATAATAGCTGTCCATAAGCTATCCTAGAAAAGAAAGTTGTCTTTTCTCATAACAAAGCAATCAATAACAAGCGTTGAGGGTCAACTTAATCCTCAGCGCTTGTTTTCTTGTTACACTGTTTGTTATATTTACTTGCTGAAAAGCACTTCATCAATTTGGGAGGCAATTAAACCTGCTCCTCTTTCGACATTTGCTAAAATGTGTGCTTCCGCCTTCAACGCTGGGTAATACGAGGATTGCATGACAACGCCGGGATCTCCACCCATAACAAAATATTTGAATATTTTGTTGTTTATTATTGTAATCCATACTCCATATCCATAATGGATAAATTCACTTTCTTGAACGTGCGGAGATAATAAACGCTCAGTTAAACTTTTCGATAATAATTGGTTGCTCATTATAGCGTTCCAAAATTTGGATAAATCATATGCCGTAGTATACGCCCCACCATCAGGTCCTCCTACAATTGGAATTGAGTATATGTTGGTTTTCCAATGATCATCGTTACCCACATAGCCAATAGCGGTACGTTCAGGTAACTTATTCATCGAAAAGTATCCTGAATCATTCATTCCACAAGCTCGAAATATGTTTTCTTCGACATAATCGTTAAAATTTAATCCAGTTATTTTTTCAACAATTAATCCAAGTACAATGAATCCAGCATTGCTGTATGAAAACTGCGTTCCGGGTTCAAACTTCATTGGTCTTCCGTGGAACAATGGTAGGAAATTTTTTGGTGAAGTTATATTGTACATCGGCACTGTTTCCCAAATACTTTCATAATCAGTCATAGATTCTTCATCGTGGTAATCAGGAATACCAGATGTGTGAGTTAGTAGATGGTGCACTGTGATTCTTGGATCAAGTTGATTTAGATTAATATCTAAATCACTTATTAATGTGTCAAATTCTAATCGTCCGTTCTGAACAAGCTGACAAATAGAGATTGCAGTAAATATTTTGCAACCAGATGCTATCCCAAATCTTGTACTCATTGAATTCTTGATCTTGTCACTACGGTTGGCAAACCCATAACAACCTTCAAACTTTGTTCCATTTTCTGCTCCAAATAAAACTACACCTGAAAATTTAATTCGTTGATTCTCTTCTTGATTATGTGTATTAACTATTTCATTTATATCCATATTTCGCCCTCCACTCAATGCCTTCTGAATGGAGTATAGAAAAAATCTTGGCCTAAAGATATAACCAGAACAATTATATAAGTCCTATACATAAGAAGGCTCGACAGTGCTGAGGAGCTGCCGAGCCTTCTTAAATCAGTTATTTGAATAGACAATTTTCTTTATTGTATCATGGGATAAATGATAACTTTTCGAGAGTCGATCAATGGACTGGCCAATCTTGAACTTCTCGCGAATCTCTTTATTTCTGCGGGCCAGTTGTTCTCGTTGACCCGACTTTTCACCCCATAGTTTACGTGCTCCATCTTTTTGTGGAATATATACGAATTCACCTTGAATGTATTCTTGGATTTCCTTAAGCAAGTTTTCAGGGAAAATGACATTACCCCTAACATATTTCATCGCGGCACCGCTCCTTATATATAATATCTATAAGGCAAAACGGAACCCGCTATCTATTATTAACACAATATGAACAACATGATATCAACCTTCTTTCAGAAGTATAGATGGGTTTACGATAAAAGATTACCATACTCTACCAGTTCATTCAATAACCCGGAAGCGAAGCCCACGAAGGCTCAGCCAGTAGATGGAGGTGATCCCACAAAGCGATGCCCACAAAGACGCCGCAGCGGAGGCAGATGGAGAGGTTTTAACCACGTAGCACTACCCAAGAAGAGCTCCAGCGGAGTAAATAGTGAGAGCGTAGAAGCGGAAGCGGTTGCCTTTGTCCTCTGGTTTCTACAATGATCAGTATTCAAGAAACCAGAGGGCAACAGCAATCGAAGCCTCACTATTTACGGAGCGCTGAAATCAAAGGGCAACAGCAATTGTAACCTCACCATCTACGGAGCGCTGAAACCAGAGGGCAACAGCAATCGAAGCCTCACCATCTACGGAGCGCGATATTATACGATAAAATAGCTCTCATCTCAAGAGTCTTTGTTACTAAAGCAATGAAAGCGATATACATAGTGACGAGATCTTGCTATACTTAATGTATCGTTATGAAAAGGAGACGAGCTGTGTTTACTAGAAGAACAATTCCCTTTATAATTGGTTCTATTTTGCTAGTAGCTGTTGCTTTTCTATTTTTAACGCGTGCATTAGATTGGACCTATGTGTCTGAATTGTATAAAGATGAGCCAGCTGTTGTCGTTGTGCCCGATGCTGAGCCCGTACGAACAGTGGAGCTAGAGCTAGGAGTTATGCTGCCAGAAGAGCAGTATAACGAGCTTGTCCTCTTATCACAGCGCGTTAGCGAATTACATCCGCATATTCGTGTAAAGATCAAAAACTTTTTTGATGATCATTTAACCTTTGAAGAGTGGGAAAAGCTGGCACAGCTTGGCGGACTAGGTGACGTACAGCTTGTGAATAACGAGTGGGTTGTCCCACTTGCGATTCAAGGGCTATTTCAGCCTGTAGATCGCTTAATGAATAATGATGTGCTTAGTGATCAGTTTCCAAGTGTTGTTGATGCCTTGAGATGGAACGGATATATGTGGGCCATCCCCTACGAAACGAATCCCTATATTCTTTTCATGCATAAACAGGCATTTGACGAAGCTGAGAGCAATGACCTGACCCCAGAAATAACGATACCCTTTGTACTAGATGAAAGCTTGGCATTAAAAGGTGGAGTGATTCCAACCAACCCCAGTTCCGAGCAAGACGAGCAACAAGATCAATCGGAGATGATGAATTTAAGCTTTGAGTATTTGCTAGACCGTTATCAGCAGGCAAAGTCTTTTGAGGGGCCTCTTTTGTCGATAGATTCGGAACATATGAATGGCATCCTCGTATGGCTATCCATGTGGTATAAGGATCAGGACCAGCCTATGCAGCTAGGTATGCTCAATGAAACACAGTATGATGCATTGCATTTTTTACAACAAAATGTGGAACTAATGAAGCCCTCTATGGAGATAGATGAATCCTCGATTCCATTTTTATACCTGGTAACGCTTAAGCAATATTATGAGCAAAGAGAGTTAATCGATACAAACTACGTAACCAGCAAGCTGCAAATTCCACTTCCTTGGCTTAATGGGAAAAGCTTTATGATCAGTGCAGGCACGAAGGAGGCTGAAGCTGCTATGCTATGGCTCGAAACATTAAATCGTTATCAGCCAGAGGGAACAGTTGTCCATCGTAAAATTTACGCCTCCTATAGCAATGATTCAATGCAACTGCTCATAAAAGATATATTGCAGCAGAAGCTATTAGCTAGTCAGCATTTTGCTGTCGATTTACATTGGGTTAAACGATATGAACAGCTGGAGCAGCAATGGAGAGAGGGTGCTTCGTTGTCAGAAAAGCTTGAGGTGTTTATTAATGGGAGCCAATAGTAGCAAGCTCCTATCAAACAAAACGAATGGATAGAGTTTTCAGAACGCCATCTGAATCCTCTATCCATTTTTTATTACTTATTGCTTCTATAGAGCTAGCTTCAATTCAATAATTAGCTGGTCGTCCTTCACCTCTACGTTTTTTGCGCGAAGCAGCTTGATGAGCATGTTCGGGTAGAAGTTTAGGTCAAATTGTTCGGCAAGCTCCTGCTTCGTTGAATCAGGCAAGGCAAAGCCGTTAAATTTTAGCTCATCCATTGAGAATTGAATATAGTTGGAGGGCTCGTCGACTACCGTATACTGTCCGGTAATTTCGATCTCGATTTCATCTCGTTTCCCGTACGCTGTAATGGACCCTTCATTAAAATCAAACTTAAAGTATTCAAACATAGGGTCATAATCCTGTAAATATTGGTTAAGGACGTCTTCTGGTAATGTAACCGTGTAATTGAAGCCTTTGTAGCTAAAATATTGACTGTTTTTTTGCAGCCAGCCAGGTAGCTCGTTCATCGCAGAGGCTAGTGCTTCAAAGTAAGCTCTTACCTGTACGATGCCTTGCTGCTCCCAAAACTGGATGAGCTGCTCAATGAGCAGCGTAACACGCTCTGCGTCTGTACGGCCGTTTAGCTGAGTATCGATTTGTTGCTCAAGCTCAACGATTCGCTGCCGTTGATTCTGTAGATCCTGCTCCATTGCAATTAGCTGCTCATTTTCCGCGGCGTATTGCTCATAAAGGCTGCTAAGCGCTTCGTAATCTTCAATATATGCATCCAATAAGCGGCGGTCTTGAGATAAAATATATTCAATCATCTCTAAAGAGTATAAAAATTGCTCAAGGCTTTTTGATTTAAGAATGCTTAAATAAATATCGATACGCTCACCCTTATAGTAAGCGGCAAGCACTTTGCCTGCTTGCTTTCTTTTATTCTCTATCGCATCTTCGCCTTCATATAGCTTAAGCTCCGTATCCAAAATCTGTTCTTGAAGAGTAAGCTGCCTTGCTTGAATACGTTCTATTTCTTTATCGATTTCTACAATAGATAGGCTTGATTGTAGTATATCATGCAATTCCTCATCTTCTGTTGCTAGAGGGGAGGTGGATGAAGCTGCTGGTTCAGCGATGACTAATGCTTCAGAACCTAGCAATAGCGACGAGATCAAGATAAGGCATAATAGTTGTCTCCATATATTCAAAACGACCGACCCTCCTTATCTTCCATTGTATGCAACAGGTTGGCCTAATATATCTTGATTGTGAATAGCAAAAGGTCGTACAAGTGGAACTTGTACGACCTTTTGAAGGCAATTGTTTTAGAACGGTATACTCATCTTGAATACAGACCAATACGTAAATCCAACGAATGAGATCACCATGTATCCCCAAAACATCGCTATGTAAGTTTTTTCTGAGAATTTCAAATAGCCAAGAAAAACGAATGCAGCTGCTTGTGCTAGAAATAGTAATGAAAATTCATACATATGACCAGCATATGCCATTAAACCAATCACAAGGCACCAGAAGCCAAGTACACGATACATACGTGCCATATCGCTACCCCCTTTCTTGTTGAACGACCCAAATTCCTAAATCCCATTATAGCGTTAGGTACTAAATGTGTAAACTATCCCCATGTCGAAAAAATGAATTTATTTCGTCTGAATTGTGAACGTGTTCATAGTATGGACAACATTATGAAGTTCTATGTATGAGATTTTTAGAAAATGGTAATACAAAATAGTAAACAATAGATTCTATGAACTCTACTAAGAACATAGAGATAAGTAAGCGCCTTTACGTTAGGAGGTTAAATTGCATGACAGCAATTAGACAGGACGCATGGACACCAGATGATGATCTCATGCTGGCAGAGGTAACTCTGCGTCATATTAGAGAGGGCAGTACTCAGCTTTCTGCATTCGAGGAAGTTGGAGAGCGCATTGGCCGCACATCTGCAGCCTGCGGCTTTCGTTGGAACAGCTTTGTAAGAAAACAGTATGAAGAAGCGATACAAATAGCAAAGCAGCAGCGTCACAAACGAAATTATATGAAAAAACAGGTTTCTTCCTTACCACAGGTTTCTTCGGTTTCCGTCTATGAAACAGAGGAGCGGACTTTAAAAACGGAGCAAACATCTTTTGAAGAAAGTCTATCGATCGATGCTGTTATTCGTTTTCTACGTGAATGGAAGATGACGTATCAAGATTTAACTCGACAGATTCGCAGCTATGAGAAAACATTGAGGGAAAGAGAAGATGAGCTTCATCAGCTTCGTATTGAAAATGAGAAGCTAACGAAGGAAGTAAATATGGTTCAAAACGATTATCATGCGGTGAATGATGATTACAAAACATTGATTCAAATTATGGACCGTGCACGCCGTCTTACTGTTCTTAATACGGAAGAGGAAAATAAACCGCGCTTTAAGATGGACGCGAACGGAAACTTAGAAAGAATTGAATAGGCATGACAAAAAAAGCGCTGCTCAGTAGCGCTTTTTTTGTTGTTCATGTATGCTTGTATAAAGGAAAAACCTTCTAGATAGGAGATTGTAATGAGATTCGAAGTCATTGGAACCGGTTCGATAGGGCTGCTGCTCGCTGCAAAACTATTACAGGCTCAATATTCAGTTCAGCTATGGTCACGCACTAATGAAACTGCAGCATTAATTAACGACCTAGGCATTGAGTTATACGAGCTTGGCAGTGAAGAGAAAATTAAACTGAATTGCTCATGTAACGCTATCGGACAGCTCGATCCTGAGCTTGAGAATGAATCTATAGATGAAACCTATGCGATCGTGGCTGTAAAGCAAACGCATATGGATGAAGCATTTCTACTACAGCTTAAGAAGCTCACTGAGCTAAAACGCTATCGATCGATTGTTGCAATTCAGAATGGAGTTGGACATATTGCTAGACTAGCTGAAACGGTGGCTTGTCCAATCATTACAGCGGTAACGAGCGAAGGGGCGAAACGGATCAATAGAAACCAGGTTGTTCATTCTGGAAGCGGGATAACTGTGGTTGGTGAAGAACTAGGTCGGGATACGGGACAAATTTACCAGAATATATTAGAGAATGCTATGCAAAAGGCAGGATTTACAGTATTTGTGTCGAAAAACATCAAGGAGCAGATTTATCGTAAATTAATGGTCAACTCGATTATTAATCCACTAACTGCATTGTTTAATGTAACAAACGGCGAGCTTCCACAATCAAAGCAACGCCTAAAGCTAATGAAAGAGCTGTTTTCTGAAACTAAAAGCATCCTACAAGCTGAAGAACATTCGCTTGTAGATTGTACATTTGACGAGGTGCTTAACGTTTGTCGCGCAACAGCAAGCAATACATCCTCGATGCGTGCAGATGTGTTAAATGGTCACATGACCGAGATCTCCTCCATTAATGGTGCTGTAGCTCGGATTGCGACACGCAGTAATAAACAAGCGCCTCTGAATGAAAGCATGGTACATATCATCGAAGCACTACATCCTGAACAATAAGGAGTGAGCATTCAGAGCTTATGTGGGATATCATTTCAGCAATTGCAACTATACCTATTCTTCCATTTATTATTGTCTTTATAGGCTATGAAATATTTATAAAAGATCGTAAGCGAGCAATTCGTATGGCGATGGACGTTTCTACAATATTTTTTATATTGAATGTCGGGGCGCTATTTAATCAATTGTTCCATATCGGATTTGGTATATATGGAATTCTACTCGTTATGATTATCGGTGCGGGCTTGCTGGGGAATATTCATTATCGTAAAAGCGGCAATATCCCGTGGAAGCGCATTGTTCGAGTCATATGGCGCGTTACATTTTTCATAATGGTACTCTTATATCTAATACTTAATATTTATGTGCTGCTTAAGCTTGCGTTTACGGTATAATACATATATTAAAGACGTCTCCGCTACGGTGGAGACGTTTTTTTACAACTAAAATAAAATATTGTACTTTAACAGTAAGATCATGTATCGTTAAATGAGTGAGCTTTTATAAAGATTAGGAGGTAGAGATAGCGTGACTGATCTACAAAAATATGAGCTGCCGATTGCTCAGCAATTAACAGCTGATTATATAGATGGTAAGGAAGAAGTTGTTCGCTCGTTGTATGGCTATTACAGTGGGAATGAGGAGGATTGGACGCTTCGCTCGAAACGGCTTGATGAGCATGCAGAAAAGCGTGCATCATCCGCTGAGCTTGCAGCTGTGCTGCGCTCCTACATGGGGAATGTGGAATGGACTGAGCAGCAGCAAAAAAACTTGCTACATATCGAACAGGGAGCACAGGTCGTAATCGGTGGTCAGCAGGCTGGTTTATGGAGTGGTCCACTGCTTGTTGTTCATAAAGCTGTATCGATCATACTAGCAGCTGAGTCAGCAAGCAAACAGCTGAAACGTCCTATAGTACCTGTATTCTGGATCGCTGGTGAAGATCACGACTGGGACGAGGTTAACCATACGTATATTGTTGGTGCCGATCAAAGCTTAAAGAAGCTGATCTTAGCTAAGTCGGATAATAGCCGTACGTCCGTTAGCCGTACCGAAGTAAGCAGTGAGCAGTGGAAGGAAGCCATTGCAGAGCTTAGTGAGCAGCTACCTGGCTCTGAATTTAAGGAAGGCTTAGTTGCGCAGCTAATGGAAATAGCAGAGAACAGCAAGACACTTTCGCAATTTTTTGCAGCTATTCTACAAAAACTGTTTGCATCGTATGGCCTGTTATATATTGATTCTGACTACGCCGAGCTGCGTGC
>Ga0180216_1002672_pt1 | contig 14601 bp, 17 predicted proteins | sample eDN3rd37CBELigMG_FD_128879 | JGI IMG/M metagenome (GOLD analysis project Ga0180216, IMG submission 128879) | Enriched Miracle-Growth compost microbial communities from Emeryville, California, USA - eDNA 3rd pass 37_C BE-Lig MG (version 2)... ... | reverse complement strand
GGCCCCCTTGCTCACCATGGCGCGTGGCCTTTTCTCGCTGTGCGTGGACCGGCAGCACGCGATCAACTGGGTCACGTCGGACGACCCCCTGGACACGTGGATCAGCCGCGCGCGCGGGCGCGGCAGCGGGTGCCTGCGCCTCTCCGCCGGTGCGGCGTGGCGGCTCTGCCGTGCCGCCAAACCAAGCGCGGGGCTGACCCCCGCCCCCTGCATTGGCCGGTTTCTCGTGCACCGCTCCGCGCTGCCAGGGCACCGCAAGCACGAGTACACATCGGGCTACTGCCTGCCGTCGGCCGTCGCGTGGCTGTTCGAGGGCCACGACTACCTCGCGGCCGAGGATGTACAGTAGCGGGAGCGCAACATTCACACAGTGCATTCGGGAGCAGCAAAGACTTTACAGAATCGCCCAGCGGCGTACGCCGAAATTCCCAGCACATATTCTAGCCAACCAACGTTGTCCACCACCTCACAGATCAATCAGGTTCCCGACCGGCACGTGCTGGGCAGACTCGGGCGGCGACTGCGCCTCGGAGGCCGGCGCCGCTGGTGCGGGTGCGGGCGCCGTCGCGGCCGCGGCGGTTGCCGGCGAGCCCGCGGTCGGCGTCGCGTCCGAGCCGAGCCCTTTACCGCGCCGTGATACTGACGCGCGGAAACCCATCCAGTGCGAAGCGTCCCGCCCAGATCAGTCGGGCGGGCGCGCGCCCCAAGCCCTCCGTCGCGGCTGTGGCGTACCCAGCCGCTCGGCGCTGTCGTCCTCGTCCTCGTCGTCCTCCTCGCCCAGCCACCGCTTGACTTCGTCGGGCGCCGCGCCCAGCGCCACCTGCGGGTCTGCGTCGCCGCGGTCGTCCACCTCGCTTGCGTCCTGCGGCAGCGCCCCGGGCCCATTGCACGGGCCCCGTAACAATAGCGTCAGGCGCCGGTCTCGCAGGCTGCGCGAGCGCGAGCCGGTCTTCCCTAAAAACGCACGTGATCGCCCTCGTCCAGGTGCAGCGCCATCATCTCCTGGCCCAGCTCCTCGTTGCTGCGGTTCTGCTGGCGGGCGGTGAGGAACTTGCGGTAGGTGAGCGTCATCTTGCGCTTCGCGGCATCGCTCATGTTCTTGATCGACTCGACAAAGTTGCGCGTCGCGCTGGTCGCGTCGCCGGTGCTGTCGGACTCGTCCAGCAGCACGCCGCCGTCGGCCGACGGGCCCGCCGCAGCGCCAGCGGCGCCCGCCGGTCGGGACGCGGGCGCCGGCCGCGCGCCGCCGCGCTGCTGCGGGACGGCGACCACGGGCGCAATCGGCGGCTGGTACGAGATCGGTCCCCCGGGCCAGCCCTGCAAGGCGCCCGACCGCTGTAGCTCCTCGTGGAAGATCTGTGTGCTTCACCAAGGAAAGAAATGGAGCGCCGAGCGTTACAGGAAATTCGCGCGTGCTGCAGCGTGCACCGGGGAAGAGCGCCGCACCTGGTCTTCCAGCATCCGGGCGTAGAGCGCGTCCTGCTGGATCTGTGCCAACCGCTCGGCCGACTCGGGCGTCGGCACGCCGTCCGGCGCTGTGGTGTCACACGAGCCAAAAGAGCATGGCGCTCGCTGGGCGTTTAATGCTGGCGGTCCGGCTCGCACGGGCGGCCATGAGCCGTCGCTCCGTACCCGCGGGCGCGACGTAGTTTGGGTCGGCGATCGCCAGCAGCGGCTCGACGCACGCCTCGACGTTCATCTTGTGCTGCTTCAGGACTCTGGTCAGGACGTCGTCGCCGATGCCGGGGAACATGTCGCGCAGCTCCGCCAAGCCCTTGCTGAGCGCTTCCTCCTGACTCGCCCGCTCCTGGAAACGCCACGCGCCGCGCGCCGGGCCCGCCAGCCCGATGGAGCGGTCAGCCGCAGCGCGTGCAGTGGGCGGCCGCTGCGGGGTGGCCGGCCACGCACCGCTTCCTGCGCGTTGGCGGAGCGGATGTTGCGGTCGGTCTGGACGGCCTGGATGGTGTCAATCCACTCGTGGGTCTCCTGCGCACTGTCGCACACGATGCGCAGCGAGTGCTGCACCGCAACCGCCGGGTTCTGGTGGTGCGGGAACGTGCCGACGATCACGAACGCCCGGTGCTCCGCCACGTCCTCGTTTACGTGCAGCAGCCGGTCCAGCGCCAGCACGAACGCTGCCGCCGGCCGACGCAGGCAGCGAAGCGGCGGGCCACTCGTTTCGTCAGGCCTCTAGATAAGGCGCGCCCACGCGCCGCGCCCTGTGCCGTACTGTCGCGGTGGCCGGCAAACTCGCGGCAGATAATGTGCGTCGGCGTAAGCAGGAGGATGCTCTCCCGGTTGTCGAACAGCACCTTGCCCGACAGAATGGCGTCGTCCATGTTGACGGACACCACGCCCGAGTCCGTGCCGGCCATGATGAGAGGGAGGCTGGGGGGTCGCGCCCGCCGACGGCGAGGGGCGCGTGCTGTGTGGCGACCGCGGCGGAGCGGCAAGGCAAGCGGCCCGTCAGGACCGGTCCCCTGGGCTGCACCAGCCGTGCCGAGCGCTGACCTAACGGGGGACGCTACGGCACCGCTTAACGCGATGGCAATTGCAGCGTCCGTGAAACGCGGCCTCCGTCGTCGTCGGTGTGTTCTCGGCCGGTCGCACTGGGCGTCGTTCGTCCTTGGCTCCTGGCTGCGCGTCCGGTTCGTGCTGCCGTGCTGTGTGCTCCTGTCCGCTCCAGGCGCCCTGCCGCCACGGACGACACGGCACTGAAACGTCAGCAGGCGTCCGCTGAGCATGGGCCGCTCGACCGCGTCGGCCATGATAAGCCACGCCAAAGCGCCAAGCCTACGCCGCTTGCATCTCCTGCACGGTGTCTCAGGCAGCCGGAGCGTGGTGTGCAGCCGGGCAAGGGCAGGGGCAGGGCCAAGCGCAAGGGCCGACCACGGGCGCGGGCGTCCGTCGCGTACCGGCGTCAGTCGCCTGCGGGTTTGTTTGTGACTGGCGCCTAGGGCGAGGGCTATCATTTAATGACGTCATCCTACCAGCTAGGGCGAGGGCTATGGGGTCGGCCAGCGGCAGTCGTACTAGGGCGAGGGCTACCACTCAATGACGTCACCCTACCAGCTAGGGCGAGGGCTATGGGCTGGCCTGGGCCATAGGGCTAGGGCGAGGGCTATCCATCCCAGCTAGGGTTAGGTCTATGAGCGTCCCTCTAGGGTCAGAGCGAGAAAGCCGCGCTAGGGCTAGGGCTATCCATAACAGCTAGGGCTAGGGCTATGAGCCTCCCATTAAGCCGCGCGAGGGCTAGGGCTATCCATAACAGCTAGGGCTAGGGCGATGAAGCCATGACGTCATTGGGTTCGCTGGAGGGCGGACGCAGGCAGGGGAACGACGAGGAGGATGGCGGCGGCAGCCCGCTGGGTCGGCCGCCTGGCCACGGCCGGCAGGCGCCCCGCGCGGATCGCCCTGAGCAGGGGCTACGCGGCCGCAGCAGCCGCAGCAGGAGCAAGGGCAGGGCAGGGGATCAAGCTTTGGCCGCGCCCTCTCGAGCGCCGGCGCCTCGAAGGGTACCTGGCGGCGCCGACGGCCGACCGGCCGCTCATGGTGGTCGGCCCGCCCGGCGTGGGCAAGACCACCCTGCTCGAAGATATCGACAGCACGTCGCCGGCCAGCAGCAGCAGCGGCGGCGGCGGTGCCGGCGACGAGGACGCCCTTGTGGGGCCGGGCCGGCAGCAGCTGCCGGCGGTGCTCCGGTTCGATGCCGGCGGCCCGGCGGAGACGTTCCCGGCGCGCCTCGAGGCGTTCGAGGCGCAGGCGCTGCGGCAGGTGTCCGCCGCTCGCGAGAGCGGCGGGCCGCTGCTCACGTACGTGGACATCTTCCAGCACCTGGTGCCGCACCATGTGAGCGGGGCCGACGTCATCGCGGCTGCGCAGGCCGCCGAGGAGCGTTCCGGGCCGTTCGTCGCCCCGCCGGCCGCCGCCGCACCGGTAGGGCTGGCCACCGAGACTCACCTCGAAACGAAGTAACGGAGTAGTGAAACGGCGCACTGCGCACGACTTGTTCTGGCGTGGCGGCCCGGTGCAGAGCGTTCCGGTGGAGACGGCGTGGCTGCAGGCCATCAAGCGCATCGTCCGCGAGCAGCCCGCACGGCCCCTGCTGCGGCCGCCGGTGCAGCTGGCCTACGACCTGCTCGTGCGCAAGGAGCGCGCTGACGCCAGCGGGGCGCGCACCGGCCTCCGGGTACGGCGGCTCGCCGCCGCGCCCCGTAACGCTTGCGGCCGGTCCCTCAGCCACGCTTGGTCGAGTTACGGTCCGGCGGCGGCGGCCAGGTCCTGCCGTTCCTGCTGGAGCTGCTGGCGCGGGTCGCGCTGGAGAGTGATGCCGCGCCCAAGATCGTGGTCACCAACCTGCCGCGGCCGTCCGACAGCGCCCAGTCGCGATGGGTGCAGGCGCTCCTGCGCCCTATTTCGGTAGCGGGCGGGCGCGCTTAGCACGCTCTGGGGAACCCTGCTGACAACGCGTGCCTGCGGCCCTCTCATGGCGACATCCGGGTCGCAGGAGGAGGCGCCGGCCAAGGCCGCCGTGCCCGTAGTCGTGGAGGCCGACTACGCGCAGTACTGGCCCCCCCATACGGACCTGGACGAGGTGCGCCCGCCGGCACCGTCGCGTGAGGTGGCTCGCCAGGTCGGCTCACGCCAAAGCGCCGCCTTACGTTGCGCGCGATCCCGCAGCCCGAGACGGTGCGAATGGACTACCTGGAGCTGTCGGGCCTCGACGAAAGCCAGGCGCGGACGTGGCTCGTGCCCAACGGCGTCAGCGCCGACGACTTTACGGCGCTCTTTCGCGCCGTTGGCGGCCACCCTGCCCACATTGCCGCTGTTCTCAGGTCCGTCCGTTGACGGTCTGGAACCAAGGCGGGGGCGGGGGCGAAGCTGTGATTGTAACACGGCGGTCACCGCACGGATTGATGCGCTCGCGGCAGGCGCGCCAGCGAGAGTGGCGACGGCGTGCCCAAGGCGCTGGCAGCGTTCTTAGAGGAGCAGGCAGCGGCGTTTGACAAGCGCATGGAGGCCTGGTAGGCAGTGCCTACGGGGCGGAGATGACGGCGTGGCGAGGCCGGCCTAACGTGGCGGTCACGTGGCAGTCCTACCCACGCTTGGCGCAGCCTCGCGGCCTCGCGCTTCGCCGACAGCGACGACGCGGTGTCGGCCGGCGAGCAGGACGCGCTGCGGCGCCAGTTTGTCGACGTCGCGCACCGGCTCTCCCACGTCCACTTTGCGATCAACTACGGCGACCCGTGGGCCGACGAGTTCCTGGACAACTCGGTGGTGCGCGTGCTCCTGGCGGCGCGGCTCCTGTATGCGCAGCGGCAGCCGCCGTACATCCGGCCCAACAACCGGCTGGACGAGGCCCTGCTCCACCGGTGGGTAAACAACGAGCGCGGTACGGGAGGATCGATGGACATGCGCAAGAGGGCAGAGGGCCCTCCGCTAACGTCTGCCCCCGCGGGATGCGGCGCAGCTTTGGAGCATCCTCTGCTAGCGAACTTGTCGGGCATGCGGGCCCTCCGCTACTGGCTGTACCACCGCTTCGGCGGCATCGGCTCGCTCAAGCACCTGCACTACACGCCCCGCTTCCCCGACTCAAGCGCGCGGCGCACCTCCGCCGGCGTGCTGCCGTGAGAGTGTCCGAACTCGAGATGTACAGCCGCGCATGTAAATAGTGAGCCACCGAGCGAAGCGCGCCCTCGCGGTCGGTCCCGCCAGAACCACTCGTTCCCGAGCAAACGTCGTGCTCCATCATGGCGTACTTTGGGTTCGTAGACACAGCTTAGACCTAGCTGGTGCACGGCTGCTGTCGGCGTGTCCACGTCGCCATCCAGCAAGCGCAGTCCCTCCCACATGCAGGTACACAAGCCTCTACGTCTTCTCTCTGCTGTAGGCAGTAGGGAAGCTCCTCCAAACTTATGATACTCGCGGCCTCTGACAGTCTGCCGACGAGATTTGCCTGACCACGTGGCCATAACGACGCCGCATACGCGAGTGGCCGCGGACGGCGCACACGCATTTGGCCGCCGTTGAGGACGACGCGGAGGACGACGGAGGCGGCGGGCGCGGAGGACGACGGAGGCGGCGGACGCAGAGGACGCAAAGGACGGCGAAGAAGCGGACGAAGAAGAAGAACCAGAGGACGAAGAGGACGTTGTGGAGGAACACGGGTGCTCAGCAATCGTCGAGCCAGCTTGTGAACGAGGACGCCCCTCCCACGCGGACCACCGGACGCGGGGCACGGAGGACGCCAACGGACGCCAAACGGACGCCAGCGGGCGAACGACGAAGGAAGCGCGGCGAAAGAGAGGGCCTCCAACCGTGAAGAGACGCCAGTGCGGCGTGTGCGGCGTAACAGTGGTGCTAGGTCGACCACGGCGCCCACGCGACGTCCAGCGTCCCGCGCAGCCGCTTACCAGGCTGGAGACTGCCTTCTAAGCGCACGAGCGAGAGCGAAGGCGTGGAGAGCAAGCGGCGAGGGGGCGCGGCGCAGGAGGGCGCAATGGCGTCGCCACCACCGCCGCAGCCGCCGGCGGCCGCGGCCAGCGACCACGGCGGCGGTGGCGGAGGCGGCGTGGGCGTCGACGCGCTGACGGCGGCGCAGGCTGCTGCGGCGCTGGGCGCGGCGGCGGAGATCGCTGGGACGAGTGCGGATGCGGGGCCCAGCGACGCGGCGGGCGTGGACGTGGTGCCGCTCCGCCGGGCGCGCACGGTCGCGCGCCCGCCGCGCTCGCAGCTGCAGTCGGTGTGGTCCGTGGCCGCCGAGGACACCAGCAGCGAGGAAGAGCTGGACGACGGCGGCGTGATCAACTTGCCAGCCCCGTCGGACTTTCCGTTGCCCATGGTGGGGCCCGCCGACGGCAGCGAGCTGGGTGGGAGCGACGTGGTGCTGGACGTGGCCGGCGCCGGCGGCCACACGACCGACGACGGCAGTCGCGAGGACCTGGACCACGACGACAGCGACGCGGAGGACGCCGACGACGAGGCGGAGGACGAGGTGAAGCTGCGCGGCGGTCTGGACGAAGAGGCGCGCATTTCGCGCGGCACCCCGCCGCCGGCGGGGTCCACCGCCGCCCGCCGGAATGCTGAGGTGGCCCTGAACGACATCAACGCCTTCACCGACCCGTCCAGCGGCGCCTGCCACAGCGACGCGTCGCTGCCGGGCAGCCACCGGTCGCAGCTGGACCTGCCCCGCGGGGGCACGTCGTCGTCGGTCGCCGTGCCGCCGGCGTTGGCGATCCCGCCCAGCGTCGTGGCGGCGCTCAACGCGCGCCGCGCGAGCGTGGCGGCGTCCCAGCTGTCCTCGAGGAGTGACAAGGCGCTGGCGGGGGCGACGGCAGCGCTGGCGGGCGGCGCGTCGGCGCCCGGCTCCAGCGAGCCGCCGCCGCGCACGGGCACCGCCCCGCCGATGCTCGCCCAGCTCAAGCGCGGCTCGCTGGCCAACCTGGGCTTCCGGCGCGGGTCGCTCAACGTGCCGCCGGCGGAGAGGCCGTCCGCCGCCGACGTCAACGCAAGCAGCGGTGCGTTTCCACGGCCTCTTGAGGGCTTTTCGGGGGTGGGAGGGCAAGCCTGCTGATGCTGTTCGGCACCTTCCGAACCTTAACTGTGGCGCCGCGCAGGCTCGGTGCCGCCCAAGCTGGACCGCGCTTTCACCGAGAGCGGCGGGAGCATGTCGATGGCCAACCTCTTGCCAACATTTGTGCGCCGGGTCACCAACGCCGCCACGGCGATGGCGGACGACGCCAACAAGCAGCCGGTACGCACGCCGGCGTCGGCTGATGGCGGCGCTACGTCGCGCCCTAACAACTCGCAGGCGTCGGTTCATGGGCATGACGCGGGGGCCAGCCGGCGGAGCCGCACCACCGCTTCCGCTGGAGCATCGGCCACGTCATTTTCCTCGCGACGGTCCTGCCCGTGGTGGTCTGCGTCGTCGTGCTGACCGTGGTCGGCATGTTTTCCGGCGCCTGGGTAGGGGACCGGACGCTGTCTCACCGCGTTGGGCCAAAAACGACTGACGCGCCGCGGCCGGTCTGCGACTGCTGGCTTCACGCTGACTGCAGGTGCGCTCGGAAACGATCAACGCTGTGACGCTGACCATCGGCGAGCAGCTCGAGGAGGAGCTCTCGGCCATTTTCACCTCGAGCACGGTGGAAAACGCGCGCTCGCTCTCCATGATGCACCTGGCCAACCTGACCCTGGCGGCGGTACGCCCACACGCACGCCAGCTCCGCCACCAGCGCGGGACCGGAGGCGCAACTCACGCGCGGAGCTGTCTGTTAGCGCCGGCGCTGCGGGCGCGCAGGACTCGGAGGCCATCGGGCACTACTTTTACTTTTCCATGAAGGCGACGCCGCAGCTGCAGTTCTACACGGTCAACCTCTACGTCGGCGACGAGGACGACCTGTTCACCAACGTGCGGCTGCTAGAGTCGGACCAGACGTACGAGTTCGGCTCCGTCACGCCGGCGACGCGGCCGTTGCGGGTCACGTACCACATCGACCAGCCCGCGAGCTGCGCGCCGCTGGACCTGTCGTGCCCGCTGTACCCGTCGTCGGCGTCGCCCTCGGCCATCATTGACTACCGGCCGACGCAGCGGCCGTGGTACCAGCAGGCCCGCGAGTACCGGCGGCCGACGTACACGCCGGTCTACTGGTTCGCGTCCGGCGGCCTCGGCATCACCGCGTCCATGCCGTTCTACGTCAACCAGACGCGGCTGCAGCCGCCGCCGGGCGAGTCCGACTGGTGGTTCGACAACGTCTTCGCGCCCGTCCCAGCGCCCGACACGTGGGTGCTGGACCAGGTCGCGGGGGACGACATCTCGCTGCTGGGCCTGTCGATCATCCTCGACCGGCTGCTCGTGCAGGCCAAGTTTGAGAACTCGTCGTTCATCTTCATTGTCGAGACCCAGACAGGCTTCCTCATCGCCAACTCGGACCAGGACCCGCAGCTGTCCGAGCCGCCCGTGCCGCCGTGCACGAGCAGCTGCGTCGACAACTGCTGCCGCATCACCGCGCTCCAGGCGAACGACCCGCGCGTCCGCGATGCCGGGGTATGCTCCGCCATGCCGTGGCCTTGCGCGCGGTGGGTGCGCGGGCGCTCATGAACGGAAACGCCGCGCGGCTTGTCAGTGGCCGGTCTGCGCCGCGCAGAAAACGCTGCTGCAGGGTGGCAAGAAGTGGGCGGACTACCCGGCGAGCTGCCCCGACACCAACAGCGACTGCAACGTGGTCGTCGACCTGCACGGCCTTGGTTGGGGCATGCAGTACCGCCTCGTGCGCTTCCACTTCCCGCCCAACATCTCGACGGGCGACGGCTATGACGTGGACTGGACGGTGGTGATCGCGGTCGACGTGCACGAGTTTGCGCCCGCCTACGTGGTCGACTACCTCGTGGTGCTGCCGATCCTGGCGTTTGTGCTCATCCTCATCGCCGTCACCGCCGCCATCATCCTCGTCATCTCGCTCACGCGGCCGCTGCGGCGCATCGCCGAGCAGCTCAACGCCGTGGCGCAGCTCAAGCTCGCCACGCGGCACCGCGGCAAGCGTGGCCATCAGCGCCTCCGGTCCCTTGGCACGCACACGGACCTGATGTCGCTCACCGGCGCTTCCGTCACCGCCTCCAGCGGCGGCGCCGGCACGTCGATGCAGCGCGGCAGCGCGCAGGGCGACGGCCAGCAGCGCGGTAACTGGCTTGGCCGCTTCGTACGTCGTACCGTTGGCACCGCGTGGCGCGGCGGCGGCGGAGGGAGCTCACTGTGCATGCCGCGTCACACACGTATGTAGGGGGGTCCGAGCCCAGTTCTCGCGGCGGCGGACGGCCTCGTCCGATATGACCGACTACGACAGCGTCATGTCGGTTACCGGCCGCCGGAGCTCCGAGATGACGTCGGTCACGTCCAGCAGCAGCAAGAAGAAACGCAAGCCCATTTTCCCACAGCTGCAGATTCGCGAGATCATTGTACGCGCGCCGCTTGCGGTGGTTGTCGAGAGCGATGGGCCACGCTGACGCGCTGGTTGATGTGCCTCGCAGCGCCGCGGGCGTTCCGGGATCGCAGCGCCTGCGCGACGCCGTCGCCCACATGTACTCGGGCCTCGGCTCGTTCGCCAAGTACGTGCCCGGCGACGTCGTCCGCATGCTCATCCAGCACCGTCGCGAGGCCGTGCTGGACGCGTCGCGCCAAGACATTTCGGTGCGTGCCGGCTCGGGCACGGCAACGGTGCGCGCAGCAGGGCTGACTGGACATGACCCTCCACGGCACGGCATAGGACGGGCCTCGGCGCGGCAGATCTACTTTTCCGACATTGCCTCGTTCACGTCCATCTCCGAGTCCATGCAGCCGGAGGACCTCGTGGACTTTTTGGGGTACCGCCGTGCCGTCCGCGCGTGGACACGCTCTGACACCGCTGTGGGCTGACCACACGCGCCGGGCGAAACGTCGCGAACCGACCGCGCGCGGCAGGCAATACCTGCACGAAATGTCGCGGCTCGTCCTGCGGTCCAATGGTGTGGTCGACAAGTTCATCGGCGACGCCATCGTGGCGTTCTGGAACGCGCCCAAGCCCGTGCGCGACCACCCGAACGTGGCGTGCCACACGGCACTGATGTCGCTCCAGCGGCTCAAGCTCCTGCAGCGCGGTACGGCGCTGGTCCACCGGTGTGGTTTCGAGGTGGCTACGACGCACCGTTGACGCATCGCGTGCAACTCGCACGGGCGCCGCGGCGTCGCACAGGTTGGACGCAGCGCGGCTTCCCGACCATCAGCATCCGCATCGGCCTGGCGACGGGCATTGCGCTCGTGGGCAACCTCGGCTCGCCGGAGCGGCTCAGGTGAGCCAGCATCCCAGCGTGAGCCACAGCGCGGAGCCCCACGCACTGATACTCGCCGCCGCCGCGTTCTCTAATTCGAGGTGTGTTTGTGCGTGCAGCTACACCGCGGTCGGCGACGTGGTCGACTCGGCCAACAAGATGGAGGAAATCAACAAGGAGTTTGGCACGTACATTGCGGTGACGCGCGCCATGTACCTTCGAGTGCGTCGTCATCCTGAGCGCCGACGGGCGTCCATGCGTGCCACACGCTGTTGACACTTGGTTTCCGCCGCGGTGCCCGTGTGTCGTGCCGTCGGCCAGGCGCACACGCAGTTCCTGTTCCGTCCGCTGGACAAGATCAAGACGCGGCGGCGGCAAAAGGAGCCGGAGCTCATTTACGAGCTCATCGGCGCGCGCGAACGGTACACGCCGGCGCTGACGCGAGTACCAGCAGGCAAGCGCCGACGCTGACGGCCCGCACCTCCACTGCCGTGGCGGCGGCGCTGCACAGGGTCTCGGAGGCGGTGGAGAAGCTTGTGCGGCAGTACACCATGGCGTTCAACCTCTTCCACATGGGCATGCTGGACGACGCCCTGGCAGCGTACGCCCGCGAGCTCGTAGTTCCCGGACCAGCGAAACGCATGGCGCTCATGCGATCGACCTCAAAGCTCTTTTCGTCGCGGCGCGTTTCGCAGGTTGCAAGAGTTCCGCTCAAATGACGTGGGCCAGCGCGACATTGCGGGCACCAGGCTGCTGGAGGCCATCCAGGCCAAGATGGCCGAGCGCGCCGCGGAGTCGCAGGTGAGCGGCGCATCCGGCTCGACCGAGGCGAGCAAAGGCAGTGTATAAAGCGATGCTGTACACTATTGTACACTAGGTGCGCGCACGAATGCCCGTGCAATATGCATGGACGCTGAAAATGTACGGCAGGCGACCCGTCGCCCGCCGCGGTTGCGTCGCTGGCTCGAGCGGTCGCTCACCGGCCGTGCCGGCGCCGGCCGCGCGTGCGCCGCGCTCGCGCCTCCACCTGGCGCGACGGCTTCCCGAGCTGCGCAAAGAACTGCTCAGTCGTGTCGATGCGCACGCCGTCCGGCCGCTCCTGCCGGTGGAGGTCGCGCGCCTGCACAGCTCGCTCCACCAGCTCGCGGCCCTCGGCCGACAGCGGCGCGGGCGCGTCCGGCGGCGGGCCGTCGGACAGGTCCCAGTTAATGTCGACGGGGTGGTACTCGCTGACGCCCGCCGCCCGACCACAAGGGGGGCCGTCCATGACCGCCCTCCTCAGCGCCCTGCAGCGAGCCAGGAAGAGCTGGAATCGTTTGCACCACGCACCGCTCCAGATCGTCGATGTCGTCCGGGTCCTCGTCCGAGTCGCTGTCGCCGCCCTTGCTGCGCCACTTTTCGTACTGGGCGAACCGGTCGGCCAGCGCGTCGGGCTGGCGCTTGGCGTTGCGGACAAACTTGTGCGTCAGCAGCTGGGCAGCCGACGGGCGCTGCGAAGCGCGGTGCGCGGACAGGATGCGTAGCGGGCGCGAGCGTGAGTGCCGGCCCAGCAGCGCCAATTCGGAGCGTGTCGAAACTCGCACCTTGGTGGGATCGCGCGTCATGCACTGGCTCACAAAGTCGCGAAGGGGCGCCGAGAACGTGGCTGGTGCACCACGCGCACGAGGCCGCAGCTTGCCGGGCGGCGCGGTGTCAGCACTCGACCGCGCTCGTCCACCCGTCCACGGAGACCGCAGCCGCACCCGGCAGGGCAAACGGCGGGTTGTTGGCGATGAGGCTGGATGCACGGGCGGGGTCCAGGTCGCGGTACGGCGGCATGCCCGTGACCAGCTCGATCACCGTGACGCCCAGCGCCCAGATGTCGGCCTGGCGCAGGACACGGACGGCTCACTCCGACCATAGGCCGCAGGGAGCGTCAGGAAACGAGCCCGCCACCCGAAGCGGCGTGTGCGGCCCGGCGGCCTACCTTGGTCCCGTACGGCTGCCGCTGGATGACTTCGGGCGCCATAAAGTGCGGCGTGCCGGCGAACGACGTGACCTCCTTCTTGCCGGCCACCAGCGTCGTGCTCACGCCAAAGTCGGCCAGCTTGGCCGCGCCGTCCTTGCCCACGAGCACGTTGCCCGCTACGGACGCCGACCGTGTCCGGGCGGCGGGGGCCGAGCGGCGACTGTCGGTGAGCTCTCGTCTCGCCCCCCGGCAGGGACCACGGCCACGCACACTTGAGGTCCCGGTGGATGCAGTAGTTGCGGTGCAGGTACACCAGGGCATGCAGTACGTCCAGCGTAAAGGATGCCGCGGTCGCTTCGTCAAACGGCCCCGCCTTCTTGGGCCGCATCTGGGCAGGCGCGTCCCCGGCCGTGATGGCGCCCGGGGTCAGCGCGGCGGGAGCTCGTCCACCGCACCCTCCCGGCAACAGGGCGCACCAGGTCCAGGGCGGAGCCGACCATGAGGTCCATGACGATCCAGAGCTTGGGGCCGCGCACAAAGGCGCGGTGAAAGCCCACAATGGACGGGCACCGGCACAGTGCCAGCACGGCGATCTCCTTCTGGATGTCCTCGATCTCGTCCAGGGCGGCGTCCAGGTTGAGCACCTTGATCGCACAGGCGCGCTGCTCCGGCCGGTACAGGCTGGCGGGTCGGCGCGGCCTACGGACGCGTGGGGTCTGGTGAGGCGGCAGCTGGCGGCCGCGGGGGCAGCGTCGCGGCGGGTCGGGTGCACGTACCCGCGGTAGACGTTGCCAAAGGCGCCCTGGCCGATCCGCTCAATAAGCGCGTAGTTTTCTTCGTCCGTTTCCATCTTGTTACTGCCGGTGCGCCCGCGGCGCGTTCGCGGCGGCGTTCCGCGGCGTGCTTGCTCGGCCTCCGCCGCGCGTCCGTCCGGGACCCGCACAGACCCGGTCGGTCGGCGGTCGCGGAGGTCGCAGGAGCGCTCTCCCTCCGTCCCTCCCTCTCTCTCTCTTTGCGGCGGCTACAAGAGCCTTCTCTCCAGCGGCACACGAAGGCGCCCGCGTTGGTAGATCCGCCCGTCGTCCAGGACCGTGCGCGGTGCCGCGCTGCCAGGAATCCGGCTGCCCACCAGGGCGATCTTTTACTGCATCGGCACTGCTTTGGACGCCTGCGTTCCGTGCCCGGTGCCACCACCGTCCACAGCTCGGCGCCGATGCTGGCGTCGGGCGTCAATGGCGGCGTCGGTGCCCGCCCGTCGCGGCGTCGCGGCCGCCGCGATCTCCGTGTGCCGGTCGGGCCGGCTGCTCCGCGCGGTCTCCGTGCGCGTCCACTCTGGCCGCCGGTGGGCGCTGCGTCGGCTCCCGTACCCGATCTTGCCCACTCCAGAGCAGGCAGACGGCAACGCCTTGAACTCCTACGCTTCCGCTGTAGCCTCTCTACAGTCGCTATAGTCTCGCTATCGTCTCGCTACCGTCTCGCTCTAGCGCGTTCCTGCATCGTCGCTTGCCGTTCCTCTGTCCCTCCCGAAACGCCCATGCATGCACCAGATCGTCCCGAACACCGTCCGCGGCTTCCTTTGTTAGTCACCCTTCAGCATGATGCTCATGCAGCGTCGCTGGTCTATGGGTCCTCTATATAGGAAGACTCTATTGTCCTTTGTAGAACAAGGCACGCGCGCGCGCGCGATCTCGGCGGGCGATCTGCCTAGTCGCGCATAGCCAACCCGCCCGGCTGGAAATTATCCGCCACTAGCACGCACTAATCTCGGTTGTTCGAGCTTATCCTGTGTATGTGACTGCAGCGATGCCGCGTGTGTAATGTGGCGCCTATTGCTGAGTATTGCCGACGTG
>Ga0180216_1002671_pt1 | contig 14606 bp, 14 predicted proteins | sample eDN3rd37CBELigMG_FD_128879 | JGI IMG/M metagenome (GOLD analysis project Ga0180216, IMG submission 128879) | Enriched Miracle-Growth compost microbial communities from Emeryville, California, USA - eDNA 3rd pass 37_C BE-Lig MG (version 2)... ... | reverse complement strand
CGTGCGGCGTCGATGGCGTGAACGCCGCAAGTAGCGGGCCGAGTGTCCTCACCAAGTTGGCCGTGTACAGGTCCGTGTCGAACTCGGCGACGGCCGACTCCAGCAGGGCGCGCAGGACCGGGTCCGCGTGGCTGTCGCCGGGCCGCCAGTAGAACGGCACGTAGAGCTGGATCTTGACGTAGCCGGCGGCCGGGTTGGCTGAGTTCCGCGCACGCCCCGGAAAATTGTCGGCAAGCAGTTAGCACCGCACAAACGCGTCGCGCCCCACACGCCAACGTTCTGTACCGGCGACAAACCGGTCCGGGTAGTGGCTGGCCCAGTACCAACAGCCCTGGCCGCCGTTGCTATGACCTGCAGCAGGACGGTTGGTGGCATAGTGGACCGTCCTGGTTTGAGCACACCTACTTTTTTCTCGTGCACCACGCCCCCGGCCGCCGAGCGCACCAGAGATGAAGGTCTTGGAGAGGTCCGCCTGCCCCGGCGCCCACGCCGCCAGGGTTGCCAGCGCCGACTCGACATTCAGGCGCGACGCGCCGTGCCAATCGTAGCCCCTGCAACCGGCCGCAGCATGGTCCAAGTTGCCGTGCCCGTGTATCAGCCTCGCCGTCGTTGGGCGTGCGCTGGCGCGCGCCGCAGCGTGTGCTAAACGCACCACGTCGTGCGCCCCGTGGGATAGACCACCTGCACGCAGGCGGACGCCAACAAGCGCGACGTGCCCTCATCCAAATCAGCCCACCACTCCGTGTGAGCCGTACTTGGTGGGCGGCGCACGCACCCACGCCGTGTCGCGCTGATCGTACGCCGACGTCCAGGCGCCGCTCGAAGCCTCGACGCCGGCGCCATGGAGCGTCGTGACCGTCATGCAGCCCTCGGGCGGGCACGTCAGCCGCGGCCGCCGCACCATGGTGTAGTGGACCGCGCCGTCGTAGTCGACAAACGTGAGCTTGAACGCGTCGGCGGCCGCGCGGCACACCAGCGGCAGCGTCCAGGCGGCCTGTGCGGTGCGGCCGCCTTCGTCGGGGTACGCCACGGTCGCCGCCACCTGCAGCACCGTGGGGCACTCTGGGGGGTGGTGTAGCTCGGCCCCGCCCCCTGCGTCGGCCACCTAGCGCGTTAGACGCAGACCTACGTCTTGCCGACCGTGCTGGCCGCTTCGTACCGACGGTGTCGTTCGCGATTTTAGCCAGCGCCAGGCGCACGGGGCCGGTCTGGCCGGACAGCAGCGTCGCCGTGCCCAGAAGCTCCACAGCAAACTGTTTCAGCCAAGGCACGCATGCGCCGACACGCACGTCATGTCAGCCGTGCGCACCGTCGGCAGCGCAAGCTACTGGGCAAGGCGTTACCCGCGAGTCGTTCACGGCCACGCCGGTCACCACGGCGGTGGCGGCGGCGCCGTTGAAGAGCGGGACGGAGGCCGGGCTCGACAGCAGCGTCTGGCCGTCCAGCAGCTCCGGCTCGATGCGGCCGTGGGCGAGCGGCAGGACGTCGTCCACCGCGCGGAACTGCAGCACGAACGTGAGCGACGGCGGGACGGCGCCGCCAAACAGCCGGACCTCGGAGGCGAGACGGACGCGGACGCGGTGCGTGCCTTCGGCGAGGACGACGCGGGACCACCGCTCGCCGTAGCCGTACCAGTCGCCGTGGAAGCTCTGGTCATCGATCCAGTACTCGCCGACGTTGGCGACGCGCACCGCCCACGTCTGCGCGGCCTGCTCGGCCGTGACGGTCATCTCGCCGCGCGCCCATGCCTGCCACTGGTTGGCCGTCCAGCCGAAAAAGTCGCGGTTGAACGTCCACCTGCCGTCCGGCGCGCGACGACGGGCAACGGAGCGCCAAGGTCAGAATGGCAGTGCGGCCACCGCTGCCGGGCGAGCGGTGCGACGTACCGGACGTCGGAAAAGGCGATGGGCCCGACGGTCACATTGTCGGCGGCGGTGTCGACAAAGATGCTCTTGGTGGCGCCGCCGTCGGCGAGCTCGGACGGGTACGGCTGGTCCAGAGGCGATGGCAGGTTCGCGACGCCGCCGTACGCCTCCAGCAGGTCGCCACCCAGCTCGCGCATGCCCCACGGATACGGACCGAGCACCTGGGGAGCAGGAACGCGAGGCGCAGGACGGAAACAAGACGGAGCGCCAGCGGGTTAGACGGCGGTGCAGGGCGCAACGCGGAGTGAACGCGACGCTGGCCTGTACCTCCCAGGTAGCAGGTCCGACGAGCGTGGCCGCCGCTGCGGCCGCCGCTACGGCCACCGAGCCGAGCAGCGGCGCGAGCCACCGGGCGGCCGCCATGGCTGCTGGATTGCAAGGGTCGTGAGGGCGCGGTGGAAGGCCGGCCTGTTTCGACGGCCCTGCTCGTTTCAGCGCCGTAATGTTGCAAGCAAATGTTCTCGTCCCTGCCGCTGCCGGGACCACGGATGTGCTCGTCTGACCATGCACTTTCCTCAGCCGCCTCGCGCCCGCCCCAGCCACCAAACGCAGCTCGCTCAAAGGCTGCGTCAGCCGTGTCCTTTACCGGTCCTCTAACCATCAATGTCCGTCGGTCCCTGCTCGAGGTGCCCGTTCAGGGTCCTTCGTCCGTGCCCTTCCTTGTCTTTGCCTGCTCCGGCGTCTTCGCCAGCGGCGGCGTCTTCGCCATCCGGCGTCCTCGCTCAGCGTTTGTTTTCGCGCCAAAAAAGAGGCGTTTTCGCGCCAAAAAACTTTACCAAAGAAAGGAACCGAGTCCGCATGCGAAGCGGCGGCAAAAAGAATCTGAAGTCGCCCAGGCTCGAACTGGGGACCTTGAGTGTGTTAGACTCATGTGATAACCAACTACACCACGACTCCAGAACACTTACTGTGGGCAGCTAAATCTCTTTAAAGCTACACCATGCCAGCCCCAAGCACGGGATGCGCGCCCAGGGCAGGGCGCGGGTAGAGACCGTGCGTGAACCGCGGGGCTATGGGCCGCGCTCTCGTGCGCGGCGCGTGCGTTCGACTGCGTCCCTTCGCCGTCTCTGCACGTCGATAGCGAGGGGAGAGAAACGGCCCGCCATACTGGAAAGCTGCGCCGTCGCGGCCGCCGCCGCCGGGCCCGGCACGTACCCCCCCGGTTCATTTACCCTCCTCGAGCCAGGACTCCTCGCTCCAGGAGCCAGGACTCCTCGCCCAGGACTGCTCGCGAAGTGATCGTGAGCACTCCTGGTGCTCCCTGGTTGCGCGCCAAAACTCCATCTGATGTCATCGATTTGCGGGGCATTTTCCATCGGCGATGACGCGGACGACGCGGACGGCGCGACGGAGCGACTCCGCGACCGCTGGCACCCCTGGGCCGCCCTCCGCCGCCTCGCTTGGAGCAGCTGGACGCAAGGATACAGAGGTAGGGGAACACGGCGGTGATGCGGGGCGGGAAAGGGATTCGGCGACGGCTGACGCACCGCAGGGCAAGCCGCCGGTGGGCGGGGCGCGGGTCACGTGTGGAATCTCGGCTCGCGTCGGCAGCGGTGACAAGGCGGCGGTGTAGGACGTACAAGCGAGTGATCTGGCGGCGAGCAGCCCTGCTGGCGAGACGGCTACACGCACGAGCACCCGCCGCTGCTTGCTGAACCGGGGCCGCGCGGGACCGCCAGCCGCCACCATGGCGGACGCGTGCGCGGACAACAACTTCCGGCCGCACGACTACCTGTTCAAGGGTGCGCGAAGCGGCTGGCCAGGGCCCTGCGGCACGTTTATGGGCACTCACGCCGCGTGCTGTTCCGGGGCTGGTGTGTGCCGAGGTGCGGCCCAGTGGTCCTCTGTGGTGACAGCGGCGTTGGCAAGGTATGCGGCGCCGGGGGGATCCGCGCCATAGCGACGACCGCGAAGGAGCTCCGGCGCTGACGCCTGTTGCTGAATTTCTCTCAGTCTCGTTGGGTGGGCTGCCTCAGACCAACATTCTCGGGCGGTATACAAAGGACGAGTTTGTGGAGAACTCGCCCACCACCATTGGCGTCGAGTTCCTCACCAAAGTGCGTGGCGACCTTTCCGGCGGCGGCGCTGGCATGGACTGCGGGTGCTCATGCTGCTGGCAGAACCCTGCGGACCGGGCGTGTTCCGCGGCGGCCAGGCCATGGAGTACGACGGCAAGCTCGTGGCCATTCAGATCTGGGACACCGGTACGGGCAGCTGAACCGAGCAGCCGCCATGGTCGTTTCCGCGGCGTCGCTAAGGGTGGACCCACGGGCGCGAAGACCCTCCGGGGCCAACAGCCGGACAGGAGCGCTTCAACGCCGTGGCGCGTTCCTACTATCGCGGCGCAGTGTACGTGAGTGGGCATGAGTACCCCCTGTGCTGGGCGCGAAACGGCGGCTCACACAGTGGTTGGTGTCCACGACCTGCGCGTGCCAACGGGGGCCACGATGCCGCACGATACAGGGGCGGTACGCTGCGCACCAACGGCAGCATGCTGCCCCGCGCGCGCCCAACCGTTGCTGACGCCTCCACGCGCCGTCCCCGTGCATGGTCGATGCCACTGCAGCGTTCATCGTGTACGACATCACAAGACGGTCGTCCTTTGAGCACGTGATCGACCGGTGGCTCGTGCAGCTCCGGACGCACACCCACCAGAGCATCGTGCTGTGCTTGCTCGGCAACAAGTCGGACCAGGCGGCGAACCGCGAGGTACGTGCGCAAGCCGCAGCAGTGGGCGCGGCCGCGGGCGCAGTCGCGCTCATCCGCGCCCGCACGCTGACGGTTATGCACGGCCGCAGGTCACGACCGAGGAGGGCGAGGCATTGGCGCAAAAGCACGGGATGCTGTTCTTTGAGTGCAGTGCCAAGGACGCGACCAACATCAACAAGGTGCGCTCCAGGCCCGCGACCCCCTGGCGCACACGCCAACGCGCGCTCAGGTCGCTGCCGCACCGGTCCACTCGCGGGCGGGCGTCGCAGGCGTTTGAGCGCATGATTGTGGAGATCTACGGGCTGGTGAAGAAGCCCAGTGTCGCGTCGCCCACCCAGGCTACCGCCGCCACGGGGCCCGACTCGGCGCGCGCGGTGCCCGAGCACAAGCCGGACCTCTATGCTGGTGCGGACCGTTGCGCCGGACGTCGGCGGCCGCAGGCTGCGCTTGATGCCGACACAGCCCCCTGCACGCTCATTGTCTGCGCTGCGACGCACAGGCCCGTCGCGGAATAGCACCGCGTACTCTCGCAGCGTGGACCTGCGTGCCCAGCCGGAGAACCCGCCAGCTTCGGACGGCGGCTGCGCCTGCTGACCGAGCGAGCGAGTGCACGGTCCTTATTTTTTTTCTTTTTCCCTATCAACCTTGTACATAGCTGCCCGTGCGCAAACGATACTGTACGACCATCCACGACCTTTGCTCGGGGCGTAGCGAGCGGCGGCCTGGGCGCAACCCGCGCGCCCCCCAGGTCGGCATCGCGGCGCGCCATGCCGCGCGCCCGTAGCACGTCACGTGCATCAGAGTCACGTGCGAGCCTCCTGCTACGGCGGTCGCCGAGGACGCGCGGCGGCCTCCCGACGGCTGCTGGAGGAGGAACCCGCCCGGAGCCCGCCGGCGGAGAACTGCGTGGCAGCCCGCTGAGCAACCCCCCTGCCGGTGGCGGCATCGCGCGTTCGCTATCGCCTTCGCCGCCTGCCAGTGGCGCTGCTCGCCTGACGGGGGACGCCGCCATGGACGCCCTCGCCGGCTACGGCTCGTCCGACGACGAGAGCACCGCCCAGGCGCCGGCGCCCGCGCCCGCGGCGGCGGCGTCCGCAGCGGGCTCAGCGTCCGCGTCGGGGACGAGTGCGGCTGCCAGCGGCCTGGGCGTAAACCTCGCGCCCGAGGTCGACATCTCGGTGCGGCTCGAGCGCACCATACCGCGCGCCGAGGAGCGCACCGGCGTCCCGCTAACGGCCCGGATAAGGCCTGGGCTTTTGGTGAGGGCCGCTCTGCGGGCACGCCGGCGACAGACGCTGAACCCGGTGGTGCCGTACACGGCCACGAACGGCATGGTCATCTACAACCCGACGGTGGAGGCGATGTACGCGCCGGAGCTGGGCCCGCAGCGCCCGAATCAACTGTCGGCCGTCAAACGCAACAACCTGGCTGGTACGCGCGCCCGCCTGTTTCGCCCAGTCGGTGGGGTAGGGGGCGCGCTTACGGTGGCGGGTGCTTCTGCGCGTGCCTGCCCCGCACCAGGCCACGTCGAGCTGGACGCCATGAACGAGCTGCAGTTTGAAGAGCAGCGGCGGACGTTCCACACGTACGGCTACGCGCTGGACCCGTCGGCGTCGGCGGTGGGCGAGCGGAGGTTCATTGGCAACGTCGACGCCGCCGCGGCCAACAAGGGCGCGACGATCTTCCACGACGTTTTGCCGTCCTCGAACGAGCGCAAGAAGCGCAAGGCCAAGGGCGACGCGGCGCTGGACCCGTTCTCGTACGAGGGGCCCTGGGCGGGCTACGAGGGCGAAAAGATTCACCTGGTCAACGAGGCCGCGCAGGTGCGTCGCCAGGCGCCAGTGGCCGAAGCGCGCCGCTGGGACCATGGCGGCTAACGAGACGAGGGCGCCAGCGGTTCGCCAACATGTCCCGCTCTAGGCCGCTGCCGCGAAGGAGGGCGGCACGGGCTCGGACAAGGAGGAGAACCGCGTGGCGTACGGCCCCGGCCTGGAGAAGACGACCTTCCACGGTACGTCGTCGGACAGCGGACGTGGGGAAGACAGTGCGCACCTCGCCTGACGCGTCCGCCCGTCCTCCACTCATTCGTCGGCGCCCGCCGACCCGCAGGCAAGGCCGAGCGCGACTACGCGGGCCGGACGTACATGAGCGTGCCGACGGACATCGACGTCAACCTGCTGGGCGAGCCCGGCGCGCAGGAGTGCTTCATCCCGAAGCGGCACATCCACACGTGGTCCGGCCACACCAAGGGCGTCAACGCGATCCGGTTCTTTCCCAAGACGGCGCACCTGCTGCTCTCGTGCAGCATGGACACCAAGGTCAAGATCTGGGACGTCTACCACGACCGCCGCGTGCTCCGTACCTACATGGGCCACACCAAGGGTGTCCGCGACATCTGCTTCAACAACGACGGCACCCGCTTCCTCTCGGCCGGCTTTGACAAGTTTGTCAAGCTGTGGGACACCGAGACCGGTACGCTCCGCGCAGCCTCGGGACGAGCAAGCCGCGCGGTGGCTAATGTTTATCGGCCCCGTCGACGCGCCCTATACACGGCTCGGCGACCGCCGCGCAGGCAAGTGCATCTCGGTCTTCACCAACAACCGCATCCCGTACTGCGTCAAGTTCAACCCGGACCCGGACAAGCAAAACTTTTTCCTGGCCGGCTGCTCGGACAAAAAAATCATCCAGGTGCGCGGCGCGCGAGCGCGCCGCGCCGCCAGCCCCGGCAGGCGCGTATGCTAACGAGGGGGCCTTTGCTTCGTCGTCTGCGCCCTCGTGCCGCCCACAGTGGGATATCAACACGGGCGAGATCGTCCAGGAGTACGACCAGCACCTGGCGGCCGTCAACTCGATCACGTTCGTGGACGAGAACCGCCGCTTCATCTCCACCTCGGACGACAAGACCATCCGCGTGTGGGACTGGGGCTTCCCCGTCGTCATCAAGTACATCGCCGACCCGTCCATGCACTCGGTGCCGGCGGTCGCCGTCTCGCCCAACAGTACGGCGGACGCGCGGGCGAGACCAGGCCGGGGGAGCTGGAGCTAACTGCGGCGGCCCGCGGCCCCTAGCCGCCTTGCTTGGCGGTCGGCCTGCAGAGAAATGGTTCATCGGCCAGTCGCTGGACAACCAGATCCTGGTCTACAGCGCCCGCGACCGCTTCCGGCAGCACCCGCGCAAGGTGTTCAAGGGCCACCTCGTCGCCGGCTACGCCTGCCAGCCCAACTTTTCGCCGGACGGCCGGTAAACACCGCGCCGGAGCCGCGTGCCGGCGACGTGGCGCCTGCGGCTGACCCTTGCCATCCGGGCTGTTCGAGGCGCCTCGCCGCAGCTATGTCATGTCGGGCGACTCGGAGGGCCGCATGTGGTTCTGGGACTGGAAGACGTGCAAAGTCTTTGGGTACGGCCCCCGGCGTCCTGCTGATGCGGCTATTCGCACCCCCCCGCTAACTCCCGGTGCCTCATCGCGGGGATGCCTTCGGCCTCACAGCAAGTTCAAGGCCCACGACAAGGTCATCATCGACTGCCAGTGGCACCCGCACGAATCGTCCAAGGTCGCGACGGCGTCGTGGGACGGCACGATCAAGTACTGGGACTGAAGGCGCTTGAAGGAGGGCACCGAAAATCCATGTTGCAAGCACAGCTGTATGTCACGGTGGGATTGTGTACAGTGGCACGGCGAATGGCCAGCATAGACGCACTGCTGTTTTGTCTGCGGCGCATCCGCCGGGCGTCATGGCGGGCGGCGGGGTTCGTCGGCCGCTCAGTGGCCCTTGCGGGCAATGTCGTAGTTCTCGATGAACCACTTGACCGATTGGTTGATGCCTGGTATCGGCAGCGGCCGCCGCCACGGGAGCGGGACGCGCCGCCACGTTAGCGTTGTTGGCGCGGCAAGCGCGCCGAGATAAGGCCCGCATAACGTGCCTTCTTGGAAGGGCGTGAACTTGAAGTCGGGCAGGTACTTGCGCAGCTTGGCGTTGCTCGCCGTCTTCTTGTACTGGCCATCCGCCTTGGTGGTGTCGAACTGGGCCGCCGTCCGGAATCACACACCGGGCTCATGCCGGGTCAGCGCTGGCAGCCCCAAATTCGCCAGCATCGAAGGCCCGCGCAGACCTTGAGCTGGCCCGTAAAGTTCATGGCCTTGCAGATGGCCTCGGCGGCGTCCTTGATCGACACCTCATCCTCCTCGCCGACTGTTGCTGGCCAACTTCCCCGCTGGGAGGCGGGTCAGCCGCGGCGGTGGCCCTCAGGCATGCCCGTGGCACCTCGACGCACCCGACAGGATGATCGGGTCGATCTCGTTGTACTCGCGCAGGGTCCACACGAACAGCTTGGCCAGGTCGTGCGAGAAGATGAACTGCCGCAGCGGCTTGCCCGTGCCCATGACGGTAAAGTCCGAGCCGGTCTCTGGCAACGACGGCGGCCCGCAACCCATCCGTCCGGCCGCCAGTCAGCCGGCCGGCCCTCGCCTCATCGGCGGTGCGGCCGCACGGCCTACTCTGGGCGTTGTAGAGCTTGTGGATCAGGCCCGGAATCACGTGGCTGTCCTCCAGGTCGTAGTTGTCGTACGGCCCGTACACGTTGGTCGGGATGACCGACGTGAAGTGGCAGCCGTACTGCTTGTTGTACGCCCTGCGCCGCCCCGCGCCACGAGCGACACAAAGGCCCGCCCTACCGTGAGCCCCCGTGAGCATCGGCCGTGCGGCAGCGCCCGGCGCGTACTTGTTCTGCACGTCGATCATGCGCTTGGCGTAGGCGTAGCCAAAGTTGGAGTCGTGCGGCGGGCCGTTGTGGATCATCGTCTCGTCGATCGGGTAGGTGGTCTTGTCCGGGAAGATGCACGTCGACAGGCAGCTCACCACCTTCTGGACGTTATGCTCGTAGGAGGCCTGGAGCACGTTGTCGTTGATGTGGATGTTCTTGCGGAAAAAGTCGACGTTCTGGCGCATGTTCTTGAACAGGCCGCCGACCATGGCCGCCAGGTGGATCACGTGCGTGGGCTTGTACTTATCAAAGATGGCCTTGGTCTGCTCCCAGTTGCTGCGGTGCGCGAGCGCCCGCGCCCGCGGCGCCCGACCATGCTGCTGCGCGTTTTAGAGCGGAACCGCGTTAGGGCGGCTTGGTGCGCTGGCGCGACGGACCTGAGGTCGCCGTCCTTGGAGGTCAGGAAAACCCACGTCTCGTTGTCGCGCTTGCGGAAGCGCGGGTCGTCGCTGTGGTGGACGACGTGCTCGATGGCCTTGCCGACCAGACCGCTGCCGCCGGTCACCAGCACGACGGACGCCTGCGCGGCCGGCCGAAGCGCGCAGGATGCGGAGCATGCAGTCAATTAACCAACGCAAGACGACCGCCCCCTTCTGCTGTGCACCGACGTCGACCGCACCATGGTTGCAAGCTGTCTGGCCCGTCCCCCATCCCACCGGGGGGTGCGCAGCGGGGTGTCAGCAAGACGTCCCGTCGAGTCCTTCGACCCCCAGGTGCGACGTACTGTGCGAGTCCGCCGGACGAGTGGGGCGGTCGGTGCGTGTGTGAAGGTGCTGAAGCGCGTTGCAGGGGCGGTGACAGGCCCCGTGCTGGCAGACCGCGGTGGCAGGCTGTGGCGCACGGCGGTGACGGGCGCGTCCGGCGACGGGCGTCCTGCGGCGAACGCGTGGAGTGGCAGAAGGGAACGGTGGAAGGTGGAGGCGGCGCCATCTCCTCATCGCGCACGCTCACCAACCGCCCTTTTCCAACAGCACGCCAGCGGCAGAATGGGGTGAACACGCAAATGACGTCACATTGCCCTCTCTACTAAGAATGGCAGCGCCGGTGGGGACCCACGCGGTGGGAGGGGCCTTGGCTGGGGCGCTTATGAGGGCGACCGCGGCAAACGGGGTCACGGACGATCCACTGCCACCTTCCAAGGGCTCAACAACCTCGTCCGGCTCACCACCTCGCAGCAACAGCGGCGGCAGCGGCGGCGGCGGCAGCAGCAGCAGCAGCAGCAGCCAGCGCTGCAGCTTAGACCAGCGGAAGATCTCGTAATACAGCCATGGCAGCCGCCGTCCTGCGCTCGGCCCGGCCGCTGGCGACGCGCCTGGCCGGCGGCGCGGCCACCCCGCAGCGCGCGGTGCATGTCGAGGCCAGACTAAAGGAGCTCATGCTCGTGCTGCCCAACACGGCGCCACCGGCCGGTACGTTCGCATGCGGCCCGGTCCCTCGGGTTTCGCGCCCGCCCTCACATAGCCTCATCGTGCGCCTTCAAAGCTAAAAACACGCGGCAGGAACCTACGTGCCGGCGGTCCGCACGGGCAACCTGATCTTCCTGGCCGGCCACCTGCCGTGGGACAAGCGCGGCCAGATCATCGCCGGCCGCGTTGACCAAGACCTGGACGTGCCTACCGCGTACGAGGCGGCCAAGCTCGTCACGCTCGGCCTTCTCGCCACGCTGAAGCGCGAGGTCGGCGACCTCGACAAGGTCCGCCGGATCGTCAAGGTCACCGGCCTCGTCAACGCGGGCCCCGGTTTCACGCAGCACCCGCAGGTGATCAACGGGTGCTCGGACCTGCTCGTGGCCGTCTTTGGCGAGAAGGGCCGCCACGCCCGCGTCGCCGCCGGCTACAGCTCGCTGCCGCTGAACGCGGCCGTGGAGATTGACCTGATCGCCGAGGTCGAGTAGTGCGTTGTTTCATTGTAGTGCTGTACAAGGAACCATAACATGTGACGGAAGGGATATTGTACAGCGGTAACAAACTACATGGCCCATCCGGCGGCTCACGCCGGGGCAGCGGCCGTCCCCGCCGCGTCGCTCGGCTCGCTCGCCGTCGGCGCCCTTGCACTGGGCGCTGCCGAGGGAGTCGCCGGCTCGGGGCTCGCGTCGACGCTGACCACGGTGACGTCGTTGGCCTCCAAATCGCGGAGACGGACGACCTTGACAATGGTCTCCTCAACGGTGCTCCGTCGCAGCTCGCGGATGAAGCGGGCCACTGCGCGCGAACCATCGGCGAGCGGGATCAGCCTCGGTGGCGGTCAGCACAGCCGGCCGCAGCTGGAATGCAGGCACGCCCGGGCCGTACACAGGATGACGGCCAAAACTTGCAGGATCTGCACCAGAAAGATGAAGAACAAAAACATCTGCTGCAGGTTGTCCGAGAGCGATTGCTGCCCAGCGCTCACACGCCCGGCGATGGCCACGCCGTCGCTGTGAGATCGGCGGCCTCGCACCGGCGCGCACAGCAAGAGCGGCGACGACGTACGGTGGCCAGGTGGACGGAGAGCAGCGCCACCTCCAGGGCCAGCTCCAGGACGATGCTCACGCTCACGGTAATGATGGACTGGCGGCGCGCACCATCACGGCGAAACTCTACCAGCCCCGCGTCGACGTCAGAACGAGAGCGCGCGACCACCGCGGCTCGTGCGGCGAGCGCCTACCAAGAAGACGAGGGGGATCGAGCGGCTCCACGTGCTGTAGACGTCCAGGCAGTTGAAGAGGAGGGAGAGGATGAGCACCGCCAGAAGCGCGGCGTTTAAGCCCCGCGACGCCGTGTTGCGGTAGATGCCGCGCGCGATGAGCGCCGAGCTCAGGCCAATCAAGACGAGCTTGACCGCCTGCCGAGGGCGTGCATCCGCGACAGCGTGGGAAAATGGGCACGCGGTCAGCCGCGGCGGGCCGGCAGCCTTCTCCGGCCCGGCACCGGCCGCGCACCATCAGCAGGACCAGCAGGACCAGCAACAGCCATGATGCCGCATCCACTGGCCCCCCAGCCGCCACCCACCCGCGGCCGAGAAAGGCACGTGAGTGGTCGCGGTCGGCCCGCGACGCCCCACCCGCGTCGGCGTACGGGGCCCCTGGTGCTGCCGGCCCTTGACCAGCTGGATGTCGTAGCCCGGCACCACCGGCGGTGGTGCGTCGCGCTCCGCCGAGTCCATCGCGGCCTGGTTCAGCACGTCCATCAGCCAGCCGTACGTCCACCACCGCACGCCGGCCTTGCGCTGGTTGCTCGCTTGCGACTGCCGCGGCAGGGCACCACCAAAAGGGCGTCGTGACGATGCGCGTTAGCCGCGCGCTCCCATTCTCGCCCCGTCAGGGACCGCGGGGCGCCCACCAGCTCGGAGGCGATGGAGACGGCGGACGCCGACAACGATCCTCGCGACAGACGGCCCAGCTCGGAGCTGCGCTGCAGTGGCGACGGGGACGCTGCACAGAAAGACAAGCGCGGCCACGAACCACGCGCGCGCTCCGCCGTTAGCGCCACCCACCTCGCCCAGCAACGCCTCAGCGCGCGTTGGCGTACAGGGCGAGTCGCCGGGTTCCAGGCTGATGGCCACGGTGTGGCGCCGCCCCGCGGGCGGCGCCTTCATGGACACCGTGGTGGAGCTCGACACGGAACCCGAGGAGCCCCCACCAACCGGCGTCTTGGAAGCCGACGTGCCCGTGCGCCGCCCCTTAGACGGCCCCGTCCCACCGTCGACGCTGCGGGCCGAGCCAGACGAGGGCAACGACTCCGAGGCCGACAGCGACGTCGTGCTCAGGGCGGCGTGCGGCACGGCAAACGCCACGGTGGTGCGGCGCTTCGACGCGTGGATCCGCTTCGCCTGCTCCAGCTCGGCCGCCACCGCCGGCGGCCGCCGCGACTTGCTGCGCGCCGCCTTGGGCGACTCGGCCGGCGACGGGGCGCCGTCGCTGCTGGCGGCGGTGGTCGGGCTCGCGGCGGTGCCGGGCGAGTCGGCCGCCGGCTTCGCCTTGTCCAGCGCGCCCGACCCCTTCCGTGCGAGCTTGCCCTTGCTGCCGACGGCCGGGTCGGACCGCTGCTGCGTCAGCCGGCGGCCCGCCGGCGCGAGGTCGACCGCGGACGCCGACTTGAGGCGGGTGTCGGCTGAGGGTGCCGGCGCTGCCGCTGTTGGCGGCGCTGCTGGGGTCGCCATCCTGCCGAGATCCGCGGGCGTGGCGGCCGCACTACCGCGTCACAGTATCTGTGCCGCTCTTCGCCCTTGCCATCGACGACGACGACGCAGCACGCACCCGACACGCGGAAGGCACGGCACGGTCGCCCCCAAAAGGATGGCGCCCCTTCTCTTTCTTCACAGCAGACGCTGCTACCGTTCCAACGTTTCCGTGTCCCCCGAGGAAGTGCTTCTACGTGCAGCTGAGGGTTTTCTCGGCGGAATAGCGCGGCTGCAGCGCGCCCCCGACCCGCGACCGTCCGTTCGCCGCGGCGTCGGCCGCCGCGTGCGTGTTTTTCTTTTTTTGGCGCCAAAGCGCAGCCGATGACGTCATCGCACGCTCAGTGACCCGGACTGGAGCGACGGCGGCGGCGGCGGCGGCGACGCGGCTGGACGCGCCGGCGGCCGCTGGACTGGAGCGCCGCGACGGCTACGCCGCAGCCTGGGAGGACCGTGGAGAGGTGCCCTACGCCGGTGTGTGATTGGCGACTGCATGAAAAGGCGAAGCGGCGCGCCAGCGGCGGCATCAAGATTGGAACGCAGGGTTGCCGTCGTGGCCAACCACTGGCCGCTGGCCGTTGCGCCGCCGCACGGGCGACCTGCAGAACGGGCGCGCCACGCCGCAGATCGCCGGTGCCCCCCGCCCGCTGCTTCGGCCACTGGCGCCAGGCGCCATGGCCGCCTACGAGGATGACCCCACCCTCGGGGACGACGAGAATGGTATGCAGACCGCCCAGGCGGGAGACCGCGACGTCCGTGCGTGACTGAGACACACCCCACGCGCGATGCCTGCCCCCACCATGCGACGCGGATCAACGCAGGCGAGCTCGACGTCCTCATTGGTGCGGAGGGACCGGTCATGCTCCGGTACGCCAGCACCGGCGGCGTGGGCGCGCTCGCCGACCAGGACGCGTGGCGGTTCGCGTACGCGCTGCTGCAGGGCGGCGAGCTATTCGTGAAGGAGCTCCCCATGCCGTGGCGGCCGGCCATGGCGCCCGTCGCCGCGCCGCCGCAGCTGCCCCCGCCCGTGCCCACGGCGCCGGCGGCGGCGG
>Ga0180216_1002670_pt1 | contig 14609 bp, 8 predicted proteins | sample eDN3rd37CBELigMG_FD_128879 | JGI IMG/M metagenome (GOLD analysis project Ga0180216, IMG submission 128879) | Enriched Miracle-Growth compost microbial communities from Emeryville, California, USA - eDNA 3rd pass 37_C BE-Lig MG (version 2)... ... | reverse complement strand
GGGATCGCCAGGAGGGTGCCTGCCAGATTGCCGGGCTGCAGCGTCCTCAAGATCCGCCGGATGATCTCGACACCGTTGAGCTCGTCCCCATGAATCGCGCCCGAAATGAACATCGCCGGCCCCGGCCTTGGACCGTGGAGCACATGGACCGGAAGCGTGATCGGCGTGTGGTTCGACAGCTTGGAAACGTGCAGGTCCACCAGCGCGCGCGTTCCCGGGCGCACTTTGTGGCCATCGATCTCGAAATCGCTTCGCACGGGATTGCTGGCTTTCGGCGTAATCGCGACGTTGAACGCTCCTTATAGCAATCCCAAGGCCGGGTGGGCAGTCGCTTCCGAGCCTGGTTGCAAGTGTAGCAAACGACGTTCAAATCTTCGTTTGACTGTTGACACTGTGAGGCACGCTGCTCATAAACCCTCTCGTTGCGCCGCCCGCCGGGTCGGGGCAACGCAGCGCATGATCCGCCCAAAGCCAGTGGACTTGAGCCTTGCTCCGGCAAGGCTGCGCGATGGAGAGGTGCCCGAGTGGCTAAAGGGGACGGACAGTAAATCCGTTGGCTTCGCCTACGTTGGTTCGAATCCAACCCTCTCCACCACCCTTGACTGCATACCGCCGATCCTTCTGCATGAGACCGCGGCCGCAATTGAGCCGGATCCATCTTGAGGGCCGGCTTGCACGCCTTGCGGCGGCGCCCGAAAGCGCCGCTCAACTGCTCAGACGTCGACGAACTGCCCAGTGCCCTCGTTGAGCACTGTGAGCGCGCCCGAGGCGATGTCGAAGTGGGTACCGTGCAGCGCCACACGGCCCTTGCCTTCGAGAGCCTGGATGCATGGAAACGTGCGCAAATTCGCGAGGGATGTCTTGACACCTTCGCGCTCGAGCGCTGCCCTCAGCTCGCCGAGCGGACTTGCCGCATGCTGCTGTCGGACCAGTTCACATGCACTGTCCAGCAGCGTCATCCAGTTGGAGATGAATTGCGCGGAGCTTTGACGCGCAGCGTCATGCTCGAGGCAGGCGCGAATACCGCCGCAGCCCGAGTGGCCCATCACGATGATGTGGCGCACCCTGATATTGAGCGCGGCGAATTCGAGAGCCGCCGAGACGCCGTGATATTTGCCCGTGGTCTCGAACGGCGGCACCAGGTTGCCGACATTGCGAACGACGAACAGCTCACCCGGCATGGCCGAGAAGATGGTTTCGGGATCGACCCGGCTGTCACAGCACGAAACCACCATCACGTCGGGCGTCTGGCCATACTCTGCCAGTTCCTCGTAGCGATGATGGTTCGGCGCGAAGTGGCGGAAGCGAAAGCGCCGGTAGCGATCGGCGAGGTGGTCGGGAAGTAGCGACATGGAAGCCTCCGCTCAGTGGAACACACGAGCGTGGTAGTCGAAAATGCGGGGGCCTGCCAGGGTCATGGTCGCACATCCGGACGCGACGAACGAGACCCGTTCCACGACATCCGACAGCGCGTCGCGTGCAGCTCTCCTTCCGTCCGTCAGGCAACGGCCTCGGCGGCAAGGCGCAACACGTCCACATTCGCGCCCGACAGCAGCATCGTGCCGACCCGATTGCCTTGTGCCGCTGCTTTCCACTCCTTGAGCCGGCCCTTGATCCGGTCCGGCGTACCAACCAGGAACAATTCGTCGATCATCTCGTCGGGCACTGCCGCCATTGCATCCTTTCGGCGTCCGCCGAGGAAGGCATCCTGGATTTCGGCGGCCGCGTCCTCGTAGCCGAGGCGCTTGGCATAATCGTTATAGAAATTCTTCTCGCGTGCCCCCATGCCGCCGACGTAGAGCGCCACCTCAGGACGAAGCTGGTCGCGACACTTGTCGAGATCAGGCCCCATGGCGACCTTGACGAATGGTGTGATGTCGAAATTCTCCAGGCTTTGTCGCCGGCCGGCCTTGGCCATACCTTCGAGAACGGGCTTGGTGATGAGATCGGCCTTCTCGGGACTCATGAAAATCGGCTGGACGCCGTCCGCAATCTCGCCAGCTGTCCTCAGGCCCGCCGGCGCAATGGCCGCGGTGTAGATGCGAATGCTCGTGTTGGGCTTCAGGATCGACTTGAGTGGCTTGCCGAGCCCGGTCGCGTCCGGTCCCTGATAGGGAATCCGATAGTGCTCGCTCTCGTGCTGAAGCGGTTCCTCTCGGGCAAAGATCTTGCGCAGAATCGCCACGTACTCCCGCATGCGCGCCAGCGGCTTGCCGTAGGCCACGCCATGCCAGCCTTCGACGACCTGCGGACCTGATGGTCCCAGGCCGAGCATAAACCGGCCGTTCGACATGGCAGAAAGCGTCATGGCGGTCATGGCCGTGCAAGCCGGTGTTCGTGCCGGAATCTGCATGATGCCGGTGCCGGCTTTGATGCGGCTGGTCCGCGCAAGCGTCCAGGTGATGGGCGTGACGGAATCAATGCCGTAGGACTCGCCCTGCCAGACCTGATCGTAACCAAGCTTTTCGGCCTCGAGGACGAGGTCGGTGTTAGGCCCGCCCTCCTCGCCGGCATAGCGCAGCAGCATTCCGAGCTTCATGGGCGTTGGCTCCGTTTTCTCGTGCTTGACCTAATGCGTCGGCGTCGAACTTGCGAGGAATATGGCACCCCTCGCCACTCCAGCCTGACGGCTCGTCATTCGGCGTGAGCGTAAGGCTCCACGATGGTCTTCTGGAAGGCGGGCCGTTCGAGCAGGCGCTTATGCCAGGCTGCCATGTGCGGCAGGTCGAAATGATCGATCGGAAAGCTGTACCACCAGTGTGCCATGATACCCATCGGGATATCCGCCATTGTGAACGACGGGCCTGCAAGCCATCGGTGGGATGCGAGTTGGTTTTCGATCGTCCGCCAGATCGGCTCCATGCCGCGCCGGAGCTGCTCCAATTCGGCAAGGTGGCGGAAGGATGGCTTCCATACGCGCCACTGCATGTAGAGCGGCATGATGCTGCCGCGCACCGTGCCCGTCTGCCAGAATACCCAGCGATAGGCTTCGCCGCGCTGGCGGTCGTCGGCCGGATAGAGCGTGCCCTTGCCGTACTTGGCCGCGAGATAGCAGAGGATCGCGCTCGATTCCCACATGACAAAGTCATCGTCCACGATGGTGGGGATCAATCGGTTGGGATTGAGCTTGACGTACTCGGGATCGTCGAGCCCGCCATAGCTCCCGCCCTTGTTGATGAGCGTATAGGGAAGCTGAAGCTCCTCGGCCGCCCAGAGCACCTTCTGGACGCAGCTCGAGTGGTCGTTTCCGTAGATCGTCAACATTCAAAGGCTCCCATTGGTTGATGCGGTTTGCGGCGGTGGGGACTGTTCCGTTGCCGCGCGATGATGCAGCCTAAGCGAGCCTCGAATTCGCCAGCAAGCGTGCAGCGCAGAAGCCGGATCTCGCACGGCGACGTCGAGATCGCCTCTCCGTGGATACCGCCCGAAGGAGGCCTCTCACGAGATGCTGCTTGCTGCCATGGCCGCAGCAAGCGTAGGCTCTCACGCAAGCAAAAAACACACATCAAGAGGAACGCCATGACCAAACGCACGACGAGCCGTCGCAGCGTACTCAAAGGTGCTTTAGCCGTTGCCGCAACGCCGATCGCATCGGCGTTGTTCGCCGATCGGCTGGCCGCGCAAGGACGGCCCGTCACGAAGGTTCTCGACTTCACCACCGCCGCGGATGTCGCCAAAGCCGAAGCCGAGGGCGAGTTCACATTCTACAGCCATGACAGCGAGCCGGGCATCGCCGGCATTCTCGAAGCCTTCAGCAAGGACTTCCCGAAGATCAAAGGCAAGTACGTCCGGGCCCAGACCGGCACGCTGTTCACGCGCACCGTCGCCGAGCGGGCCGCCAACCGCTTTACGGCCGACGTGATCCAGTTCTCGGAGCTCACGACCGCGCTTGATTTCCAGAATCGCGGCGGCTACCAGAACTACGTCTCGCCGCAGACCGAATTCTATTCCGCCGATCATTTGAGCAATCCGGTCGGCAACTACTTCTGGGTCGGCGTCACGTTCGCCGGCATCGCCTACAACAGCGATAAGGTGAAGAAGGAAGAGGCACCGAAGAGCTGGAAGGACATTACCAATCCGGCCTGGAAGAACGCCACGAGCGTCAAGATGTCGAACTCGGGCATGCAGTTCGTTCAATGGTACGAGTTGCGCAAGCTCTATGGCGACAAGTTCTGGAGCGAGTTCGCGAAGGTTCGCCCGCGCGGCTTCGACAGCCGGGCACAGCTCTTCGACCGGCTGGCCAAGGGCGACGACAAGATCTGTGCTCTTGCGGAATATGCGGGCTATCTGCTGATCAAGTCGAAGGGCGCGGCCGTCGAGTTCGTGGCGCCCGCCGATGGCCTGCCCGCGACGCCGGCGCTGTGTGGGATTGCCGATAAGGCACCGCATCCTGAAGCGGCCCGCCTCTTCATCGACTGGCAGATGTCGCCACGCGGCCAGAACCACCAACAGACGAACAAGTTCCTGCATTACGGCTCGGTTCGGAAGGACGCGCCGCCGATGCCTGGTGGCTGGCGCCTCAGCGATTTCAAGCTGCTTACGCCGGACAAGGAAATGGACAAGTTCGTCGCCTCGCGTGACGCCTTCAACAAAGAATGGAACGCGATGCTCGGGCTCTGACGCCATGGCATCGACGGGAGGCATCGGCGCGCTCGACACCGCGGAGCAGGATCGGGCGCGCACACGAGGTCGGATCAGATTGTTCGAGGGTGTTGCCATGGCGACGATCGTCGCCGTGGTGGCCGGGCTGGTGCTCTATCCGATCTATTTTCTGTTGCAGGCGGCGTTCGATGTCGGCTTGCCCGATACCCGCCCGCCGACCGCTTATGGAGTCCAGAATTTCGCGAAGCTCTTCGATTATCCGCAGGTTATCTGGAACACCCTTGTCGTCACGTTCAGCTCGACGCTGATGGCACTGCTGTTCGGCTTCGTCACGGCATGGATTCTGACCAGAACGAACGTGCCCTTCAAGCGCACGCTCGATCAGCTCATGACCGTTCCCTACTACGTGACACCACTGCTCGGCGCCCTTGCCTGGAGCTTTCTCGGAGCACCGGAAAGCGGCCTCATAAACCAATACTGGCGCTGGCTCGGAGGATCGGAGGCGCTTGTCGACATCACCTCACCGATGGGTATCGCGTGGGTGATGGCGCTTTTCGAAGGATCCGTCGCCTATGTCATGATCAGTGCGGTCATGCAGTCGATGGACCCGGCGCTCGAGGAAGCCTCGCAAGTGATGGGAGCGAGCCGCTGGCGGACGATGTGGCGCGTGACGCTGCCACTCGTCGCACCCGGTGTGCTCGGTGCGGCAATCTTCGTATTTGCAGAAATGCTCGGCTCCTTTTCCGTGGCCCTCGTCCTCGGAACGCCGGCGCGCTTCTACGTCATTACGACGGCGATCTACCATTTCGTTTCGCAGTACCCACCGCGCATTCCGCTCGCAGCCGCGATGGGCGTCTCGCTGTTCGTGGTGATGTTCGCGATGCTCTGGCTTTATCGCCGGCTGACATCACGCACCAGTTACGTCACCGTATCGGGCAAGGCATTCCGCCCGCGCGTGATGGACATGGGTCGGCTGCGTTGGGTTCTCTTCGGCATTGTCGCCTTTTACGTCTTCCTGTCGGCGATCCTGCCGATCACGACGCTGGTGTTCACGTCGGTTCAGAAGCTCTCCGTCGCATTTCCTGCGGCATCGAACTTTACGCTCGACAATTTCCGGCAGGCGTTCGCGATCAACGCGGTGCGCACTGCGATGCTCAACAGCGTCATCCTCGGCATGGTGACCGCGACACTCGGCGTGGCGATCACGGGGCTGCTGGCATGGATCATCTTGCGCAGTCGGCTCCCCGGTCGTGGTGTTCTGGAATATCTCGCCATGTTTCCGCAGGCCGTACCTCGGCTTGTATTCGCATTCGGCATGATGTGGGCATGGATCGTGTTTCCGATCCCGCTCTACGGCACGTTCTGGGTGCTGCTGATCGCTTATCTGACCGTATTCATGCCACTTGGCGTGCGTACGATCAGTGGCGTCGTGCTGCAACTCGACAAGAGCCTCGACGAGTGCGGCCAGGTGTGCGGCGCCTCGTGGGGCTATCGGTTACGAACCATCACGGCCCCGTTGCTGCGGCCCGGGCTGCTCGCCGCGTGGCTGCTGATCTTCGTGGCCAGCGTGCGTGAGCTCGGCGCATCGATTCTGCTGATGGGACCGGATAGTAAAGTGATGACGCCGGCCATCGTCGAGGCGTGGTTCTCGTCCAGCTCGGAGCTGACGGCCGCGATGGCTCTCATTCAAACCGTGGTGATCACCGTGACGATCCTGATCTTCAGCCTCTTCACGCAGCGCCTTGCGGTGCACGGGGCATCCGCCCAATGAGCGAGGTCCAGTCCGTCCCTGCGATCGAGGTCGAAAACCTTTCGATCCGCTACGGCAACGTCACCGCTGTCGAGAGCGTGACCTTCGCCGTGCCTGCCGGCCAGCAGCTGACATTGCTCGGCCCTTCTGGATGCGGCAAGACGTCGACGCTGCGCGCCGTCGCCGGTCTCGAAACACCGACGTCGGGCACCATTCGTGTGGGTGGACGGCCGATCTACGACGGCAAGCGCGGCACGAACATTCCCGCTGAACAGCGCGGCATGTCGATGGTCTTTCAATCCTACGCCATCTGGCCGCACATGACCGTGTTCGAGAATGTGGCCTACGGACTGCGGGTACGAAAGGAGAGCGGCGCCTCCCTCAAAGAGAAGGTTCATCACGCGCTCGATATGGTGAAAATGGAGCGCTATGCCGACCGCAATGCCTCTGCGCTCTCGGGCGGGCAGCAACAGCGGGTGGCGCTGGCGCGTGCAATCGCGTTCTCGCCCTCCGTCCTTCTGTTCGACGAGCCGCTGTCCAACCTCGACGCCAAGCTGCGCGCCGAAATGCGCATCGAGCTGCGCGAGCTGCAGCGCCGGCTCGGCGTGACCTCTCTCTACGTCACGCACGACCTGGAAGAGGCGCTGGCCATGTCCGACCAGATCGTCGTCATGCGCACGGGCAACGTCGAGCAAAGCGGTACGCCGGCCGAAATCTACAATTATCCGCGAACCGCTTTCGTTGCCGATTTTGTCGGCTCGGCGAACCTGATCAGCGGCGATGTCATCGAAAGCGACGCGACCGCGGGAACAGTCACCATCCGCACTCCGGATGGCATGGTGATACACGGCATCACATGCGGCAGGCCCGTCGGAGCAACCGGAACGCTCTCGGTCCGCACCGTCCATCTGAGTCTCGACAGTGAGCAGCCGGCGAACGATATCAACGTCTGGCCGGTAACCGTCTTGCGCTCAGTTTTCCTGGGCGACATCAGCCAGGTGCACGTGCGCTGGGGCGACGAGGAAATTATCGTGCGCGAGATTGCCCGACCCTCCGTCGCCGCCGGCCAGACAGCCTATCTCAGCGCATCCCCGACTCAATGCACACTGCTTGAGGCGTGACGGGCCGCGATATGCACCAACAAGCGCGCCGTCCATGTTGTCGGGACCTCTTGTTCACGAACGCGCAAATCAGCTAGCACGCATCCGTTATCTTTGCGCTTCACGGGACGAGCCGAACCAAGCGATCCCATGTCGAAGGCTGTCGCAGCCATTCTCAAGGCAGTCGAGTGTCGCGCTAGACGCTCGCGCACCGCGTTGGCAATCGGCTTCTCCGAGTGGAAAGCGCCGTTCGTTCGAAATCTTCTGCCGGACTGCGAGATCATATCCGTCGACACGACATTCGCGCTTCGGATTGTGCGCCTTGTACTCCAGACCATTCCGATACGCTGCGTTATCTGGTCCTTCAAGGACGAGGAACTCGGCATTCCTCCGGATCTTCTGGCGGGCCTTGAGATCGAACGTGTCGAAGACGGCTTCGTAAGATCCATCGGAAGGGGCATCGATCATGCGATGCCGTGGTCCCTCTGCGTGGACAAGATGGGCCTCTACTACGATGCAACGCGACCCTCGTGGCTCGAATATCTCTGCAATGGCTTTGACAGGGACGCCTTCAAATCGGTGGCACATGAGGCCGCTGCCGCAATGGCGCTTCTCCTCTCATCGGGCGTGACCAAATACAACGGTCTCGGCAAGGTGGCGGAGATCCTTGCCAAACCATCTGGAAAAGAGTCCGTCCTGGTGCTCGGACAGGTCGAGGACGACCGCTCCCTCACCCGAAACGTCAACGCCATCTCAACCAACACCGGCCTGCTAGCCCGTGCCAGGAGCGACAATCCACACGCAACGATCTACTTCAAGCAGCATCCCGATTGCATCGGTGAGCGCCGACGACCGGGATACGTGGCGGTTGCATCCGACAGCGGCATCGTCGAGATCGACCATGGAACCGCGCTTCCTGATGCTTTCGTCTGCGCGGACACGGTGTACACGATCTCGTCGCTCGGCGGGTTCGAAGCTCTGCTGCGCGGAAAGCGCGTCGTCACGTTCGGAGCGCCCTTCTACGCGGGCTGGGGACTGACGGCGGATCACGTTTCATTTCCCCGGCGCACCCGCACGCTTTCGCTTCTCGAGCTCTTCTACGTTGCCTATATGGTTTATCCCATCTATCTCCATCCGCGCACTGGCAAGCGATTGACCCTCGTCGAGGTCATCCGCGAGATGGCTGATGCCACCGTTGGAAAATCCTGACCTGCTGAGATCAGACGCGAATCGCGGCAATCTGATCCAAACAATGGCGCCACGTCAGCTTGCGTTGAACATAGTCGGCCGCGGCGCGCGTCATTTCCCTTTGCGGCCGCGTCAGGCCGTCCCGTGCCAACCGGCCCAGGAGATCGCGCGTCTCCTCCTCGCTCCGCACAATCGCACAGAACTCCGGGAACAATCGCTCGACAGCCGGCGTCGGATTGGTCACAGCGAGCCCGCCGCACGCGAGGATCTCCACAAGGCGACGGGAAAAGGCGGTCGGGGAAGTTTCGATCGTATTGATATTCAGGTTCGCGACATGCGAGCGATACACTTCCGCAGTGGCTTTATGCGGGATCGCCTTCTTCACCTCGATCCAAGGTTTCCGGGGCACGCGATACTTCGGGTTGCGCCGGCCGGAATTGCGATCGAATACCGTCAGCCCGATGGCATCTGCAGCGTTGAACATCATGTCCTGCCAACGGCGCCTCTGGGGATGTATCTCGCTATTGTAGCTACCCACGAATGACGCGCGCCGCACGGACTCCGCAGGGGCCGGGAAATGGAAGCGCGGCTGCACCGCGAACATCATCACCTGAATGGGCACATCGGACCCCACCACATCCCGGTAGCGTGGGATCATCGCCTCATCGACGGTGAAGATGGCATCGAAGAGCCTCGCCGATCCGATGAAGCGGTCGAAGTGGACCCCATCTTCCCGGTTCCAGAAGACCGTCGGCACGCCGCGCGATCTAGCCGCCTCGACGAGCCGCCGCAGGGCGTCGTTGTTCCGCTCAGGATAATCGGGATAGGCCGCGATCTTGTACTTCCAGCGCTCGCGATGGCCGTTCCAGCTCGACTCGACGAAGAGCACGTCCGGCCGCCAGAGCCGCAACACGAAGCTGCTATTTCGCGGCGTGACATTCATGACATGACACTCCGCCGCCAGGCACGCGCTCGTCAGCTCGTCGGCAACCAGAGCGATTTTGAGAGACGACATTTGTCGATCGTAGCTACCGTTAATGCAGCGGAAGATTTTCGAATCCCCTCACAAGCAGGCTCAACTCCCTCTCTATCACCAGCTTGGCATCACTCTGCCTCCGTATCCGCGCCGCTGCCGCCGCGGAAAGGTTGAGAAAAGTCTCGGGATGTTCGTAAAGCTCCACTATTGCACGGGCCAAGCCTTCTGCGTCCTCTGCTGGCACGAGACGACCGCAATCGCTATCGACAAATTCAGGTATTGCGGCAACGCTGGTCGTGATGGGAACTAAGCCGGATGACATGGCTTCATCCCGCGAAACGCCTTGGCTGTCCATACGGGTCGGAACCAGAAAAATTCCATATTGCGCGTGAATGTCGGCGATTTCGCGCTGCGTCAAAAACCTTTTCTCGAGAACTACGTTATCCAACTTCCGAAGCGGTCCTACCGTCTCGTCAAAGAGAGGGCCATCACCAATTATACGAAACTCCATTTCGTTAAAAAATCTATGAGATTCCAACGCAAGGATGGCAGCGCATGTCAGATCATTGGCGTACTTTCTACTAGCAAAAGGCCGGATTGAGAGTATCTTTTTTCGCATCTCGGCGTTCTTGGGTCGATATTCGAAAAGTGATGTATCGATTGAGTTATGGATGACTGAGAATCGATCACTTGGAATAGTAACACCGACATCACCCATCACCTCTCTCGCAAAATACTCTGACACAAAGACAAAATGGACATTATGAGGTAATGTCGTCATGAGCGACCGCCAGAATGCGATACGCTTATGGCTCGCACTTTTCGCAATCTCACGTTCGTTCTCAGTTCGATAGCTATCTGCACGCCTCCACCATGGCTGCACCTCGGAACCGTGCAACCAAACGATAATTCTGGTCTTAGAGCACTGCCGCTCGAGTACGCGCCACATCCCCTCATCGAGAAAATGGACAGCGATGCTTTCGTACGTGTGATCAGTGAGAACGCGTTCCAGCACCTCGGACGACCCAGTCATAACGTCGACCCCCTGGAATTCATGAAATCCGGGAGCTAAATTTGGTCGAAATCGGAATACGTCAACACTCAGGCCGCGCTGCTTATACGCTCTAACGCGACTATGCACAAAGCCATTTCGATACAAATCATCATACTGAGGATACAAATTGGTCAGAATCAGATGGCGAGCATTGCTGACGAATACACCACGAGACAATATCGCGTGACCTTTGACGAATCTCCGTATTTGAGCGTGTCCCGGCCCATAAATACGAATCCCGATGCGCACAAAAGCAGCCGTGGGGGGCACCGTGCAAGTAGCGTTGCTATTGGCGGCTATCATCTGATGCGAGATGCGTTGCTTTCTTTCATCAAGAAATAATAATGCAAGTTGAACATTCAACCCCGGCGTCACTTCCAGATGGAGCTTTGCAGTACGGTCAAATCCGAGTTCATGAGGCCGAAAATGCGAACTCGCATACACATATTCGTGTTTCCCGCTTTCGAGGGTAGATGTAATCCCCAAATCGCTGCCCGCAACATGGAAACCAAGTCCGCTATGTTTGGGACTGCTGAACCATTTGGCAAACTGGGCGCCTGTTAAGCTCGCTCGATCGTCGAAGCCAGGAAGCTCTGGACAAACATTTTCTGCGATGCGAATGAGATCGTCCATACTCGCGCCTACATCGACGCCTTCGATATCATTCACAAAACGCAAGGATTCAGCTTCGGCCCGAGCGCCATTCCTGCAATAGTTAAATTCATCAATTGAGAATACGTCAGAAGCACTAATAGCCTCGCTTCTTATGCCAGACATCCAACGCAGCGCAGAAAGATCTCTAATCAACTCGACACCGACCATGGCGCAGCGAATCGGCAAATTGGGCACTCGACTGTATTGCTGGCCCTCACCAGTTAGTTCAGGTTCCCCGCCCTCACGAAGTATATAATGAGATCCTTTGCCGATCAGAGGTGCATCCGTGTATCGAGTTGCTAATGCGAGATCCATCAGATAGTTCGGTCCATAATAATCCTCCGGCGTCATTCCGACAATCCGGGCAACCTTGCCGGCCAGCTGACCCATCGTCGTCTCCGTCAAGGAGTCCTCTGTCACTAGCCGCATTGCCTCATCTTTTCCATTATACGGAATAGCGACACCAGCTGGCGCAACAATAACAAGAGATTTTCTAGCATACGTTTGGCGACTATAATGGTCAACGATGCAATCGAAATCCGACTTGCTGCGGGCGTACCCCGTAACCAGGATCGCTGGCAAAAGTGGTCTTGCGGGCTTGCTCTCGATTTTTGAAACGACATAAGCTAAGCGATCCTCCGCAGTATGCTCAGCCATAACCTTACGGAGGCCTAATAGCTTAAACTTGCGCCGCTTCATGCCATCGCCAATATGATCCAGACGGGAGACAATTTCCTCACCATTATCGCTACACACAACCAGATCGCCGAAGAATAATCTCAGCCCTCTGGAAAAATTACTGGCAATTATAGTGTTGCACGCAAGCAATTCGAACACTCGGCGGGCAAACATGCTTTGCGATTGCTTCACGGAATTCATATTAATAGCATAGTGATAGCTCTTATATGCTCTATCAATTTGATCGAAGGGCACATGCCCGATGATAAAGGGCGCGAAGTCATCCGGAAATTTGTACCGCGCATCGTCATTTCCATAATTGCGATCGAATATTTCCACCGACCGCTTTCCCGCGATTGCCGAGACAAAGGCCTCCAAGTCTCGATTGCGCTCTGGATAGCGAGCATAATAGGCCCCCGCAAAGCAGACTGCTTCGCTTCGCTCGCATGTCTCTATTGGATTAAATCGAGTCGCTTGACATGCAAATGGCAGCAAGTAAACACGATCATGACGAAGCGTGGCTTTGTAGCGAGGTATGCAATCCAAGTCTGTCGTAAACACAAAATCAAACAATGCGGCTGTGCTCAAAAACGTCTCGAAATGGACGGGGTCTTCTTTATTCCAAAAAGCGGTTGGAATGCCCTCAGCGTTGCACCAGTTTATTATTCCAATCAGTTCCTCACTCTTACGGTCGACGCGGTTGCGCCACAGATCATCCTTTCCGCGCCAAGCCGATTCGATCAGTAATATATCAGGTCTGATCGCTGTGAGTTCACTGAGCCATGAGTCGGGTGATAATTGATGGAACGACGCTTCACCGGAAAAGCACGCATAGCTAAATTCGTCCATTATGCAAGCAATTCGAAGCTCCTTAACCTGTGCAACCTCCGTCAGCGAGAATGACCGGCGCTGCAATTGTTGTTGATCCGGCAAGGTAAGCGCAAATGCTGCTGCCGCTGGCAATATGGATACGGGTGTGGCGCTCGCATTTAGGCGGGTTTGCTTATCCTGCTCGCGTTTCCTGCCCTCTCTCAGCAATCTGACGATCGTCCCTGGCAGCTCGACGGTTGTGCGCCAAGATTGACCTGAATGGAGCAGGGCATAACCAAGTTGAAACGAAATCGTTTGCTTTATCTTTTCAACCCGCGCATCGGCGAGCGCCTTTTGGTTCTGGAGGCTGTCAAATTGAGTGCGCAATATCATTGTGCGGCTCGTCGCTTCTTGCAACTGGCGCTTAAGCGTCTCGTTCGCGCTACGCTCGGCCGCTGCAGCTTTACGCGCCTCTTCCAGATCGCCGGTGAGCTTTCGCACCTGCTGCTGGTCGGCTTGCACCTTATTCGTGGCAACCTCGATCTGCTTTTTGGCTACCTCAAGCTGGTTCTTGGCAGCCTGATATTGCGCCTTTTCTGCCTCGACCTGCTGCATCGCCGCATTGAGCTGCTTTCGAAAGCTGTCGGCGTCCCGTTTCGCTGCAGTTCTCTCGCTGGACAAGAGCGCAACTTCGTGCGGCATCGCTATTCCCTGGGCACGCAGCCTGTCGGCTTCGGCGCGCAAGGCCGCAATCTCTTCGGACCGCGTGCGCAGACCCTCCAGTACACCGATCAGACGCTCAGAAAGCGCCTCGGCAAACTCCTCCACCCCGCGCCGCTTGTCGATCGCCTCGGCGTTCGCACTCCGCTCTTTCTCAAGAGCCTCGGACAGAGCGTCGGCGCTCGACTGCAGCGTGGCGATGCGGGCGTCGCGTGAGGCAAGCTCCGCGTCAAATATCTGGCTCGCGTCCTGCGCCTGCGCCAACTGCTCGCGGAGCTCACGGATCTGATTGTCGTGCTCGGCCGTCCTGGATTTGAGAGCGGCCCTGGCTTCTTCGAGCTCGCGCTTGCTATCGCCGACGTCAGCACGAGACGATTCGAGCGTGTGCTCGACATCCTTCAGCTTGCGCAACAGAGTGTCGCGCTCGCGCTCCGCTTCGTGTCGCGCCGCCTCGGCTTGAGTGGCGCGGTCCTTCAGCGCCTGGGTCTCGTCGCCAAAGTCGTCGAACTTCGACTGCAGCGCCTTCAACTCGCGGGTGAGCGCGCTGCACTTGTCCGTGGCCGCCCGCTCGATCTCTTGAAATGCAGCCTCGCACATAGCCAGGATATCGGCTCGGGGGAGCGCGTCGCCGGTCGCGCGGTTGCCGCTGCGCCGACGGCCGATGAAGCCGATCCAACCGCCGACGACCTTGACCTCCTCGATGTCGAAATGTCGAGAGAGAAGCCGCCAGGGCTCGAGCAGATAGAACGTCTGCTTGTGATTGGGCCAGTCGTTGATGCCAAAGGGAACGGTGACGATGATCCGTCCATCCTCGGCCAGCATCGTTGCGGCAGCATCGATGAAGGCGTCGGGCCGCGTCAGATGTTCGAGGATCTCGCCAAAGATTATGGTCTCGAACGTTTTGGAGCCGAGGCCGCTGGAGAGAAAATCGCCATTCCAGAATTCGACATTGGCCTGGATCCAGGAGGGCTCGCGCGAAAGATGGCCGCGGGCTTCCTCGATGGAGCGCTGAGAGACGTCGATGCCAATGACGCTGCGTCCCTCGCGACCGAGGAGGATGGCCGTAATGCCCTGGCT
>Ga0180216_1002666_pt1 | contig 14624 bp, 19 predicted proteins | sample eDN3rd37CBELigMG_FD_128879 | JGI IMG/M metagenome (GOLD analysis project Ga0180216, IMG submission 128879) | Enriched Miracle-Growth compost microbial communities from Emeryville, California, USA - eDNA 3rd pass 37_C BE-Lig MG (version 2)... ... | reverse complement strand
TCCCATAGCACGCTCTTCGCATACCATGAAAAATGCCATTGATGATGTTGGAAGTATTGTTATTGAAATAAAATTTTTACAATAAAATCAATAACTTATATACAACCCCTACTCCCACTCTATTATCAATAGAATATTAATACACTTATATTTCATTATCTTGTAAAAACAAATCAATCCAATGCCATGAAAAATACCATGCCTAATTTATCCGACTGAAAATTGCTCGTTCTGCCGACGTTCGCGCTCCTGGTCGGCAATCTCGCCCGGCTGCAATGCCAGCTCGGCATCGCTCATATCCTCGAGCACGTCGCGCAGGCGGATAGTGCAAGAGATGGGCGGCGGCTCGAACTCGTAGCCACCAGCGATCATTTCGGCCTCGGCTTCCTCAGTGATGAAAAACGGCTCATCGCTCTGATGCAGCTTCGTCATGCCCTTTTCTCCTGGCGTTCATCCTGGCCGACAGCGGTCAGCGCTGTCGGCTTCAGAAGACGGCTGCACAGACTATTAGAAGTCAACTGCACTGAAACCGTGAGCACATCATTTTCCTTCAATCAGTTCGCCGAATAGCTCCTTGACCTTGGCTTTGGCATCGGTCAGCGCCACGCGGCCTTGCTCGGTGATCTCATACATCCGTCGATCCCGTCGACCGGTGCGCTCATGCCGTGAAGTGAGATAACCCTTCTTTTCCAAACCGTGCAGCATGGGGTATAGCGTCCCGGCACTAAGCTCGTAGCCGTGGTGGCGTAGCTCTTCGATGATGCCGAGGCCGAAGATGGGTTCTTCGGCTGCGTGATGCAGGATGTGCAAACGGATCAACCCGCCGTAAAGGTCTTTGTCGGTCATGCTCGGAACCTCACAGGGTCACGCTCAACAACCAGCCCACGATACCACTGCCAACCACGACCAGCCATGGCGGCAGCTTCCAGAACATCAGGGCAACCAATGCCACAAGGGCCAAGCCGAAGTCTTGCGGCGCATGAATCGCGCTCGTCCATACTGGTTGATAGAGGGCGGCCAGCAGCAGACCAACCACGGCCGCATTGATGCCCAGCAACGCCGCTTGCGTGCGGGTGTTGCGGCGCAGACGTTCCCAGAACGGCAAGGCACCCACGATCAGCAGGAAGGACGGCGCAAAGATCGCTAGCAGGCAGACCAAGCCCCCCAACCAGCCGGAGGGTGCCTGGTTCATCGAAGCACCGAGAAACGCCGCGAAGGTGAACAGAGGGCCAGGGACGGCCTGCGCGGCACCGTAGCCTGCCAGAAATGCGTCATTGCTGACCCAGCCAGAAGGCACCACTTCGGCTTGCAGCAGCGGTAACACGACATGTCCGCCACCAAAGACCAGCGATCCGGCCCGGTAGAAGGAATCCACCATAGCCAGCGTCTGATTCGGGAACATGGCTGTCAAAAACGGCAACCCGATCAGTAGAACAAAGAACAGCGTCAGCCAGAACAAACCGACGCGACGCCGCATGGCAATCGGCAACGGGTCATGCGCAGCGCCCTGCTGAGGTTTGAACAACAACAGGCCAATAATCGCTGCAATGGCGATGACCCCCACCTGTCCCCAGGCAGACGGCACCAGAAGCACAAAGCAGGTCGCCGCCGCCATGATGGTGATGCGGGGTGCGTCTGGACAGAGATTGCGAGCCATCCCCCATACGGCTTGCGCGACCACCGCCACGGCCACCACCTTCAAACCGTGCAGTACGCCTGACGGCATCGCATCCCCGTAACTGGCCATTCCCAACGCAAACAGGATCAACGCAATCGCCGACGGCAACGTGAAGCCCGCCCACGCGGCCACGGCCCCGGCATAGCCGGATCGGGAGAGCCCGAGCGCGATGCCGACCTGACTGCTGGCCGGCCCCGGCAGGAATTGGCAAAGGGCGACCAAATCCGCATAGCTGCGCTCGGTCAGCCACTGTCGCCGCGTCACAAACTCATAGCGAAAGTAGCCCAAATGGGCAATCGGGCCTCCGAAAGAGGTCAGGCCCAATCGGAGAAAGATCAGAAAAACAGCCCACGGGCTGTGGTCAGTCTTCGTGGTATCGGTCATGGTCGCATCTTGATTTCTGGTTTCGTTAGACCATAATAATCGAATTTCGATAACGAAATACGACAAAGAAAGGTACGCATCATGGAGCTCGTTCTGATCGGACTTGCGACCCTACTGACATCTGGGCTGACCTTATTCTCAGGCTTCGGCTTAGGAACGATACTAATGCCGGTGTTCACATTGTTCTTCCCATTGCTATTAGCCATAGCGGCGACTGTTGTGGTGCATTCCGCCAACAATCTCTTCAAGTTCGAGTTGATGGCCCGGCAATCCGTGGGGTGTCGGTCGCCACGCTCACCTCGCTTGGCGCACAGCCGCTACACCCAATCAACTGGTGCAGTCGTCTTCTAAAAATGACATGCGCCTAGCTCATTTCGACCACTTAAATGAGCTGTTGAGTATACCCATAATTTCGACTATTATTGAAATATGGAAACGATAAATGCTGTTGCCGCTCTGGCGGCCCTCGCTCAAGAATCGCGCCTCGCGGTGTTCCGGCTGCTCGTCCAGGCCGGTCCCGCCGGCATGGCCGCCGGAAAAATCAGCGAAGCGGCCGGCATCCCGCCGTCTTCGCTATCCTTCCACCTGAAAGAGCTGGCACACGCCGGCATGGTCACGTCGCGGCAAGAAGGCCGGTTTGTGATCTACGAGGCGAACTTTTCGACGGCCACTAACCTGGTGGCCTTTCTCACGGAAAACTGCTGCGGCGGCCAGGTGTGCAACCTGTCTTGCACCACGGAAGCCGGGAAGGTGTTGGCATGAGGCTTCGCCATCTTTCCGACCCCGATTCTTTGCCCGCTTTGGACAAATCCTTTGCCATCGAGCGCCCGGCGCTCGGGCTGGCACCCGACGCCCCGCCGGTGCGTATCCTGCTGCTGTATGGCTCGCTGCGCGCCCGCTCGTTCTCACGGCTGGCCGTCGAGGAAGCGGCCCGGCTGCTGCAATTCTTTGGCGCAAAAACACGCATCTTCGACCCGTCCGATTTGCCGTTGCCCGATCAAGTGCAAAGCGACGATCACCCGGCCGTCAAGGAGCTGCGCGCCCTGTCCGAGTGGTCAGAGGGACAAGTCTGGTGCAGCCCGGAACGCCACGGTCAGATCACCAGTGTCATGAAGGCGCAGATTGACCATCTGCCGCTTGAAATGGCCGGCATCCGGCCGACCCAAGGCCGCACCCTGGCCGTGATGCAGGTATCCGGCGGCTCGCAGAGCTTCAACGCCGTGAACACCTTGCGTCTGCTCGGCCGCTGGATGCGGATGTTCACCATTCCGAACCAGTCGAGTATCGCCAAAGCGTTCCAAGAGTTCGACGCGGCGGGCCGCATGAAGCCCTCGCCGTACTACGACCGAATAGCCGATGTGATGGAAGAACTGGTGCGCTTCACGGCGCTGGTACGGCCGCACCGTGAAGCACTGACAGACCGCTATTCCGAACGGAAAGCGGCCGGCCACGTCATCGACGAGGCCACCGATCTTTCATCCATCGCCATTGCTCCCCAGCCACTACCAGAAAGCGAAACATCATGACCGAAAGAATCTATAACGTCCTCATCCTCTGCACCGGCAATTCGGCGCGCAGCATCATGGCCGAAGCTCTCATCAACACGATGGGGCAAGGGCGCTTCCGCGCCTACAGCGCCGGCAGTCACCCAACCGGCAAGGTCAATCCCTTCGCCGTCGAAAAGGTGGAGTCGGTGAATTACCCGACCGAGAATCTGCGCAGCAAGAGCTGGGACGAGTACGCCACGCCCGACGCACCGAAGATGGACTTCATCATCACCGTCTGCGACAACGCCGCCGGCGAAATGTGTCCGGTGTGGCCTGGTCAGCCGATCTCGGCGCATTGGGGATTTGAAGACCCGGCCGCCGTCGAAGGCACTGACGCCGAGAAGCGCCGGGCCTTCGAACAAACCTTCCGGCACATGATGAACCGCGTCCGCCTGTTCGTGAATCTGCCTCTCAAAATGCTTGACCAGACGGCCATCAAGCGCGAGCTGGCGAACATCGGCAAGACCGAGCAGGAAGCATGAGCGCCGGCGCACAGGCCATCGCCGCGAAGCCGCGCCAGGCCCCGATGAGCGGCTTCGAGCGTTACCTGACGCTGTGGGTGGCCCTGTGCATCGTCGCCGGTGTTGCGCTCGGCCAGGGCCTTCCTGACGTGTTCCAGGCCATAGGCCGCATGGAAGTGGCCCAGGTCAATTTGCCGGTGGGCCTGCTGATTTGGGTAATGATCGTCCCGATGCTGGTCAAGATCGACTTCGGGGCGCTGCACCAGGTCAAAGAGCATTGGCGCGGCATCGGCGTCACGCTGTTCGTGAATTGGGCCGTCAAGCCATTCTCGATGGCCCTGCTGGGGTGGCTGTTCATCCGACAAGTGTTCGCTCCGTTCCTGCCGGCCGATCAACTGGACAGCTACATCGCGGGCTTGATCTTGCTGGCCGCCGCGCCCTGCACGGCAATGGTGTTCGTGTGGAGCCGCCTTACCAACGGCGACCCGCTTTTCACGCTCTCGCAAGTGGCTCTGAACGACGCCATCATGATCGTGGCCTTCGCGCCCATCGTCGGCCTGCTGCTGGGCATGTCCTCGATCTCGGTGCCTTGGGACACGCTGCTGATTTCGGTCGTGCTCTACATCATCGTGCCGGTGATCCTGGCGCAGCTCTTGCGGCGGCATCTGCTCAAGCAAGGACAGGCCGCCTTTGAACGGGCCATGCAGAAGATCGGGCCGTGGTCGATGGCCGCGCTGCTGCTGACGTTGGTTCTACTGTTCGCCTTCCAGGGCGAGGCCATCATCCGGCAGCCGTTAGTGATCGCCATGCTAGCCGTGCCGATCTTGATTCAAGTGTTCTTCAATTCCGGGTTAGCCTACTGGCTGAACAAGCGGGCGGGGGAAAAGCACTCTGTCGCCTGTCCTTCGGCCCTGATCGGTGCCAGCAACTTCTTCGAGCTGGCCGTGGCGGCCGCCATCAGCTTGTTCGGTCTGCACTCCGGCGCTGCATTGGCAACCGTGGTCGGCGTCCTGGTCGAAGTGCCGGTGATGCTGCTGGTCGTGCGCGTGGTGAATCGCTCGAAGAGCTGGTACGAACGAGGTTGAACATGAGTAGGAAAAAACTGAGGAAATGATTGCAGATTGCCGCGCCGGCCGCTTCCTGGCGCATTCGATCACTGACCTGGAACACCTAGTATCCATGCTTGCTGAGGTCGCCCGATGACAGACCCAAAGAACCTAGAGAACAGGCTGCATGAGAAGGCCGACCCGGCCCGCGCCGTTTCCACTGGCCGGGTGCGCTACACACTGGCCGAACTACTGGCCGACGCGGAAGCATCCGGGGCTTACCCGCTGCCGCCGGAGGAACGCGAATGGATGGATGCGCCGTCTGTGGGTCGGGAATGGCCAAACAGTGAAGATTGAAAAAGGCGGCCAGTTCGAGTGGCCGCCCTTTCGTCATTAGCTGCACGCTTGGCGCAAGGCGTTCATTGCTTCTTGAAAATCAGCCTGTGTCGCCCGGCCCGTTTCAGCTTGGTAGTACACCACCATGAAAGCGTTGGCGACGGCTTCGGCCACTGGCCCAAGGCTCCGCGCTTCCGCTTGGTTGATGTACTCCAAGGAGGCGAGAATAGCCGCTGCTTGATGCACTGCTTGCCCTGGTTCGATACTATGTTGTGTTGTCATGATTCACCTCTCCAGTAGGTGTTGATTGAAAGTGCCGGGCTGGTTGTGGCCAGCCCGGTGCGCCTACAGGTACAGCCCAGCCGCCTCCGCGAATGCTGACCACTGATTACCGCCAAACTTGGCCTCGGTACTTACCGGCTTAGTCTCGATCTCTCTCATAGGGTCTGGCCGTGATACAAAAGCGGCTGTTTCTGCCTCTGCATCGACCTCGGTCGATTGATCGCCCAGCGGCGAAACAAATACCTGGCTGACTTCTTCCCTTGGCGTTTCATCCAAGGCCGCCAATGCGGCCATGTATGTTGATGTTGTCATCGTGCTAACTCCTGACTTCGTTACTATCTGGGCCAGAATCGCCACCCAAGCTATTGCCCTCGAACTGGCCAGATTGGCCTGCCTCTTTCGGCTCCATGCTTTCGCGTATCGAGGCAGCCAGTTTTCCGCCTGTGGTTTCGCCCACTCGCTGCTGGAATCCCTGCTGCATTTGAGAGCCGACGCCCTTGACCAACTCGGATGCCGTACCCGTGGCCAACTTCGCTGCCTTGGCAAATCCACCGACGGAACTAGACTCACCACCACCGGCGTCGCCGCCACCGAAACCGGCGGCTTGAGCAAATGGCGTGTCGCCGGTACCGGCTTCATCGCCGCTACCACCGTTGATAACTGACCCCATGCTGGACATGTCACCGCCGGTTTCCATACTCGCTGATGCTTTCTGAAAAGCCGCTTGGAGTGCACTTGCACCTCCGGCAGCACCAGTAGCGGCACCCATAACGGCTTTACCTGCCAAGGCAGCGCCGCCAGTTGCCATACTGGCTGCCGTCACCGCCGCCCCAACTGCGGCACCCGCACCGAAGTTTCCAATTCCACCGGCTGCGCCTATACCACCACCAGACACAAGACCAGAAATCATCGGCGGAACTTTGTTGACCAGGAAAAGCAAGATGACCGATATAACCAACATCACGGCCAGTTCCTGGGATGCCATGTTCTCGCTGATCTGCGTGTAGTAGTGATTGATGAACTCTTTGCCGATCGCAACCAGCAGCACCATTGCCATAAGCTGCGCGGCCAGGCCCAGCACGGTCTTGTAGTAATTGATCGCCATGTCGGAAGTCCAACGACTTCCACCAAAGCCAAGGAAGAACACACCGGCATACAACAGAATCCAGGCCGATGCGAGCAACAGCAACAGGTTGACCGCAATCAACGCCAGGACAAACAAAACAGCCAGGGCCATTAGCTCCATAACCAGAGCAGTTGCCATCTGCCGCCATCCCAGCTCCGAGGTCGCCTGTACCGTGCGGTTGTATAACTCGAAACCAAGATCAAGGATGCTGGAAGGCCCAAGATTGCTATTGGAAAGCCCCCCCGCCTGCGCGCCCAGGGTTTGCAATGACTGAACAATCGTACCGGCGATATTCATGCCCTGGTTCGCATTCGTCAGCAGCCACCAGAAAAAGCCGGTGAAGATCGTGAAGCGAACGAACTCTGCGAAGAACTCGCCAATGTCGGCCTTGCGCAAAGCCATCATGCCGAATGTCCAGACCATCGAAATCACAACCAACGTCCAGAACAAACGCGATGCAGCGGACTCAATGGCCGGCCCCCACGTTGCAGCAGCATCATGAAAACGCTTGAGCACATCATTCATAACACCGCTGCTACTAAGCTCCTGCGCCATTGCAGGCTCAGCCAGCACCACTGTGGTGACCATCATCAAGCCGCCTAAAGCAATTTTCTTTCTCATGGCGACCACCTCAATAATCATCTTTAGGGCTGGGCTTGAACTCCCACTGACGCATCTGCTTGGACTTCTGGAATGCCCTGCATTCCTCGGTGAAAGCCGCTCGGTTCGCTTCGCTGCGCATTTCATTCAGTGCTGCCTGGAACGCATCAGGGGCACAAGTCGCCGCGTTTGGTTCGGGCATCCTTTCCTTTTCACATCCAGCCAACAACAGCACCGCAGCCGCAGTAGTAAATAAGATTTTTTTCATCTCACCGCCTCCCTAGTAGTTGTCTGCCGGACTCGGGCGAAACGTCCAGGTACGCATTTGCTCGGCCCTGGCATCGCCTCGCGCCTCAGCATCGAGTTCTGCTGCAATCCGGGCTGCTTCTGCATTGTGTTGGGCGGTCAACATGGTGCGAATCTGCAAGAGCTGATTGGCCTGCTGGCTGGCGAGCTGGTTGGCGTAGCCGATGGCCTGTAGCTGGCCAGTCGCACCCTGGGCTGCGCCTTGCAGCCGCTCCAGGGTACGGGCGTCATCCTTCAAAGCCTTTTGCTGGTCGGCCACGGTCTGAAACAGGGCATCGTTAGCCTTCTTTTGCGACTCTGACGCCAGGCGGCGGTTTTCAGCCATTGCAGCCCGCTCTGCATCCGTGCATCCACCGCTGCCGTTGAAGCATGGCGAGCTGCGGTAATAGGCCACGTCCTGAAACTTGGCCAGGTAACGATCCAGGCTGCCTAGCTGGTTCTCGTAATAGGCCAGCGTGTTTTGCGCGGCAATCAGCCGGTTGATCGTGGTCTGCGCCTGATCCCAGATATACGCGGCTGGGGCCATCGTGTTCTGGAGCTGATTTTCGTACTGCTGCAACTGGGTCTGATACTGCTCGATCTGCTTGAGCGTCTGCGCTACAGACTCGATAGCAGTCATGATGTTCTGGGTCAGGTTGCCGCCGTCAATGACGGGGATACCGGCCTGAACCGGTGGTATAGACACAGTGATGATACTGGCTGCCAGTGCGACGGATCGCAATGTCCAGCGGTTGAAAATCCGATTTTTTGAAGTTTGCATGGCTTGGCCTCCAATTACTAATGAATGCCTTATGGTGCCTAGCAATGCATCTTGATTCAGCCTAATAATTGGCCGAATAGGTTGACAAGAATTTAGCCGCTAAAGTCATGGCTCGGCTCTTGGCCGTACCACGGCTTTCATGACGCGCCCCATTTCGTTCTGGGTGGCCTCAATCCGGCCCAGCAGCGCCAAGATGGTCGCCTCGCCAAATTTCGCCGTCCGCACGTCATCGGTCAGCCAGAGTTTCAGCAGGCCGCCAAGTCGGCCAAGGTCGCCATTGATCCGGGCCAGCTCGCGCACGCGCTCGTAGTCGGTGATGCCCTTGACCTCATAGCCCTGGCCAACGGCCAGCAGAAACGCAGACAGGCTCAAGCCTGCCGCTGCCGCGTTTTTTTCAATAAGCGCCCGCTCTTCGGGCAAGCAATACACCTTGATCGGCGTGCTGCCCTTGCGCGTGACGCGATTGCTTTCATCCATCGTTCAACCTCGCTTTCGTCTCTGCCGGCGGTAGCCGACCAGCCCCGCAGGGCAGGATTCCCGTTGAGTGCCCACGGCGCGAATAAGGGACAGTGAAGAAGGACGACCCGCTTGCGGGTGGGCCTACTTCACCCATCCTGCCCGCATCCCAGCCACTATTGCAAATCTAGTGGATATCGAATGCGAGGCGTTTTATCGTCAAACAAATACCGATTCTTAGCAACATGCTCATAATCGCCAAAGAATCGGCATGTAATCGGCGTGGTCGCTTAATAATCGCTGTTAAATCGGCCTTAAATCGAAGTCCAGAATAGCTAGAAATCGAAAAACGCCGTTCGCCCCAACGGGGCGAGTTGGACGCCAAGAAGGAAGGCATAGCCCGCCCCTCAAGTGTCAATGAACACAAGAAATTCGCCTCCCCTCCCGTCATACCACTAAGGCGACGTATTGATATTTGAGGGGCAACCTTTTCGGATGTTGACACCTTCACGCAGGTTACTAGCGACGCGCATCCAGCACGCATGGTTCATTCCTGCTTGGTAATAAGAAGAATAATAATCTTCTTATTATTCTTACCGAACGGATGGGAATCGCTTAGCCATTTCAATTTTTGAGATAAGGTTCGGTACAGATAACCCATAAGCACGCACAGCGGCCCTCCAGCGTTGTTAGACGCCGTTTCGGCTTCAGCGCATAGGTAAGACACCCCGCTTGCCTTCGTCTCTCACAAGGCGTTTTAGAAGCCACTGAATACATATTCTCTTCTTGGCGTTAAACCATCGGCCTATGGCCGATTGAGAAAGCCCGCCAGGGCTTTAGTGGCAAGGTCAGAACGCGCCCTCAAGGCGCGAGCTGCACCGCGCATGATGGATTATCTTTAGATAATCTTGGATCGATTTCTCAACCTCCCCGCAAAGCCTTGCCCCACCTGGGTTTTCCAGATCGGGACGGGTGGCGTTACGACGGTGAAAGGGTGACGTTACGACGGTAGGCGGGTGGTGTTACGACGGTGAACAGGTGTTGTTGCCGTGTGGCCAGGCCTCTTGATTTCCCATTTTCCCTTGGCGTACTCGTTTACTATCCAACCCACGGCGGCAACTTCGGACAGAGCCTTGCGAGCGGTCTGGCGGCGTGTTTTAAGTGTGTTGGGGTTGGTGACTTCATCTGGCCAGACATAGCCGCAAAGCGTGTCCAGTTCCACGCGCCCGGATTTGCCGGGGTCGATCCAGCCACATAGCCGTTGATGCATCAGTCGTGCCGGATCAGTCTGTAGCACCCGCACTTCCGCCATGTCGATACGGGCATATGGACGATGCCCCAGGATCGCTTCGGCAATGCGCGGATTCAGGGCAACCCATAGCCTGCCGTCCACCTCGTCAAAAGCGTGGCTCATCAGGTGGAACGCGGCTTGCCGCCGTCCCTTTGTCACAAGGATGGTGACGTTCGACATGCGTAGCAGGCTGGCTTTGAGCGCCTTGATGTTGTCGCCGCTATCCGTCATGCCCGTTTCTGAGAGCAGCTTGGTCAGGCTCTCACGAACTACCAAGCCGTCTTGCTCAATGGCTTCAAAACGGGGCTCAAGGAATAGCCGTAGCTGTCGCCCGGTCTCACTGGTCGGTTCCGGGGTCAGCAAGATGCCGTTCGGCCCGCCAAGGGCCACGATGCCTTGCAGAAGACGCATGTCATCGGCCCCAAGAGGTTCGAAACCAACGAAGCGCATGGATTCGTCTTCACCAAAGGTGTAGGTCACGTCCAGCTTGCCCCGTTTGCGCTCGCCACGCTTGAGGCTGCGAAACAGGCCCGGTGCCAAACAGTGCGCGGGATCATGTCGAACGTGGGTCAGGTCATGCTTAGGCTTCTTCACGCGGCCTCCTTTTCACCTTGCACTGCCGCTCCAGTACAGCAGGCTTCAACACGCCGCCGTCGTGCCGTCTAAACCAGAGTTCTTGAAAAGGTGCGCCATAGTTGGCCTTGCTGACGCCAAAGCGGACAAAATACCCGCGCTGACAATCATCGACCCCCAATATCTCGGCCTCGCCTTGCGTCATGCCGGATAGGTACGATTGCCAACGGATGTTATCGACCAATACGGACGATCCACGACTGGCCTGCTGTTGATCGCCCGAACCCATCATGGCTGCGCTTTTGCTCGCGTGGTGCAGAAATACGATAGAACAACCTGTATCAGCGGCTATGGCCTCCATGCGCCCAATAACCTGCGCCATCGGCCCACTGGCGTTCTCCTCCTCGATGTGGAAACGTCGTAAGGTGTCCAGGATCATCAGGCGACGACCTTCAGCGGCTCGATTGAGAGCATCGAACCAGCTAGAAACCATGATATTGGGGCACTTACCGATCAAGGGTTCAATGAGCAAACCATCAGCCACGGCTTGCCGTTCTGCGGTACTGAGGTGCGCCCCAAGGGCGTGCAGACGATGGTGAATAGCCGACGGTGGATCTTCAGCGGGCAGATAGACCACTTGCCCCGTGGGAAACTCGCCTATCTCAAGCAAATCAGGCCCGCCGGCAATTTGCGCTGCCAATTGCAAAGCCAGCATGGATTTGCCAGCCCCACCAGGCGACACAAGAGCACCAACAGTACCCGCAACCATGTTAGGCAGAACGTAATCAATAGGCGGCGGCAATTCTGTGAAAGCCGCCATCAGGTCAAGAGCCATATAGCTAGCCCTCTACAGGGCCAGGTCGAGCCGCCTGAGCACCAGACGACTTACGAGCCTCAATCCAACTCTCTACCTCTGACAAATCCCAGGCAACATTCCTACTGGTGAGCGCGATACGGCGTGGAAATTCTCCTCGTTGCTCCAGGTTGTAAATCGTTCTTGAAGATAGTGGGATCATCTCCAAGAGTTTCTTCCTGTTGATGAGCACCATGTTTTCTGTTGTTTGCATAGCTTGGCATCCAGTTGCTAACGAATGCCTTATGGTGCCTAGCAATACAGCTTGATTCAGCCAAATAATTGGCTAAAATGGTTGACATGAAGAATGAGCCAAAAATCGTCATATGGGAAAATTGCGACCCATGCACCTCAGAAGCTCTTAAACAGTTTGAGGAGCGATGGCAGCCGTACTCCGTATCCTCGCGGCGCTACCCCATCATTCGATTGATCGAAGAAGTGATCGACCCCGCCGTGACGGCCTACATGGCAGCTCTTCCTGCGAGCTATAGCGGCTATATCCCTGGCGCTGGTACAGGCGTAGCTTTCAGCGCAATCATCCGACTGGTGGGATTCGAGGCGATGGTTCGTGTGCAGCGTCAGTTGCTGCGCCAATTCATCAAGACAGAGGATAAGCAAACCCCAAGAGACCAGCGCTTTGTCGCCACCCTAGAATCTTTAGTCGGACTGGTTTGGGACTGTGCATGCAAACGTCCGAAAAAGTCAGCGTCGACAAGTGGAGTCAACCTGAATAGCCAACGAAAGCATGGTTTTTGCGATTTCTGTGGAAAGTTGACCGAGTTTGCATCCTTCATGGCGACGGTAGCTGACGAACAGATCAATGATGCTGAGCTGGAAGACCATCGAAAGCTTGAACTCAGCCACCAGTTTTGCGCTGAGCACCGTCCGAAGCTAGCAAATGGCGAATGGAATCCGGCATATCGCCAAGCCAAAAGATCTCATATGCACTTCAACCTCGAACTTGCCAGGCTTAACCGCCAATGCGCAAGACGATCTACGCCACAGGCGGCATCCGGCGACCCGTTGGTGGATAGCTATTTCTACCACTACATGTTGGCGCAGACCGTCCAGCCAGCCGACAAAGCAGAACTACGCAATCAGGCCCGCTTAATGGCGGATTCAAAACTATCGGATCGTAAAAAACAGATGCTGGTACTCCAGCACTCTGGATTCAATCAGTCGGAGATTGCTCGAAGGCTTGGCATCGGACGCCAAGCCGTGTCCAAGGCATTGGCACTCATTCCTAACGCATTCCACTTGAAGAAGTAGAACTCCAAGGGAAATTTTAGCGGCTAAAAAAATCAGCGGCTCCCAACAGTCCATTCGTCGATCATATCCGCCCAATCCTGCAACATCGCCGCCCGCTGTTCGCGGTACTCAGCCTTGTTGTAGACCGCCCTCACGCCCTTCTGCTCGTGCGCCAGGCACTTCTCAATCCAATCGGTGTTGTAGCCAGCCTCATGCAACAGCGTGCTGGCTGTGCGCCGCAAATCATGCGGCCCGAACTTGGCAAGTGACTTCCCATCTTTCTGCGCCGCCTTGTAAGTCAGCGTCAGCACCTGGTTAAGTGTGGCAGCGCTCATCGGCGCATCCGAGTCGTACCGTGATGGCAAAACGAAGTCGGAACCACCGGCAAAGGTTTTCAGGGCAATGAAAATATCCAGAGCCTGCTGGGACAGAAATACCAGGTGCGGGTTACGGCGCTTCATCCGCTCCTTTGGAATCGTCCACAGCGCTTCGCTGAAATTGATCTCGCTCCAGGTCGCATTGGTCAGCTCGCTTTTGCGCACCATGGTCAGCAAAAGCAGCTTGGCCGCCGCACGATTTGTTGGGCTTGTACCAACGCGCTCCATGTACTGGTACATCAGCCCAATTTCTTCCGGCGTCAGCGCGCGGTCGCGCGGCTCGAATCGAGCGATGCTCGTTGGCCGCACCAGCTCCGCAGGGTTCTCAACCTTCTGCCCGCGCTCGATTGCCCAGCGGAAGACCTGAAGCACAATTTCACGCACATGAACGGCGGTGGCCGGTGCCCCTCGCTCGACGATGGCATCGGCCAGTGCCCGCAAGTCCTCATGGGTGATCTCTACCAGCTTCTGATTGCTGAATTTCGGCTTCAGCTCGCGTTCATAGACCGAACGGCGCATATCGCGGGTGGAGTCGGCCATCTGGTAGCCGCGCAGCCACTTCTCCGCCCAGGCACCAAACGTCTCCGCATCTTTCACTCGCGCCTTGTCGCGGGCCTTCTCCTTAGCCGGCGACTTGCCAGCCGCAACCATCTTCTTGGCGTCATTCAACTGCTCACGGGCTTCAGCCAAGGTGATGCCACCGACGCCATAGCGACCAAAGGTGATGGTCTCCTGCCGTCCGTTGATTGAGTAGTTGTAACGGAACGAGATGGAGCCGGCTGGAGTCACGGCCACATAGAGACCTTCTCGGTCATTCACCTTGTAGAGCTTGTCCCTGGGCTTGAGATTTCGCAGCTTGGTATCGGTCAGCATGTAGCGTGTCCCTCTTCATTCTCGATACCATGCTGAAAAAACGCCAAACTTACATCGTTTTTTCTATACAAAACAACAAGTTATAAAAATCCGATACCATGAGAACATAAGAAAATGCAGCATGGTATCGGCATCAATCATGGCATCATCAACGGATAGTACCAGCTTTAATGCCATGCTCAAACGGTGCTTGGCGCTTCCTCCTGTTGCCAAACCCTGCCAGACAAAAATACAAAAAAGCCCGCAATTACGCGGGCTTAGCGGCTTTTTATACCATCAGGTGCCTGGCCGTGCCAGACGCGGGATCATTCCCACTCTATCGTCGCAGGCGGCTTGCTCGATACGTCATAAGTCACACGATTAATACCACGCACTTCGTTGATGATCCGCGACGATACTTTCTTGAGCAGCGCATAAGGCAGTTCAG
>Ga0180216_1002665_pt1 | contig 14629 bp, 12 predicted proteins | sample eDN3rd37CBELigMG_FD_128879 | JGI IMG/M metagenome (GOLD analysis project Ga0180216, IMG submission 128879) | Enriched Miracle-Growth compost microbial communities from Emeryville, California, USA - eDNA 3rd pass 37_C BE-Lig MG (version 2)... ... | reverse complement strand
GGAACACCTTCAGCATAGTGGCGACTGCCTGCCCGATGACGCCCGTTCCGTAGATCAATACGTCTCGTCCCAAGAGTTCACCGACCAGCTTGGTTCGATCGTACTTCTTCTCCTGCTTCAACGAACGATAGCGCTCCATGTCCTTTTCAAAGTGAAGCATGCAAAGGACAACGTACTCGCTCATTGGCACGACGTGAATCCCTGTCGCATTGGTCACCTGAATGCCTCGCTCATGCAGGTAGGCGGAGGGAAGTCCCTCCAGCCCTGCCCGAACAATCTGTATCCACTTCAAATTGGGAAAATAGCGCAAATTCCCTACAGTCAAGTCATCTCCAAATGTAATGAGTGTGTGCGCCTGTTCCGCCACTTCCGGAGGAACCTGCTCCATCGTCGAATAAATCAAAGGCGTTTCGCCTGTTTCAGCCGAAATCTGCTTCAGGTGACGTTCCAGCAGCTCATCAGTGGTAGAAACGATCATAAGCAGCCTCCTATTTTTGCTGGATGGATGGCAACCACGTAGACATTTCCGGTACATACGTGATGACCAGCAAAGTAATAATCATCATGAGCAGGAATGGAAGGATTCCCTTAATAATCTGCTCCAGCGGAATCTTGCTGACGCTGGAGGCTACGAACAGGTTTACACCCAGCGGCGGTGTGATGAACCCGATCGCCAGGTTGGCTACGAGAATGACACCGAAGTGAATCGGATCGACGCCTACATTGGTCACGATCGGCAACAGGATCGGCGCCAGTACCACCAGAGCGGAAATCGTGTCAATAAACATCCCCACGATCAACAGGAAGATATTGACCACAAGCAGGATAACTAGATGACTTTCTGATATGGAAGTAATAAACTGCGCAATCGTGTTAGGCACCTTCTCCAGTGTCATAATGTACGCAAAGGAGATCGACAACCCGATGATAATCATGGTAGAAGCGTTGATGATGGCGGACTCGACGATCGCTTTGTAAAGATCCGACCAAGTCAGCTCACGGTGGATAAAAACACCGACGATGATCGCATAGACTACAGCGACTACGGCAGCTTCTGTAGGAGAGAAGATTCCACCGTAAATACCGCCGAGGATGATGACAGGAATCATCAGCGCCCATTTTGACTCATATATCGCCTTCCATACATGCTTGATTGTGATGCGCTCCGTTACCGCAGGCTTATAACCTTCTTTCTTCGAGATCATATAGGAGACGACCATCAAGCCAATCCCGATGATCAATCCTGGAATAATCCCTGCGAGGAACATGCTCCCCACGGAAACCCCAGCTACGACACCGTACAGCACAAACGGAATACTCGGAGGAATAATCACTCCGATAGAACCTGCTGCTGCTGTCAATGCGGCAGCAAAACCAGCACCGTAATTCTTCTCACGCATGGTTGGAATCATAAAGGAACCGATCGCTGCAACTGTCGCTGGACCCGAACCGGAGATCGCGGCAAAGAACATACACGAAACGACCGTCACCATCGCCAAGCCACCGACCATCCAGCCTACCATTACCGTAGCCAGATCGAGCAGTCGCTTGGAGACACCACCCTTGCCCATCAAGATTCCCGCGAGCATAAAGAACGGAATCGCCATGAGCGGAAAGGAGTCTAGGGATGTGAATGCTTTTTGCGTGATAATCCCGAGTGGCAGGTTCGTTGTTAAACCAATCGTCAAGAGAGCAGCCAAGCCAAGAGCAATCGCCACCGGTACGTTTAACATGATGAATAGCAGCAAGCTGCCAAACAGCACAAGGACCGTCATCGTCTGTTTCCCCCTTTCCTATTCTTTTTCCGGTTTAAACAGGAAGTAGATTTGCTGAATCAACCGGATCGACATCAAGAGTCCGCCAAGTGGAATCGCCGAGTATAAAACCCACATTGGCATCTGCATAGCAGGGGAAAACTGTCCTCTACTGAACATGGTTGTGATGAGATCTGTACCCGCAATGGCCAGAAAAACAGCAAGTCCAAACCAGAGCAGAAGCGAAATCAGTTCAACGATTTTTCTCCCTTTTTCGTTCAACAGATTTTTAAAAGCCTCTACCTTGATATGCTCCTTTTTTCGAATAGCAAAGCTTGCGCCGATCCAAATCTGCCAAATATGAACGTACCTGGCCAACTCTTCCGACCAGGAAAGAGATGATTCAAAGATGTATCGCGTAATGACCTGCATGAAAATTAAAACAACCATGACAACCATTGTTGCTACCAGAAACCACTCTTCCAGCTTTTGATCCAAGAGCTTTTTTAGTGACATGCGTTTCACCTCTCATTTCTTTCTGCTAGAAATGAATCCCTTACGCCCCACTCTTGCCTGTCAAGCGGGACGTAAAGGAATGATTTGCCGATCGATTAGTTGTTGGCTTCCATCGCTTTTTTCACCAGCTCTTCGCCGATTTCTTTGGAGAATTGGTCGTATACGGATTTGGAAGCTGCGATGAACGCATCTTTTTGCTCCGGAGTCAGTTCATTTACTTTCATGCCGCTTTCTTTCAGTTTTGCGAGGAATTCAGCATCTTGCTCGGTAGCCAATGTACGTTGGAAATCGCGGTATTCTACGGCAGCATCATCGACTACCTTTTTCAGATCATCCGGGAGAGAGTTGTACCAGTCGAGGTTCGTCAACAGAATTGTTGCTGCGTATACGTGGCCACTCATGGTCAGGTATTCTTGTACTTCATAGAATTTGTTGGTGTAGTAAAGAGAGATCGGGCACTCCATGGCATCGTACACTTTTTGTTGCAGAGCCGTGTACAATTCGCCAAAGGCAAATGGAGAAGCATTGGCGCCAAAGGAATGAAAGATTGCGGTATGCACCGGGTTTTCCAGTGTGCGAAGTTTCAAGCCTTTCAAATCTTCAGGTGCATTGACCGGTCCTTTGTTGTTGGACATGTGACGGAAGCCGTTTTCACCAAAGACAAGCCCTTTAAAGCCATTCGATTCGAGGTCTTTCAGCAACTCTTGTCCTACTTCGCCATCGAGGGCTTTATAGGCAGCTTCCTGTGTCTTGAACAGGAAAGGCAGGTCAAACACCATGAACTTTTTATTAAAACCAGCCAACGGGGCTACTGCTGGAATGGTCATCTCTACGTTCCCCAGCTGTACAGCCTCGATCGCTTCACGGTCGGACGGGAAGAGCGAGCCGTTGGAATACAGCTCTACGCTGATTCTGCCATTTGACTTGGCTTCAACAGTCTCTTTGAACTTCACAGCAGCGATGTGTGTAGACTGTTCTTCCGGCACCAGATAAGCGATGCGCAGCTTGTATTTCTGATCAGACGCTCCACCGCCAGCCGCACCGCCGGAAGCATCACCTGTTGCTGCCCCGCCCCCGCCACATGCTGTCAGCAAGAGCATCATGGCTACAGTCAAACCGCCAAGTAGTTTTTTTCCTTTTTTCATTCCTCGTTCCCCCTTGGTTTCATCTTTGATCTTCTCTCTACGCTTTGAATATGATTCTGCATGGTTTCTCCCGCCAGTTTTCCATCGCGGTTGGCCAATGCCTGAATGATGGCTTCATGTTCCTTCAACGCTTCGTCTGCACTCTCTTCGATGGTGCGGGATAGAATCAGGAATCGATAAAACTGGTTGGTGATCTGCTCCACAAAATCCTTGAGCTTCGGATTTTGGGTAACCTCCGCGATCAGTACGTGAAATTGAGAATCCAGTTCGATATAGGTGTAGTAGTCCCCAGCAGCAATCGCTTCCTTCTGTCCCACCAGCGTTTTTTCCAGTTCAGCGATAAATTCGTCCGTCACAAACGCTACGGCTTGCTGGGCAGAAAAAACCTCCAGCACTTCACGCAGTCGAATGAAATGCTTCAAGTCCTGCTCGGTGAAGCTTGCTACCCTGGCCATTTTGCCTGTCTCCAACTCTACCAGTCCATCAAAAGCGAGCTGATTGATCGCTTTTCTCAGCGGAGTGCGACTAATGCCCAGCATGGAAGCAATTGACTCCTCCGGCAAGGGATCCCCCGGCGAAAAGGTTCCCTGCAAGATCGCCTTTTTCATTTCTTTATAAGCCCGATCTGCTAGAGTTTCGCTTTGCGTCAATTTATTCAGCATATTTTTCTGTTCAACCCCCTTGCTAGTTTCGAAATCCAGGATACTGTATACAGGATATCGTTTATATTTTGTAAGTATAAAAAAGAGTTAGACTATTGTAAAGAGAAAATTTATACTTACTGTCAGAAAAGCTGACATTTATAGTAGATCTGATTTACGGATACACTACGTTCCTACAAAAAGAAACGACCGAAGCCCGGTGGAATACCGAGAGTCGGTCGTTTTGTTTTCATGCAATGCCCCATTCACATGGGCAGATTTTCTGATCTTTTCGTTTTGCTGTTGCTGCGGGACCAGATCACTACCGGGATCAGCAGCAGCGACAACACTCCCCCCGCAAACGAGAGCGTGGCATAACTGGACCTTGCAACGACCATCCCGGACAGAGCCCCGCCCGATGCGCCAGCCAATGCGATCAAGACATCGATCGTGCCTTGCGTTTTCGCTCGGGTAGACAGATCCGTGGCATCGACAATGAGTGCAGTGCCGCTGATCAAGCCAAAGTTCCAGCCTAGGCCAAGCAACGCAAGCGCGGCGATGAGAAGCAGCATGGAATCGGCAGGTGCCAGCGCGGCAAGGAGAGCAGCAGCGAGGAGAATCCCTCCAGATGCATAGGCCATGGCCGTTCGCCCAATCTTGTCGACGAGCACTCCCGTCAGCAGGGATGGGAGATACATCGCGCCGATATGGATTCCGATGACCAATCCAACCTCACTCAACCCATGTCCGTGATGCATCATGTGTACCGGCGTCATCGTCATGATCGCAACCATTACGATTTGTGTCAAAATCATAACCGTCGCCCCGACAATAATTCCCCGGTTGGCATTGCCCCGAGTCGGCGAAGCCATCTGCGCCGATTGATTCTGCTCTTTTTTCTGCGCGGCGGCAATCGCCTTTGCGACCACGTATGGATCCGGGCGGAGCAAGCACAGAAGGACCAATCCAGCAAGGATAAAGGCTGCCGCACCCAAAATGAAAGGACCCGCCAGTGCCGGAATACCGAGCGACTCGGCAAATCGGCCCATTACATCCACCAGGTTGGGACCTGCCACAGCACCGAACGTCGTCGAGACCATGGCGATACTGACGGCAGTCGCCCGTTGGTTGGGCTTCGCCAGGTCAGTCCCGGCATACCGGGCTTGCAGGTTGGTGGCTGTCCCGGCGCCATAGACAAGCAGTGAAGCAAACAGCAGGAGAATATTGCGATCCACCGCTGCCACGATGACCCCGATAGCGCCAATACCCCCAGCCAGAAATCCTGCCGCGAGACCAGCACGGCGACCGAACCGTTGTGAAAGCCGACCGACCAGCATCGCGGCTCCGGCGGACCCAAGTGTCAGCAATGCTGCTGGAATTCCTGCATAACTGTCCGTGCCAAGCATATCTTGTGCCAGCAATGCCCCTACTGTTACCCCAGCCGCCAGGCCCGCTCCTCCGAAAATTTGTGAAATGACAACAATGATTAGCGTCCGTTTATACAGCCATCCCTGCTTTTCCGGAGAATTCAGGTAGCTGCCTATCTCATCCGTTTTTTGCGACATCACTCAGAACCACCTTTTTCGTACATAATGGGCAAACTGCTTTATCCGTGCTCATTTCCATGTTCATGACTTCGGCTGTACGTTTATTGACATGATGTCCCCTTTCTCCATCTAATCCAAGAGGGTCGTAATTGATTGAATTGGTAGTAGTGTAGTTCCCTTCCAGAAAGTTGTCAATTTTATAAGTGTTGGTTGATTCTTGGCACAAAAAAACAGCCATGACAGAGACAAGCCTGTGATGGCTGCACATAACGATTGGAGGATTATCCGACTTCTTGCTGCTTGATCGAGCTTGAGAGTTGATAGGAAGGCTGGCAATCGCTACATAGTTGATAATCGAGCTTTCAATACAACGTTTTCGCCGATTCGGCTGTGAAGGGGAGCATCTCGTCGAGCCTGCCGTCGCGAATCTTGCTGGCCCATGCGGGATCCGCCAACAATGCCCTGCCTATGGCCACCAGATCGAATTCCCCACGCTCCAGCCTGTCGATCAGTCCGTCGATCTTGGTGTGATTGGAGCCCTTCCCTTCTGTAAAGTAACTCATAAATTCCGTGTCCAGGCCGACTGATCCGACTGTAATCGTCGGTTTGCCCGTCAGCTTTTTGACCCATCCGGCCAAATTCAGCTCGGAGCCTTCGAATTCGGGCTCCCAGAAACGGCGGGTGGAGCAGTGGAACACATCCACGCCCGCCGCGGTTAACGGCTTCAAGAACTGCTCCAGCTCAGCCGGTGTAGTCGCCAATTTCGCCGTATAGTCCGTCGACTTCCATTGCGAGATACGCAGGACGATCGGGAAATCCGAACCGACAGCGCGGCGGCAAGCTTCGATGACTTCTACCGCAAAGCGGGTGCGCTTCACCATGTCGCCGCCATAACGGTCGGTTCGCGGGTTCGTTTTCTCCCAGAAAAATTGATCGATCAAATATCCATGTGCGCCGTGAAGCTCGATGCCGTCGAAGCCCAGCCGCTTGGCTTCGGCTGCTGACTGAGCGAAGGCCTGAACAATGCTGGCGATGTCAGCTTCGGAATAATCGCCGACTTGGCCACGTACTCCCATATGCCAAATCTGCGGAAAGATCCGTCCTCCCGCCTCGTGCACCTCAGCCAACACATTTGCCCAACCGTTTAATGCGGTTTCGCCGTAGAAATGCGGTACGTTTGGTTGATTGGACGAATCCGGATGATCGATGATCGTGCCTTCGGTCACGATCAATCCGACGCTGTTCTCCGCCCTGCGGCGGTAATAGGCCGCTACATCCGCGGTCGGCACGCCTTCCGGAGAAAATTGACGGGTCATCGGCGCCATCACGATGCGATTGGGCAGCGACAGAGTTCCGATTGCGAACGATTGAAACAAGGCTTGCACGGATTCCGAGTATGTCATAAGAACCTCCTAATCATCCTTATTGCTTGATTTTTCCCCAGTTGCGTCTTACCAATTCTGACAGTAAGAAAAACCCCGGCCGCTTGGCAGGGGTGCACTCGGTTATGTATGACGATAATCGAGTTTCACAATCGATAAAAATCGTGCAGTTTATAGGCCAGCATCAAATTAAATCGTTCTTCCGCGTCCTCAAGATCCACCTTTAGAAGCTCACTGATTCGTTCCAACCTGTACTTTAACGAACTGCGGTGAATGAAGAGATGTTCAGAGGTTTCTTTTAAATTTCCATTCATTACTAAATATACTCTTAGCGTGTCGAACAATTCTTTCCCTTTACCTTTGCTGGTTTTCAATAAGGGACCGAGGTAATTGTCAATAAATTGTTCTGCGATCATCGTGTCCTGCAGGTTGCTCAGAACGATATAGGAACCCAGGCTGTCAAAGTCGATGAAACCCTTGTGCTGAAAACGGCTCTCCGCTATTTTTAAAGCCTGCATAGCTTCTTTATAGCACCGGTAATAATGATCGATTTTTTGCGTGCTAGAACTGATGCCTAAGTAAACTTTTGCTCCCTTTTCATGAGAAAGCGTGATCTTTTTTAATTGGTTATATACCCGCTCCCATTCGAGATGCTCCTCCCTGCCCCCCTGATCTGGAACAATCAGGATAAACAAGCCTTCCTTACGTGTAGCCACAATACTTGGGTAGTGCCGGGACAAATGCTCGCGAAATCGCTCCCAGATCAAGGTCTTCTTTGCCTCGATTTCCATGAGGTCTGATTCTTTCTCGATACTTTCTTCAAAGGAAAAAGAAATAATGGCAACCTTATGAGGCTCGAACACATTCAGCTTAAACAGGTTCGCATACTGGATGACTCGCTCTTTATCCTGTATATTTGGGACGAACAACTGGTTCAAAAAGCTTTCCTTCACCTGATCCTTAGCATCGAGGATTAGTTTTTGTTTGATAAATTGCGTGGCATACACATTGAGAGCATGGTTTAATGTCATGTGAAGCACGGCATCTACGTCATCCTTTGGAATCTGTATGGCCAAATATCCGTGTAATTCTCCCCCGCCTCGGATAGTAAATAGGCCAAACTCACTCCCATCTTCCAGCGAGAACCATTGTTCCATGCTGCTGCTTTTTCGAATTGCATGGTTCTCTGCCTCTGACTTTTGAACAATAGATTGGATGGTATGTTCAGAAGCGTCAATCGGAGCAAAAACCATCGTTCGTACGAACCTGTCGAACAAGATCACAGTCTGTTCTATCATTTGCGAAAGCGATGAGGTAATTTCACTAAACCCTTCCCCTATCAGCGTTTGCTTGACTAGCTCCTTCTGGTGTTCCATAAACATTGCCAAGCGCGCCTTGCTTTCCCGTTCATTTTTGTATAGCCTTGCGTTTTCAATCAAAACAGAGACATGGGAAGATATGAGATGTAGGAGTTCCGTATCCTCTTGGGTAACGATCCTGTTTGGTTTCTTCTTTACATGCAGTACACCAACCGTCTTTAAGTTGACGATGAGAGGAACAGTAGTTTCATTCTCCCCGTACCGATCTAAAAAGGGGAAGTATTCATATAGGTTATCTTTGTGTTCGACCTTTATCGCCGTTGGAAGAGTAACGAAGCCGTAGGCCGCCGGGTGAAGGACAAAACAGCTCTTAGCCTCATCAAAGAGATACATACAGGCCGCTTCCGCTTCCGTCCCTTTTCCCGCTCTCTCGACTGCACTGCCAACCAACTTCTCCAATGAAGAGCCAAGGGATACATTCTCTTGCAGCCACTCCATCCCTTCCAGTTTCTTTTTTTCCTTTTGTTTATTCATCGCGATACCGATCGCCGAAACAATATCTTTCCCAAATTCAACGAACAATCTGTTTGCATCCTCAAACAAAGGGACAAAGCTGCGAAACCCGATTAAGCAAACGCCGTAACTGTCCGAATCCTGTTCCTTAATCGGAACCGTAAACCACGTAGCGAATCTCTCTGCCTCGATACTTTCGTAAAAACGGCAACGTTCGTCTGCTTTGATAATATCGTAGCACCAAACTGGGCTTTCCAAAAAACGGGACGAACAGCCTGTGCGATGTAGCGGAAAAATAGATTCGAAAAAGTCCCCTTTTCCTTTCGCTACTTTCTTGTAAAGATGATCTCCTTCCAGAAAAATGATAGAGACATAATCACAGGAGAACTGCTTCCAAAAAGCATTCACCAGGAAGAGCAGGGTCTCGTCCAATGTTTCGAATTGAATTAATTGTCTGGCAGTTTTTCGCAAGTGAATATTGAGCCTTTCAACCAACGCACTTTGCTTTCTGTTGTCTACCACATAATCACCTCAATTCCATTCACACATTCTTATATCCATTATAACCACTTGAAAGAAAAAAGCGCCTCTGTTGTCCCTCTTGTAAAGGTAGAGAGATTTCGGCGCATGTATAGTTATACAGATTCCATTAGTGCATCCTTCAGCTTCGTCTTCTGAATTTTTCCGCTAGCCGTCGTCGGTATTTCTTCTACAAACACCACTCTGCTCGGAAGCTTATAGCTAGCGAATTGAGGCCTTAAAAATTCGTTGATCTCCTCCATCGTGCAGGTAACCTCATCCTTCAGCTTGATGACCGCACAGACAAGTTCCCCCATGATGGGATCGGGAAGCCCGACAATGGCCACTTCCCTCACTTTTGGATACTTACGCAAGACATCCTCAATTTCCTGCGGGTAGATGTTATATCCGCCTTTGATAATCATCTCTTTTTTGCGTCCTACAAAACGGATATACCCCTCTTCATCCATCGTCCCCAGGTCCCCCGTGTAGTACCAGCCATCCTTGTCAATTGCCAGTGCCGTTTGTTCGGGAAGCTGGTAATAGCCTTTCATCAGTCCAAATCCTCTGTAGGCGATTTCCCCGGTAACACCTGAAGGTACTGGCTCTCTCTGTTCATTGACAATCCGTATCTCGACCCCATCAATCGCTTTCCCCACTGTATCCAATACATGATGGCCCTGAGCTTCATACGGAGTAAGCGTGACGCTCCCCGTCTCTGTGGTTCCAAAAGAAACACAAAGATTCATCCCCATCCGATCTCGAACCGCTTGAATCGTTTCGGGAGGGCAAAGGGAAGCTCCCGTAATCCCTGTTCGCAGCGAAGACAAATCATAGGCTGCGAAATCCGGATGCTGCAGTTCCATTGCAAGCATCGCAGGTACGGCATGATGCACGGTTACTTTTTCCTGCTCGATTAACTGAAGGGCCTTATGCGGGTGATATTTGTCCAGCAACACCATTTTCGACTGAAAATAGACGGCTGACATTAGATTGCATGACATCCCGAACACATGAAACAGAGGAGAAACGATGATGAACACATCATCCTGATCGCATTTCAAGCTTTTGCCAATGGCCATCCCGGATTGAACCACACTTCGATGCGTGATCATAACCCCTTTTGGCGAGCCTGTAGTTCCGGATGTGTAAAGGAAGCAGAAAATGTCGTTGTCGGGATCGGGAATGACCGAGGGAAAAGCTGTTTGATACTCTTTCTTCATCAACTCAGAAAAGGATTGATACCCTTGTTTTTCGTATCGTACGGTGACAACTGTCTCCACAAGAGAAGCAACAGATTCGAATCCGACTTTTTCAAAATCCTCACAAACAAAAACCACTTTTGCTCCGGAATTGGCCAGAATGTAATTCACTTCATGAGCACGGTACTTGGGATTGAAGGGAACGAGGATCGCTCCTACTTTGGAGATGGCAAAAAACAATTCAACAGTCTCGTGCCAATTGGGCAAAGAGACCCCGACGCGATCCCCTTCCTTGATTCCCAAAGAAACCAGCGCGCAAGCCAGTTGATGCACTTCTTTTTGCAGTTCGCCGTAGGTCAGTCTGCGTACAAGATCATAGACCGCTTCTTTTGCAGGTGTTCGTTCTGCCGTCTTCTCCAAAAGCTGCGAAACAGACAAAACTCGTTCCAGCGCCATTTCTCGATACCCCTCTCTACAGTCTTTCCCATACAGCTGCAATGCCCTGACCTCCACCAATGCATAGCGCAGAAGCACCGAATTTTTTGCCTCTTCGGCCCAATTCATATAAGAGAGTCAAAGAAATTCTTGCTCCCGAAGCAGCCAGAGGATGCCCCAAAGCGACTGCGCCACCGTTTACATTGCCGATGGCAGGATCAAAATCCAACTCCTTTTGGCAGGCAAGATACTGTGCCGAGAAGGCTTCGTTTATCTCCACCAAATCAAGGTCTGCGATTGACATCCCGGCCTTCTGCAGCGCTTCCCTGATCGCGGGAACAGGACCAATTCCCATAATTTTAGGTTCCACTCCAGCTACCGCCCATGAGACAAGTCGGCCGATTGGTTGCCATCCGCGCCTTTGCGCGTATTCGGCCGACGTGACCACGAGTGCCGCTGCGCCATCGTTAATACCGCTTGAGTTGCCAGGCGTGACAAGACCATCTCTCTTGAACTTGGATGCCGCTAGCGCTGACAGCTTCTCCAAGCTTGTTTTCCGCGGATGCTCATCTGTATCGACAACTCTGCTCTCCTTTCGTTCGTGAACCGTCACCGGGACGATCTCTTTGTGGAAGTAGCCTTTTTCGATCGCATTCAACGCTTTTTCATGACTGGCCAAAGCGTGCCGGTCCAGTTCCTCTCGAGTGAAACCATGAAGCTCAGCCAAATTTTCAGCTGTGGTGGTCATAAAGCATTCTCCATGGGTATCGTATAGCGCTTCATACAAATAATCCCTCATTGGATTTTCAAACAACGGAATTCCCCAACGGGCACCCCGAATCACATGCGGGATCTGACTCATATTTTCTGCTCCACCCGCCAAAGCAACCTTGGATTCACCCGTCATGATCATCCGTGCCGCCTGAGTAATCGCTTCCAGGCCAGAGCCGCATAAACGGTTGACCGTCAATGCAGGCACTTCCAGCGGTACCCCCGCTTTCAGGCCGACATGGCGTGCGGCTAATACGGCATCAGGACTTGACTGTATGACATTGCCAAATATCACTTGATCAATCTCTTCCGGTTCAACCTTGGAGCGTATCATCGCTTCTTTTGCCACTTGCACTCCCAGGTCAATGGCGGAAATGTCTTTGAATGAGCCTCCGAATTTGGCAAATGCAGTGCGGGCTCCGTCCAGAACCACGATTTCTTTACCCGTCATGACGCATTTCTCCTTTCACACTCTCAGACACAACCGGATTGGAAAACGACCCGATTTGATCGATGGAAATTGTAATGACATCCCCCTGCTTGATAGGAGCGACTCCATCTGGCGTCCCGGTCGCTATGATGTCACCTGGCTCCAAGGTCATGACATGCGAAAAAAGCTCAACCAACTCTGCGATGCCGCAAATCATGTCCTTGCCATTTACCTTTTGTCTTTCCTCGCCGTTAACGGTTAGTACCATATCCAGCTGTTGCGGGTCCTTTATATCTTCTGGGGTAACAATCCACGGCCCCATCGGAGTAAAGGTATCGAAGGATTTCCGCAGGCATCTTTCTTCTTCGTTTTGCTCATCCGGACGCAGTGTCACGTCATTCAGACCTGTGTAGCCGAAAATGTAGTCGTAGGCTTGCTCAGCTTTCACATTCTTTGCCGTTTTTCCGATGACGAAAGCCAACTCCAGTTCATGGTCAAACCGTCGTCCTTCCTTGCTCTCCGGTAGAACGATCGGGTCTTCCGGTCCGATCAACGATGTATTCGCCTTGAGAAAAAAACCTAACCCTCGGGCTGTATTCTCGACCTTCATTTCTTTTTTGTGAGCGAGATAGTTGACAGGAGCTGCGACAATTTTGCCTGGACGAGATACAGGGTGGCGCAGGCGAACATCCGCGAGGGAGTGGGAAGGCATGTTCAAAACATGCTTTGCAATCGTCTCTTTGACGTGCTCATAGCGATGAATCAAGTCTACCATTGGGCAGGAATGGGCCGGCTTTCCATCTGCCATCAAAGCTCCAATCTCGTAAACGTTGTCCTCTATTACCACTCCCAGCTGAAAGTCGTTAAACAATGCGAATTTCATCCTTTTCCTCTCCTTGACTGTAAGCGTTAGAGTGTGATGGGTTCAAATACGCTTTCAATCTGTTGATACCCGCCATTTTCTTGCAAGACATCTTCTTTTTCCAGGCCTAGCAGCTCCATTACCGGCCGGTCGTTCAGGGAGAACAAGAACGAGTCCGTTTCTCCGCTGTTGTGATGCTCATGCCAACTCCATGGTGGGACCACGAAGAAATCACCCGAAGACCACTCGAATTTTTGTCCGTTGATAACGGAGTACCCTGTGCCTTCCAGCACATGATAAACGACACTGTGAACGTGCCGATGGGCTCTCGTGTGAAAAGCGGGAGGGAGCTTTTGCATAGACGTACCTAATCTCGCATCTGCAGAACCTCCAGTTGTCGGATTAATATAGTCAACCGCGTAACCGTCGTATGGATCAGGTTCAAGCTTGCTTAAATCATTTATTGTTTTTTGAATATTCGACCATTTGTAGTTAATCAGAGGGGAAGGGTAGCCGTATTTTTTTCGCTCCGAAATGGCTCTCACTCCACTCGCATAGCGAAGAACGGAACGATCCGGCTCTCCGGTCACAGGATAGGTGTCATCATGATAGGGCTCAAAAAACGACCCCGTTAACGTTTTGACCAATCCTACATCAAGTCCGTCCATCCAGAAAACAGGCTCTCCCCCTTCATGACCGTGATCATGCCACGTCCACGGCGGTGTTAAGATTAAATCTCCCCGGCGCATATAGGTTTTCTCTCCGTCTACCGTGGTATAGGCCCCACCATCCCCCTCGATGATAAAGCGGATGGCTGCTTGTGAGTGACGATGTGATGGGGCGATCTCACCTGGCAATAGCAACTGGACACCCGCGTACAAGGTATTAGTGGCATATCCGATTTTTCCCTCTTTCAAGAGCGAAGGATTTTGCAAATAGATCACGCGACGCTCACTTGCCCTTCCGAGGGACAACAGTGAACCTGCCTCCAGCAAATATTTGCGAATCGTCTGCCACTTCCACAAATAAGGTGTGACGCCATTCGAAGGCTGCGGAGTAACCATTTCTCCAATGTTGTCCCACAACGGTCCCAGATGATGACTAGCCAGCTTGTTTGCAAATTGGTGCAACGCTTCTTTCGCTTCCGAAGTACTCATATCCGTGTAATCCTCCTTTGACAGGTCGCCTCATTCTTCAAAACAGCTAGATTAAGTAGAATGCACCATCAAACAATCCCAAAGGCCAATGTCCGGTTTCGAACACCTGCAGCATTGGTTCATATGGATTTGTTTCCCAGCCTTCTGTGTCCGCCAGCAGTTCCCAAGCGCAGGCTAATCCCGCTAGATACATGACCGAGCCGACAGCGGTTTGCACAATCTCCTTACCTTGTGAGCCAAGCTCACGGAACGCCCCATCAAAGGATTGGTGAAAAAGATACTCGGGGATGTGCTCCGCGATGGCGGTTAAATTTGGCATTCTACCGCTATCCTCTGCTTTCTCCCTGATCCTGTCAGGAATGTCATGGATCCGCTGCCAAAGCAGGCTGGTTTCCAATCTCACCCCTTCCAAAAACGAAGGAAGTTGGTCTTTTTC
>Ga0180216_1002661_pt1 | contig 14635 bp, 13 predicted proteins | sample eDN3rd37CBELigMG_FD_128879 | JGI IMG/M metagenome (GOLD analysis project Ga0180216, IMG submission 128879) | Enriched Miracle-Growth compost microbial communities from Emeryville, California, USA - eDNA 3rd pass 37_C BE-Lig MG (version 2)... ... | reverse complement strand
CGCGGCGCGCACCTGGCCGATCGGCACATCGCTCACCGTCACCAATCCGCAGAACGGCCGCTCGCTCGTCGTGCGCATCAACGACACCGGGCCTTACGGCACGGCGTATCGGATGGGCGCGCGGCTCGATCTCGCGCGCGGCGCGGCGCGCCGTCTCGGCATGAGCGGCGCGCAATATCTCTGCGTGAGTTGAACCCGCCATTGCCGACGCGACGACGACGCCGTCACTTCCTGCGGCACAGCCGGCGCGGGCCGTCATTCGGCTGATAGGTGCAGTCGGAGATGCGGAAGCTCTTGTAGCGCGCTTCGCAGGCCGCGACGTTGCAGCCCGGCGGCGCGGTGATCGCCTGCGCGCGGGCGGCGTTGGCTTCGCCCGGCTGCACGCCGGTGGTCGCGGCGACAGACGGCATTTCGGCAAAGGGTTTCGGCGGCGGCGGAGGCGCGGCGGATGTCTGCACGTTCGCGTCGCGCGCGGGCGTGCGTTGCGCGTTCTGCCATTCGAGGCCGATCGCCACGTTCACCAGTGCGACCGCCACGACGGCCGCCACCACACGCCACGACATCACGGGCCCTCGCGGGGAAGGCTGCGCCCGCCGCGCCGCTCGGCGCGCGGGCAAGCGCGCGATCATAATCTAGGAAGCAGCCGGTCCTTGGGTAGGCCCGCACCGTGACATCGGCGCCCCCACCCCGTTCCTGCCCGCGCGCGATCCGCTATAACCGCGCACGGCGCAGCCAGCGCCGCACAGGGACCGCCATGCCGCTTTCCGACACGCTCAAGACCCTCATCCGCAATGCCTGGGACGACGGCTATCCGTGCCTCGTCGCCACCAGCGGGCCGCTCGGCCCCAACATCGCGCCCAAGGGCAGCATGGTGGTGCTCGACGAGCAGCACCTCGCCTGGTGGGAGCGCTCCAAGAAAGGCGCGCTGGAAAACCTGCGGCACGATCCGCGCGTCTGCATCATGTATTCGAACTTCAAGGCGCAGCGCGACGGCCTGCTCGAGAGCGGCTTCATCCGCTTCTTCGGCAAGGTCGAGCTGATCGAAAGCGGACCCGTGCACGAAAAAGTGTTCTCGCTGCTGCTGCCGCGCGAGCAGACGCATGTCGGCGCCGATACAGGCTTCACCGCGGTGGTCAGGATCGAAAAGGCGATGGACGCGCGCGGCCAGGTCCTGCTCTGAGCGGCGCGCGGCGAAAAGCCACGCGCGCTCCGCTTCGCTTGCGGATCGGCACGGGAACGGTCGCGCCCCACACGCATTGACAAGTCCGTGAACGGTCACATTTGCCCCCTTGGCCCATGCTAGCGTTACCGCTCGTCCGGGGGGTTGGAGTACGTACCATGCGTTTCCCTCTGCTCTGCCTCACCGCCGCCGGCTTCGCGGCGCTTGTTTCCGTCGGCCCCGCGCAGGCCGAACTTCTCATCACCGTCGACAAGTCGGCACAGCAGATGACCGTCGTGCAGGACGGCGAGCAGCTCTATGTCTGGCCGGTATCGACCGGCGGCTCCGGCTACGACACGCCGAACGGCGACTGGAAGCCCTTCCGCATGGAGAAGGACCACTTCTCCAAGGAGTGGGACGACGCGCCGATGCCGAATTCGATCTTCTTCACCATGGACGGCCACGCTATCCACGGCACGTTCGACACCAAGAACCTCGGCAAGCCGGTGTCGCACGGCTGCGTGCGGCTCTCGCGCGCCAATTCGGAAGTGCTCTGGGGCCTCGTGAAGAAGAACAAGATGGCCAACACCAAGGTCGTGCTGAAGGGCGAGATCCCCGGCGGCGCCGGCGTGCCGGTGGCGCGCAAGCCCGCGCCGCGCCAGCAGCAGGCGCAGGATTACGAGCGCTATTATTCGACCGACGACGGCTACGGCGATTACGCCGCGCGCCAGCGCGCCGCGCGCACCCGCGATTACGATGGCGGCAACGGCTATTACTACTATTACCGGGACCAGCCCGCGCCGGCCGATCGCCGCTACTACCGCGCCGGCTCCAACAACGGACGGCCGTCCTTCCCGTTCGGCTGGTGACGTCAGGTCGGCGTCCGCACCGTGGAACGGAAGCGCGGCCGCCGCTTTGAACCGGCGGAGGTGAGCCATGATCCGCAAGCTCTCGAGCGGGAAGTACCGTCTCTACTCGCGCAAGAAGAACCCGAGGACCGGCAAAAGGCGCAACCTCGGCACCTTCGACACCAAGGCCGCCGCTGTGCAGCACGAGCGCGAGATCCAGTACTTCAAGCGGCATTGAGGCTATAGTGGCGGGGTAGATTCGAGGGAGGATCGGATGCTGTCCCGCCTGCTCATTGCCGCCATCCTCGTCGGGGCGGCGACGCACGCTTTCGCCGAGCCGCGGCACGCGGGCCGCTACGACATGGTGCGGCTGCACGGGCGCGCGGGCGGCGATGTGCTGATCCTCGACCGCAACACCGGCCAGATGTGGACGTGGACCAACCGGTCGATGGCCGTCTACAGCGGCCAGATCTTTCCGATCACGTCGGGCGACGGCTCCTTCGCGCGCATCATTCACGTGCCGCAAGCCAAGCGTTAGCGTTTCCCGTCATGGACAATCCGACAACGGTCGCGCGGCTGAGCTGCGACGAGACCACCGCACGCCGCGTCGCTTCCTATCTCGGCGAAAGCCTGGACGCGGACGAGACCGCCTGCGCCGCCTTCGAGGACGACAGCGGCCAGTGGAACGTCGCCATTCATTTCCGTCTGCCGCCCGACGAGGCGGCCTTGCGCGATCTGGTGCGCCTTGCCGCCGGCGATGCGGCCGCGACGGCGCTCACGTTCGAGCCGGTCGCCGCCGCCGACTGGGTGGCGCAAAGCCTCGAGGGCCTCAAGCCGGTGCCCGCCGGCCGCTTCATCGTGCACGGCGCGCATGACCGCGCGCGCGTGCGCGCCAACGAACTCGGCATCGAGATCGAGGCGGCGCTCGCCTTCGGCACCGGCCATCACGGCACGACGCGCGGCTGCCTGCTCGCGCTCGACGAGGTGGTGAAGAAGTGGGGCTCTTCCATCCCTCCCCTGCAAGGGGAGGGTCGCCGCGCGCAGCGCGGCGGGGTGGGGTCTTCCTCAACCAATTCGGCCCCCACCCGGCTCGCTCCGCTCGCCACCCTCTCCCGCAAGCGGGGGAGGGATAAGAAGCGAGTGCTCGACGTCGGCACCGGCTCCGGCATCCTGGCTTTCGCCGCGGCCAAAGCCTTACGCACGCCTGTCGTCGCCAGCGACATCGATCCGCTCGCCGTGGCGGTGGCGCGCGACAACGCACGGCTCAATCACGTCGCGCCGCTGATCAGCTTCGTCACCGCGGCGGGCGTGACGCGCCAGGCGCTCACCGCGCCCGGCCCTTACGATCTGATCTTCGCCAACATCCTGCTCGGCCCGCTGGTGCGCATGGCCCGTCCGCTCGCGCGGCTGGCCGCGCCGGGTGCGCGCGTCGTGCTGTCCGGCCTGCTGCCGAGCCATGCCAATGCGGCGCTCTCCGCCTACCGCGCGCAGGGCCTGGTCCTGGAAAAAAGGTTCCCGCTCGATGGCTGGATGACGCTGCTGCTGCGGCGGCCATAGCCGCGCCAGAAGCGATGGTTGCCCCCGGCGCGCAGGTGGCTAGAGTGCCGGCCATGTTCGAAGCTCAGTTCCAGACTTTCGAGGATTCCAGCGAACGCGCCGAAAGCGCCGGCCGCGTCGCGGCGCTCCGCGCGGCGCTCGAGCAGCGCGGTCTCGACGGCTTTCTTGTGCCGCGCGCCGATCGCCAGCAGAACGAGTATCTGCCCGCATCGGAAGAGCGCCTGGCCTGGCTCTCCGGCTTTACCGGCTCCGCCGGCTTCGCCATCGTGCTGACCGACCGCGCCGCCGTCTTCATCGACGGCCGCTACACGGTGCAAGCGGATGCCCAGATCGACAAGAGCGTGTTCGCCATCGAACATCTCGTCGAAACGCCGCCCGATCAGTGGCTGACGCAGAACATCAAGGCCGGCGAGAAGATCGGCTACGATGCATGGCTGCACACGACCGACCAGGTCGAGAAATTCCGTCGCGCCGCGAACATCGTCGGCGCCGAACTGGTGGCGGTCGAGAGCAATCCGATCGACGCCTTGTGGCACAACCGCCCTGCCCCGCCCGCCGGCGCCGTATCCTTGCGCGACATCAAGCTCGCCGGCGAAAGCGCGGGCGAGAAGCTGCAGCGCCTGCGCCAGGAGATCGCCAAGCTGCGCGCCGACGCGCTCGTCGTTTCCGATCCGCAGAACGTCGCCTGGACGTTCAACATCCGCGGCTCCGACATCGCGCATACGCCGCTCGCGCTCGCCTTCGCCATCGTGCCGCGCGAGGGCCGGCCCACTCTTTATGTCGACGGCGCCAAGCTCGACAACAAAGCGCGCCACACGCTCGAGGACGTCGCCGACGTGCGTGAGCCGTCAGCGCTCGCCCGCGATCTCGCCGCCTTCGACGGCAAGACCGTGCGGCTCGACAGCGCGAGCGCGGCCGATGCCCTGGCGCGCGAGGTCGAGGCCAGCGGCGGCAAGCCCGCGCGCGGCGCCGATCCGATCACGCTGATGAAGGCGGTGAAGAACCACGCCGAGATCGCCGGCATGCGTACCGCGCACATTCGCGACGGCGCGGCGGTGACGCGCTTCCTCGCCTGGCTCGACCGCGAGGCGCCGAAGGGAACGATCACCGAGATCGACGCGGTGGCCGCGCTCGAGAGCTTCCGCCGCGAGACCGGGCTGTTGAAGGACATCTCCTTCCCGACCATCGCCGGCGCGGGCCCCAACGGCGCGATCGTGCACTACCGCGTCACGCGCGAGACCAATCGCAAGCTCGGGCTCAACGAGCTGTTCCTGATCGACTCCGGCGCGCAGTACGAAGACGGCACGACCGACATCACCCGCACCGTCGTCGTCGGTGAGCCGAGCGAGGAGATGCGCGATCGTTTCACGCGCGTGCTCAAGGGCCATATCGGCATCGCCACCGCCGTCTTCCCCGAGAACACCAGCGGCGCGCAGCTCGACCCCTTCGCGCGCTACGCGCTGTGGCAGGCGGGCCTGGATTTCGACCACGGCACCGGCCATGGCGTCGGCAGCTATCTGTCGGTGCATGAAGGTCCGGCGCGCATTTCAAAGCTCGGCCACGTGGCCTTGCGGCGCGGCATGATCCTGTCGAACGAGCCCGGCTATTACAAAACCGCCGCCTACGGCATCCGCATCGAGAACCTGGTGCTGGTGATCGCCGCGCCGGAGCCCGCCGGCGCCGAACGCCCGCTCAACGCCTTCGAGACTCTGACCTTGGCGCCCATCGACCGGCGGCTGATCGACACGCGCATGCTGACGGGCAAGGAACGCCACTGGCTCGACAGCTATCACGCGCGCGTGCATGAGGTGATCGGCCCGCTCGTCGATCCGCAGACGCGCACCTGGCTTGCAGCGGCGACGCGCCCGCTGTAGCACGCTCTTTTCCGCCTCTCCGACGTCATGGCCGGGCCCGCCCCCGCCATCCACGTCTTCCGAAGAAAGCAAGACGTGAGCTGTCCGGCGCAAGGCTGGGCATGACTGAGATGGGAATGCGCAATACAAAATCATCGACGCCGCCGTCGCGCACCGCCAATTGGCGACTGCTGGCGCTGTTGATGCTGATGACCGGCGTCGGGCCGGCGACCCTCAACATCCTCGTGCCGGCGCTGCCGACTTTGGTGAAGGCGCTGGCGACCGACACGGCGACGGTGCAGCTCACGCTGTCGCTCTACCTGTTCAGTTTCGCCACCGCGCAGCTCGTCCTCGGCCCGCTATCGGACCGCTTCGGCCGCCGGCCGGTGATCCTCGGCGCGCTCGCGCTCAACACCGCCGTGTCGATCGCGGCGATCGCGGCCAGCTCGATCCATATGCTCATCGTCGCGCGCATCCTGCAGGCGATCGGCGCATCCGGCGGCGTGGTGATCAGCCGCGCCATCATCCGCGACCTCTACGACCGCGACCGCGCGGCGGGCATGATCGGCCTCGTGACCACCGCGATGGTGATCGCGCCGATGGTGGCGCCGCTCGTCGGCGGGCTGCTCGACACGGCGTTCGGTTGGGAAGCGATCTTCTTCGCCATCGCGCTTTTGGCCGCGACCGCCGTGGTCTGGGCCTACTTCATGCTGCCGGAAACGCGGCCGGCGTCCGCGCCGCAATCGCCCGGCCTGCTGGTCGGCGAATGGCTCTCCCTGCTCCGCCATCCGCGCTTCTATGGCTACATCCTCATCGGCGCGTTCGGCTCGGCGCCGTTCTTCATCTTTCTCGGCGGCGCGCCGCATGTCGTGGTCTCGCTGATGGGGCGCACGTCCGCCGAATACGGGCTTTGGTTCGCGGTGATGTCGCTCGGCTATATGAGCGGCAACTTCACCGTGTCGCGCCTGTCGCAGCGCTATGGCGTCGACGCGCTGATCCTCGCCGGCTTGATCTTCGAACTCGTCGGCTGCCTGATGGCCGCCGGGCTGATGCACGTCTATGCCAATGCGAGCCCGGCCGCGATCTTCCTGCCGCAGATCATCGTCAGCTATGGCAACGGCCTCCTGATGGCGAACTGCCTGTCGGGCGCGATCAGCATCCGCCCGCAGGCGGCGGGCAGCGCCTCCGGCATGGCCGGCTTCGTGCAGATGTCGATCGGCGCGGCCTCGACGCAGATCGTGTCGTTCCTGCTCGTCGGCGCGGCCACCGGCCTGCCGATGGCCTGGATGGCGGTCGTGGCGATCTCGCTCGGCTGCGTCGCCTACGTCGCGCTGGTGCGGCGGAGAAAGTAACACACGGCTTTGGTCCCGAGACTGTGTCGTCCCCGCGCAGGCGGGGACATACGCCGTGTCCTCTCGATAGGCTGCGGCGTATGGGTCCCGGGCCTCGTGCAAGAGCGCTCGCCCCGGGACGACAGGCGCGGGTCACCCGCCGACCAGCTTCAGCCACTCGTCTTCGGTCAGCACCTGCACGCCGTGCTTCTTGGCTTCGGCGAGCTTGGAGCCGGCGCCGGGACCGGCGACCACATAGTCGGTCTTCTTCGACACCGAGCCCGCGGCCTTGGCGCCGAGCCGCTCGGCCATGGCCTTCGCTTCCTCACGCGTCATCTTCTCGAGCGAGCCGGTGAAAACCACCGTCTTGCCGGCGATGGCCGTGTCCTTCTTCGGCCGCTCCACGTCGAGGATCGTCACCTGCTTGGTCAGGCGCTCGACGATGCCGCGATTGTGGCTCTCGCCGAAATAGGCCTTCACCGCCTGGATCACCGTGTCGCCGATCTGGTCGAGCGCATCCATCTCGGCGATCGCCTCTTCGTCGCCGTCGGCGACCTTCAAACACGCGTCGTGAAAGGCATGCCACGAACCATAGCCGCGGGCGAGCGCGAGCGCCGTCGTCTCGCCGACATGGCGGATGCCGAGCGCATAGATGAAACGGTCGAGCGCGATCTCGCGCCGCGCGTTGATCGAATTGAACAGGTTCCTGACGGAGGTCTCGCCGTATCCTTCGATCTCTTCCAGCTTCAGCTTGGCGTTGCGCGCCTGCAGCGTGAAGATGTCGGCCGGCTCCTTCACCCATCCCTGCTCGTAGAACAGCGCGATCTGCTTCTCGCCGAGGCCGTCGATGTCGAAGGCGCGGCGCGACACGAACAGCATCAGATGCTGGATCTTCTGGAACGGACAGGCGAACTCGCCGGTGCAGCGGGCGCGTGCGCCCTCCTCGCCGGTCGCCGTCTCCTCGCGCACCACGTCGGTCTTGAGCGGGCACGGGCACTTCCTGGGGAAGTGATAGGGCTTGGCATTGTCCGGCCGCTTGTCGAGCACGACATCGACCACCTGCGGGATCACGTCGCCGGCGCGCTGCACGACGACCGTGTCGCCGATGCGAATGTCGCGGCCTTCGCGCAAGGTCTCACCCTTGCCGCCGACGCCCTTGATGTAATCCTCGTTGTGCAGCGTCACGTTCTGCACGATGACGCCGCCGACGCCGATGGGCTCCAGCTTGCCGACCGGCGTCAGCGCGCCGGTGCGGCCGACCTGGATCTCGATATCCTTGAGCACGGTGAGCGCGCGTTCGGCCGGAAACTTGTGCGCGATGCCCCAGCGCGGCGTGCGCGAGATGAAGCCCAGCCGCTCCTGCCAGTCGATGCGGTCGACTTTGTAGACGACGCCGTCGATGTCGTAATCGAGATGCGAGCGCTGCTCCTCGATCTTGCGGTGGAAGGCGATCAGCTCCTCGACCGAATGGCACAGTCTGGTCAGCGGATTGGTGGTGAAGCCGCAGCTCTCGAACCACTTGATCATGCCGTGCTGCGTGTCGGCCGGCATCGCGCTGATCTCGCCCCAGGCATAAGCGAAGAAGCCGAGCGGACGCGAAGCGGTGACACTGGGATCCTTCTGGCGCAACGAGCCGGCGGCGGAATTGCGCGGATTGGCGAAGATCTGCTCGCCCGCCGCCTTCTGCCGCTCGTTCAGCTTCAGGAAGTCGGCCTTGGTCATGTAGACCTCGCCGCGCACTTCCGTGACCTTCGGGATGTCGCGGCCCTTGAGCTTATGCGGCACGTCCTTGAGCGTGCGGATGTTGGCGGTGACGTCCTCGCCTTCGGTGCCGTCGCCGCGCGTCGCCGCTCTGACGAGTTCGCCGTCCTCGTAGCGCAGCGACATCGACAGGCCGTCGATCTTCGGTTCGGCGGAGAAGGCGATCCGCACGTCGTCGCCGAGCTTGAGGAAGCGGCGGATGCGGCCGACGAAATCGATCACGTCCTGCTCGGCGAAAGCGTTGTCGAGCGAGAGCATCGGCACCGCGTGGCGCACCTTGGCAAAGCCGCGCGCGGGCGCCGCGCCCACCTTCATCGACAGCGACTCGAGCGTGCGCAGCTCGGGGAAGCGCGCCTCGATGGCGTTGTAGCGCTGGCGCAAAGCGTCGTATTCGGCGTCGGAGATGACCGGCCGGTCTTCCTGGTAATAGCGCTTGTCGTGCTCGCCGATCTCGGCTTGCAGCCGCGCATGCTCCGCCTGCGCCTGCTTTTTAGTGAGCAGCTCGACAGGCGTTTTGTCGGTTCGAACTTTGGGCATAGACTTCTTCGTCATCCTGGCCGCAACATCTTATTCTCAGTCATTCCGGGGCGCGAGCGTGAGCGAGCGAACTCGGAATCCAGAGGCGCGCACGGGCACTCATGTTCTACGTGCATCTCCTCGCAAGCCGCAGGGAAGGAACACTTTACTTGGGTGTTACCCGAGACCTTGTCCGTAGAACATACCAGCATAAAGAGAAATTGCTTCCCGGCTTTACCTCACGATACGACGTGGGCCGCTTGGTCTGGTTCGAGGTCTACGACGACCCGACGACCGCGATCGAGCGGGAAAAGCAGATCAAGAAATGGCGGCGCGATTGGAAGATCGCGCTCATCGAGAAAGAGAATCCCGAGTGGCGGGACCTCTATCCGGAGATCGTCAGGTAGCGCCCCGCTGGCGCTGTGTTCGCTGCTGGATTCCGGGTTCGCGCCTGCGGCGCGCCCGGAATGACTGCCTCACCGCGTCATTCCGGACGCCGCGCAAGCGGCGATCCGGAATCCAGCCCCACACACTTGCGCTCGTTTCTGGATTCCGGGTTCCGGCCTTCGGCCGGCCCCGGAATGACGGCTACCCCGCCTTGAGCAACCGCTCGGCGGCGGCGCGGGCTTCGTTGGTGATCTCGGCGCCGGCGAGCATGCGCGCGATCTCCTCGCGCCGCTTGTCTTCCGCCACCTCCACCACGCGCGTGGCGACCCGCTTGCCCTTTTCCAGCGCGTCCTTGCTGATCACGTAATGGCGGTCGGCGCGCGCCGCCACCTGCGGCGCGTGCGTGACGGCGAGCACCTGCACGCCGCGCGCGAGGCGCGCCATGCGGGCGCCGATGGCATCGGCCACCGCGCCGCCGACGCCCGTATCGATCTCGTCGAACACCAGCGTGGGCGCCGACCCGCGGTCGGCCAGCACCACCTTCAAGGCCAGGAGGAAACGCGCGAGTTCGCCGCCCGAGGCCACCTTCATCAAAGGCCCCGGCCGCGTGCCCGGATTGGTCTGCACCCAGAACTCGACGCGGTCGATGCCGTTCGGCCCGGCACTCGCCGGATCGGTATCGACCTTGGTGGTGAACACGGCGCGGTCGAGCTTGAGCGGCTTGAGTTCGGCCGACACCGCCTTGTCGAGCGCGGCCGCGGCCTTGGCGCGCGCCTTCGACAAGGCTTCGGCCGCCTTGCGGTACTCGGCCTCGGTCCGGATCGCGGCGGCTTCCAATTCCTTCAGCCGGCCCTCGCCGGCATCGATCATCGCGATGTCGTCCTGATACTGCTGGGCGAGCGCCGCGAGATTGTCGACGGCGACGTTGTATTTGCGGCCCGCGGCGCGCAGGCCGAACAGACGCTCCTCGATGCGCTCGAGCTCCGCCGGATCGTAGTCGGCCGCGCGCAAGGCGGCTTCGAGCTGCGTGCGCGTGTCCTCGAGCGCGTTGAGCGCCACATCGAGCGCCTTCACCGAGGGCTCGACCAGCGACGGCGCCTGCTGCGCGCGGCGCTCGAGACGGCGGATGGCCCCCCACAAAGCCGGCAGCGCCGAGTTGGAGCCGGCGAGCAGATCGTGCGCCTCGCGCAGGTCCTCCGCCACCTTCTCCGATTGCATCATGGTCGTGCGGCGCTCCGCGAGCGCGGTTTCCTCGCCTGGCTGCGGCCCGAGCTTGGTCAGTTCGTCGACCGCGTGGCGCAGCCAGTCGCCTTCCTGCTTGGCGCGTTCGACCTTGGCGCGGTGCTCGTCGGCTTCGTCCTGCGCGGCGCGCCGCGCCTCCCACAGCGCCTCGACTTTGGCGGCGTCGCGCTCGAGCGCGCCGAAGGCGTCGAGCAGACGCCGGTGCGTCGAGGCATCGACCAAGGCGCGGTCGTCGTGCTGGCCGTGGATCTCGACGAGAGTCTGCCCCAGCTGCTTGAGCACCTGGACGCTGGTCGGCTGATCGTTGACGAAGGCGCGCGTGCGCCCGTCCGCGAACTGAACGCGGCGCAGGATCAGTTCGTCTTCATCGGCGATGTCGTTGGCTTTCAGAAGCGCGCGCGCCGGATGATTGCGGGCGAGCTCGAACACCGCGATCACCTGGCCCTGCTCCTGCCCCTGGCGCACCAGCGCCTGGTCGCCGCGGCCGCCGAGCGCGAGCGCGAACGAATCGAGCAGGATCGACTTACCCGCGCCGGTCTCACCCGTGAGCACGGCCAGGCCGCTGGCAAAGTCGATATCGAGCTTGTCGATCAGGACGATATCGCGGATCGAAAGTCGGGAGAGCATGGCGCCTATCCTCGGCGTCATCATCCGCGAAAGCGGATGATCCAGTAAGCTCCGCACCTGCGGATTTTCACAAGAATCGCTTCGGAATACTGGATGCCCCGCTTTCGCGGGGCATGACAAGGGGGGACGGCCTGCGTGCCGAACTAGCCCAGGCCGACCTTCTTGAAGGCGCGGCTGATCCAGGAACCCTTGTTCTCGGACACCTCACCGCCGCCGTTCCTCACGAGCGTGTAGGCGTGCTTGTACCAGTTGCTGTCGGGGAAATTGTGCCCGAGCACGGCGGCCGCGGTCTGCGCCTCCTCGACGATACCGAGCGACATATAGGCCTCGGTCAGGCGCATCAGCGCCTCTTCGACGTGGCGCGTCGTCTGATAGCGGGTCACGACCACTTTGAAGCGGTTGATCGCGCCGGTGTAGTCCTTCTTCTCGAGGTAATACCGGCCGATCTGCATTTCCTTGCCGGCGAGCTGGTCGCGCGCGACCTCGAGCTTGTCCTTGGCGGCGGCGGCATACTCGCTGGTCGGATATTTGCGGATCACCTCGTCCAGCGCATCCATGGCCTTGTTGGTGCGGTCCTGGTCGCGCGTCACGTCCGGGATCTGGTCGAAGTAGGACGCGGCGATGAGATACTGCGCATAGGCCGCGTCCGGGCTGCCCGGATGCAGCGTGATGTAGCGCTTGGCCGCCGTCACGCACTCTTCGTACTGGCCGGTCTGATAATAGGAGAAGGCCGACATGATGAGCGCCTTGCGCGCCCATTCCGAATAAGGATGCTGGCGGTCGACTTCCTCGAACTTCTTGACCGCGTCCTTCGGATTGTTCTTGGCGTTGAGGAAGTAAAGCCCCTCGTTGTAGAGCTTGTCCGCGGCCTCGTCGGGCGGCGTGTCGTCTTTCTTGCTGAAGAAATCGAGGCTGCTGCACGCGCCAAGGCTCAGCGCGACGAGCAGCATGGCGGCTGTGCGCAGCAGGCGGCGCCCCTTGGCGCTGGCCGCATGATCGGCGGACATCTTCACATGCATGGCCGCGTCTTCCTCACCCACCGAATACGACGTCAGGACCACAGTTCCCCCCGGAAGGGATACGTGCCTGTTGCTCGCAACTATTTAGCGCAAATTCCCCGAAACCGCGCCCGTCTAGACAAAATAACGCGGTCTCGCAAAGCGATTAGGCCGACATTCGGCCGGGATTAAGGCGGCGCGGTTAACCCGGCGCCGCGACAATCGTCAGGAAACGTCGGGTCCGAAGGCCGCCGCCGGCAGAACGCCCGCCGCCTGGCCCTTGCCGCGGGGACGCCGCGCCGGCTCGGCCGGAGCCTCGACAACGCGCCAGGCGCTCGTATCGGCCATCAAGGCGCACAGAACCATGTGGTTCAGCTTGTGGCCGCCGCGAACCGTCTTGTACGCCGCGAGCAGCGGCAGCCCGGCCAGCGCCAGGTCGCCCACCGCATCGAGCACCTTGTGGCGCACGAACTCGTCGGCAAAGCGCAGGCCCTCAGGGTTGAGGACGCGGTCTTCGCTCACGACCAGCGTATTCTCGAAGGAAGCGCCGAGCGCGTAGCCCGCGCTCCAAAGCTTGGCCACGTCCTTCATGAAACCGAAGGTCCGGGCACGCGCGATTTCGTTGCGGAAGGTGTCGGGCTCGATGTCGAGCGCCAGCGCCTGCCGGCCGATCAGCGGATGATCGAAAGCGATCTCCGCCTCGACGCGGAAGCCGTGCTCATAGGGGCGCAGCTCGCCGAAGGCCTCGCCCTTGGCGACGCGCACCGGCTTGATGACCTCGATGAAGCGGCGCGGCAGAGCGCGCGTCGTCAGGCCGGCCTGATCCAGCGCGTCGACGAAAGCGGCGGCGCTGCCGTCCATGATCGGCACTTCCGGGCCGTCGATCTCGACCACGACGTTGTCGACGTTCAGGCCGCGCAGCGCCGCGAGCAGATGCTCGGCGGTCGAGCAGATCGGGCCCTTGGCGTCGCCGAGGACGGTGGCGAATTCGGTGGCGGTGACCGCGCGCACGTCGGCGCGGATCTCGCGCTCGATCGAGCCGTCGGCGCTCACGCGCTGAAAGACGATACCCGTGTCATCATCGCCCGGGCTGAGCGTAAGCGTTGCGGGCTTGCCCGAATGCACGCCGACACCGGTCACGGCGACCTGGTCGCGAAGCGTGGTTTGCTTGGAGCCCTTCATCAGCTCATTTCTGCGGCGCGTCTTCAACGGCGCGCCGTCCCCAATCCATACCCATACGGGTCACATTTTGGCCTTCAACCCCGCGCGCTTTCTGCGGTGCGGTGCGAACCCCCGAGGACCGGAAAAGTCCTTTTCGCGGCTGAAACTTAGGCTTAGGCGGCGACGCTTCCAACTCACGCTTTCTTACCAACTGTTACTCTTTTTCGCCGCATTTTCACTGGCTTGGGAAAGCCTGGCTTCCGGTTACCTTACCTGAGGAACCCGACGGAAAGGGGCGTTGGCTGAACAGAACGGCGCCGCCCGGCACGGTTATCTAAAATACACTTAATTTCAAATACTTAATAGGCAACTACCAAACGCCTGATGTGAAACGGCCCCGCATGACTGGGTCATACGGGGCCGTGGAAGTCTAGCTAGTTGGCCTGTCGGCGGAGGAAGGCCGGGATATCGAGCTGGTCCTCCTCCTGGGAATTATGCACAGGCGCTGGACGACCGTGCGGATCGAGGCCCTGCGGCGCCTGCCGCCGGCCGTACTCGTCGGCCGCCCGGCCGGCTTCCGGCTGGCGCGGCGCGGGCCGCGGCGGCGGCGCGAACTGCGGAATCGGCCGAGCCGCGCGCGGCACCGGCGGCGCCGCATCCGTTTCCTCCTGACGGCGGCCGAGGCCGACCGACGCAAGGCGCTGCATCAGCGACATGCGCTGCTTCTCAGGATTCTCCGCCGCCGGCTCACCGCGCTGGGCGCGGATTTCGTTCTGGGCCGGGAGCGGCAGTTCGTCGATGCGCGGCATGCGCTGGCGCAGCGGCCGTTCCGCCTGCGGCGGAATGAACGCCGGCGCCGGGGCCGGTTCGTGCATCATTTCCGGCTGCTCGGGCTGGGCCGGCTCGAAGAGCGACGGCTTCACGGTCGGCATCGGGCGGATCGTAACGTCTTCAGTGCCGGGGGCCGGCAGGATGGCGGCCGCGACTGCGGCGTGCGCCGCGGTCTCGACCGCCGCCGTCGCCTGCACGGTGGCCTGCGACGGAATCATCGGCGCGGTGCCGGTCGCTGGCGCGCGCTCGACGCGTTCGGCGATGCGGCGCGAATCGTCACGCAGCTTGGAGGCGAGCGCCTTGAGCGCGCTTTCGGTCGGCGCGGCCTGCGGCTGGGTGCCGGCCATCGGCGGCAGCGGCTGGG
>Ga0180216_1002660_pt1 | contig 14640 bp, 19 predicted proteins | sample eDN3rd37CBELigMG_FD_128879 | JGI IMG/M metagenome (GOLD analysis project Ga0180216, IMG submission 128879) | Enriched Miracle-Growth compost microbial communities from Emeryville, California, USA - eDNA 3rd pass 37_C BE-Lig MG (version 2)... ... | reverse complement strand
ATCTCCTGGATCATGTCGGCGTTGCGCTTGGCCAGGCGGACGTTGAGCCGCTCCAGCGCGCCCAGGTGCTCCTCGAGCTTGACGACGTTGACCTGCAGCGCCACAAAGCGTTCGTCCGGCCGGCGGATCTTGGCAAACGCTGAGGAGGGCGCCCACGCAGGCACTGCGACGAGCGCGCAACTCGGTCAGCAGGGGGTGCCCGCCATCCGCTGCCGGAGGCGGCGGGGCCGTACTGTTGATGAGCGCGTCGCCCACGTCCTCCAAGAGGGCCGACTTTTTCAGCTGCTTGGCCGTCTCCAGGCCCTGGCGCGTCCCGCGCGCGTTCCGCCTCTCCCTAAAACCCACGCTCGCGTCAGCCGTTCGACCAGGGCTTCGCTGCGACGCTCGCTCGGCGGCGTACCCAGGCCTTGGCCTCGAGGAACAGCCGCAGGTGGTCCGACTTTTGCAGCGTCGGGTGCACCGAGATCCGGTCCAGGAAGCGCTGCAGCGCCTGCCGCCGCCGCTCGATGAAGGCGGGGTTGAAGCGGTCCATGTACTCTGCGCACGCCCAGAGCAGAACGCTCGACCGCGTCGCACCGGTGAGTGGCGCGCTGGCGCAGCTGCGACCCCCGCGGGCCGGCACCGCTTGGCGTACCGAGCCGGTGCTTCTCCGGCATGGGCGGCACGATGCACGCGGGGTACTCGCGCACGAGCTGCGTCCGCAGCCACACAAAGTCCTGGTACCGCCGGCGGACCGTGGCGCGGGGCGCAGCGTAGCCGGGCAGGCTGGTCTGCGTGGTGATGGCGTACGTGACGTGCGCGTCGAGCGTGCCCTCGCCGTGCTTCTCCGCGTCGTGGACGCGGACGACCATGGCCTGCTCCGACCGCTTGTCGGCGGACGCGCTGGCGGCGGAGCCGGCGCTGCCGGCCGCCGCGGGCGGCGCCTCCGTCTCCTGGAACGGCTCCGCGGCCACCTCGCCCGACGCCAGGTACGGCTGGAGGAGGGCCCGCGGGCGGGGGAGGCAGCACCACCGTGGCAAGGGCGCGGCCATCAGTGCACCTCACGGACGACGGGGGCCGTTCCCTGCGGAGGGAGGGCCCTCTGCCAACCTGATCGGGGTTGTAGGGCGTCGCGGTCGCCCACGCCGCCGGCGCAAAGTCGTCGTCGCCGTCGAGCGACTCCATGGTGGGGCGCGTCCGTGCCGGGCACGCGCGCGGCTGTCCAAAGGGCGGGGTTGGTGCGGGCGCACGGGCGTCCAGGCCGGGCCGGGCGGGCGCCGTCCAGCACAGGCGGTGGGCGGCTGAAACGACACACACAGTCGCAGCGTCGCCATGTCCGCTTGGCCGTCAGCACACGCTGCGTCTGCCACCTGCCCGCACGGCCCGGAGCGTGCTCCGCAGCGTACCAGGGCGGGCGTACGTGGGGCGTAGTGGGCGGACGCGGGAGTTTGGCGCGAGTCAAACGTCGCAAGAGAATGTTCTCTACCCTTCTCTACCCTCTACTTCTACTGAGAGCCATAAAGGGTTCAGCCCTTTCTCACCTCACTCTACCCTTCATATAGAATGTTCTCTACCCTTCTCTACCCACCCAACTACTTCAGTTCTGCCACTAGTCACCCCCCTCTGCCTCTGCCTTGGAACCTTCTCTACCCTTCTCTACCCCTCGCACTATATAAATTCTGCCACGCTTCCGCCCCAGTCTGCCCACCAACGCGATAAGAGAATGTTCTCTACCCTTCTCTGCCCCGTATCAAAGCACCGTTCTGCCACAGTTCACCCATTTCTGCCGAAAATTTGGCGCGAAACAACTTGAAAATGGCGCGAAAACCGATCCGCGGCGACGGCGGCGGCGGCGGCGCCCTTTCGCCCTCTTGCCGGACCGTCGGCCGGACTGCCTGCCCGTCGCTGCAGCGCCTTGCGGGGCGCCCCATGTGGCGATCTCGCTGCGGTGGAAGCATGGGGCCAGGCACGGGAGGCCCATGTGGTGGTGATGCCCGTTTGGCGTGTGGTTGAACCGCCGCAGCGGACGTGGCTGCGACGCGAATGTCCTCCTAGCGTCGCCCGAGACAAGACCTTCGTCCCCCGGGAGGGACTGGGGACGCGACGCTTCACAAGATCGCTCATCGTCTGGCCCAGGTCGGCCCACCGTCAGAGGGCCCCCTGTCACGGGCCGGCCGCGCCGACGTCACCGAGGCTGGACCGGCCACGGCCGGGGTCGCGCGGGAAACAGCGCCTAGCCCGTGCCATCGCCGTCCACGCCGGCAGACTGGCGCGCAGGGGAGGCGTGCGGCTGAAGGATTTGTAAGCGCCGCACCGGGCGATAGCGCTGTGCCCGTGTGCCGACGCGCGCCATGGACGCCATCGCGCGGTTCTTTCGGCTGAGCGACCGCGCGCGGGTGGCGCGCAACGTCGTGGAGCTCGGCCCGCACTTGGCCGTGTGCACGCTGGACGCGGGCGAGTGCAAGAACGAGCGGGAGTACGCGCGGTTCGCCGCGGCGCTGCGGAACCACTATGGGCACGGCACGCTGCTGGTGACGGTGCCGCCGCCCAATGGCCATGAGTGCAACGCGAGCGACGCGCACGTCCCCACGGGCATTGTCGGCCGCCGCGTGCCCTTTTCCACGGCCGGCGACCACGGCGGCGGCTCCGGTGGCGCGCCCTCGCCGGCGCTGGCCGCGCTGGACTACATGGTGACCGTTACGTACCCGTGCCGCTCGCACCCGGTGCTGGATGCGCTCGTGCAAATCGCTGCGGACTGGGTGCACGGGCGGCCGAGCCACCACCACCACCACCGCCTCCTGCACGCCTTCCATCGCGCCCTCGAAGGCAGCACGGCCGCCAGCGGCGGGGGCGGCGCCGCGGCGCCCGTGGCGCCCGAGCCGCACCGCATCGTCGTCCTGCACTCGACGCACCCGGACACGATGCTGATGGCGGCCTGCATCGCCGCGGAATGCTACCCGGGCTGGGGCCTCGAGCAGCTCGAGGCGTGCGTGGCGTCCGCGGTGGCGACCGCCGTGGCCGTCCGCGAGCGCGCCAACGCGGCCGTGCCGCCGTGGCTGACCCCGTTCACGCCATCGGCGCGTCGCTTCCTGCACGACCGGCTCGAGGTGCGCGCCGCCCGGGAAGCGCGCGGCGCCGACGCCCTCGCGCAGCCCATCCGGCTCGTTTCCATCACGCTCCTCACGCTGCCGACCATCGGCCTCGTGGCGGGCAAGGGCGACAGCCCGGCGCCCACCGAGACACCACAAGCGGGCCGCGGCGGGCGGCCCGGCGCCACCCCGGCCACCGCCGCCACCGCCGCCACCGCCGCGGGCAGCCGGCGCGGCAGCGTTCCCAGCGCCGCGACGCCCGCGGGCGCGCGCCGCTGGTCCGTGGTGCTGCCGTGGTCCCAGGCTGCCGACTTTGGGCTCGGCGCGCGCGGCACGGACGCCGCCAGCGCGCCGCGGTCGTCGGCGGTCCTGGGCCCCGTCCCGATGACGGGTCGCATACGCGTGCACTCGTGCCACCTGTTCATGGTGATCGTCTACCGCGGCGAGATTGTGTACAACTCGCTGCTCACCGAGCCCGGCGTGCGCGTGCTGCCCAGCACGACGCCCGCCGTGACCTTCAAGATCAAGGGCCCGCCGCTGCGCCTCCACGGCACCTTCTCCGTGCGCTTCTACCACCGGCGCACGTCGCACGCGCCGCTCCGTCTGGCCGCCGCCGACCTTGACACCGGTGCAGTGTCGCGGTCGGAAGCACGTGCGCAGTCGTGGGAAGGAGGCTAACTTGGGGAGACACCGCGCGAGCATGGTGATACCCGTCCTTGGCAGCGGTGCTCAACGCGTACGGCACCGAGATCACGCTGCGCCGCAGCGACATGGTGCGTGTGCGCCTCCATGATCGCGTCGCGCTGCAATCGCCGGGGCTCACACGACGGTCTACGAGCGTCGCCGGGAGGCGCCTCTGGCAGGACGAGATCAGCACGGACCCCCGGTACAGCGACGCGTTCAAGCTCCGCATGGAGTACCGCCCGTCGTCGCTGCCGGTGCCGATTGCGCCGCGGCAAGACAGCACGGTGGACGAACGTGCCGCCGCCGCCAAGGCCGCCACGGCGCCCGCCGCGCCAGCGAGACCGGCGGCGGCGACCATCTCGCCCACGGCGCAAGCCGCTGGCGTCGAGGTTCGCTGCCATGCACCCGCGAGAGCCGATCCTTCCATCCGTGTGCTGAGACACGCGCGGGCCCTCGCGTCGACTGCTGCGTTGGATGCAGCCCGTGCTGCCAGCAGAGGTGCGCCAGCTGGCCGAGGACGAGCGGCTGGCCCGGTAGGCCGACCGCCGCTGGCGCCACTGGCGCGTCCGGGCTGTGTGTGTAATGGCGCGCACCCGGTTTCGTCCCGTTGGACGACCCCCCCGCAGGGAGCTGCAAGAGCAGTTTGACCGAATGGAATCGGAGGCGCGCCGCGGCTCGACGGCGTACGTCCGGCGTCGCCGCTGGGCGATGGCCGTGAGCGCACCCGCTAAACTTGCGGACATCTTTGCGCGGTGGCCCCCCCGCACCGGGCGGCGGCGTAGCACGACGAGCCCGCGCCCTGCCACCGCGACCTCGGCGCCGCGTGCGCCAGCACCGCAACCGACGCAGGCACGGGTCGCGCGCCACGGCGGTACGCGTGGAGCTGCCGTGCCCGGCTCACGCCCGCTGTGTGCCCGATTTTCCGCGGTTGGGCGGTGGGCAGGCGCGGCTGACCGAGGCGGAGCTGCGCCGGCGTGCCACGGAGGCAGGTCGGCGCCGATGTACGTGTGCGGCCGCGTGGCGTTTTGAGCCTGAGCTGGTCTGCGCGGTGCTGACCCTGCACCCGGCGTCGGCGGCCGCTGTCGTGCAATTGCGTGCAGCGCTCACGGTGGCGCAGCTGTCGCTGCTGCCGCTGATGCCGTACACACCGCCCAAGGAGGCCGGCGGCGGCACGTCCGGCAGCGAGGACACGCTCACGGCCGGCGGCCGCACCGACCGGCCCCGGCGCCACACCGTGGCCGCCGCCGACATGGACGAGGGCGAGATGGAGGCGATGCGGGTAGCCGCGCGGCGGCGGCGCGCGTCGGTGGCGGCGCCGCTGCTGCGGGCGCGGCACACGTGGCCGGACGAGGACGAGGACCTGGACGACCTGCCGCGCGGCCAGCGCTTCAGCAGCACCAGCATGCCGTCGTCGCCGTCCGTGAGCTCGATCAGCGACGACGACGACAACGACGGCTACAGCGACCTGACGGACAGCGCGACCTCGCTGGACTATGGCGGCGGCGGCAAGGGCGCCGTCGACAAGCCGTACCGCCGCGGCAGCGCCGGCACGGACGACGTCGCGGCCTTTGACGACCACACGCAGACCTGCTGCGTCTGCCGGTGCGAGTTTGAGGTGCGCGCATCCGGCGCACGGCACTACGGTTTGCGCCCTCCCCCCACACCTCCCTGCCGTACTGACGCCGCGCGGCGCCGGCGTGCCTCCATCGTCGGCGACGCAGCCGGGCGAGCTGGTGCGGACGCTGCCGTGCTTCCACATCTACCACCAGCAGTGCATCGACGAGTGGCTGCTCCGGCGCGACTCGTGCCCCGTGTGTCTGCTGCGCGTCGAGGAGCACCTGGTGCCGCCGCCGCCCGAGGAGCCGGCGCCAGCGGTGCCGCGAGGCGCCGGCGTCGCCGTGGTGTAATGTGTGTATCGGCGAGATAGGATACTATGTACCAAAGTTTATTTCGTTCTAGCTTGCTGACAAGGCAGGGGGGGCGCAGAACGGCTTCGCGCGCGGATGCCTCGAAGCGAGCGTGTGCTGTCCTCCGGCAGCGGCGGTGGCGCGCGCGTGCTTTACGCCGAGCCCTTGGCCAGCTTGCGCAGCATGTAGTGGAGAATGCCGCCGTGGCGGAAGTAGGTCAGCTCGACCTCGGTGTCGAAGCGCAGCTTGGCGTTGAACGACTTGGTGGCGCCCTGCTCGTCGGTGACCTTGACGGCGATCTCGATGCCGGGCTCGAGCTTGGCGGGCAGCTCGATGGTGTAGAGCTCGCGGCCGGTGAGGCCGAGGTTGTCGGCGTTCTGGCCCGGCAGGAACTGGAGCGGGACGATGCCCATGCCGACCAGGTTGGAGCGGTGGATGCGCTCGTAGCTGACGGCGATGACGGCCTTGATGCCCTGCAGGTACGGGCCCTTGGCGGCCCAGTCGCGCGACGAGCCCGAGCCGTACTCGGCGCCGGCGAGGACGATCAGCGGGGTCTTCTCGCTGATGTAGCGGGCCGCGGCGTCGTAAATGTCCAGCGTCTGTCCCACCCCCGGCAACGCGCGGAAAGCCGTTGGGGGGCGCGCGCCTCCGTTAGCTCGCGTCGTGCCCATCCCCCCCACGTCCGCCCGCCTTCCCCCTTCGGAGTGCGCACCTCGCCCGACGGCACGTGGATGGTCTTCGGGCCGGCCTGGCCGATGAACTTGTTGATGATGCGGGTGTTGGCGAAGGTGCCGCGGGCCATGATCTCGTCGTTGCCGCGGCGCGAGCCGTACGAGTTGAAGTCGCGCGGGCTGACGCCGCGCTCGGCCAGGTAGCGGGCGGCCGGCGAGTTGCGGGCGATCGAGCCGGCCGGCGAGATGTGGTCGGTGGTGATCGAGTCGCCGAGGTTGAGCAGCACGCGCGCGTTCACGATCGGGCCGGGCTCCGGCACGTCCAGCGTGAGGTTGTCAAAGAACGGCGGGCACTTGATGTAGGTCGACTTGGGGTCGAACTCGTACAGGCGCGACTTGGGCGGGTTGAGCGCGTTCCAGCGGGCGTTGCCGGTGGTGATCTTGCCGTACGCGTCGGTGAACATGGACGGCTGGACGTGCTTGGCGACGGCGGCCTGGATCTCGGCGCGCGACGGCCAGATGTCGGCCAGGAAGACGGGCTTGCCGGTGGTGGTCGACACGCCGATCGGCTCGGTCTTGAAGTCGATGTTGACGGTGCCGGCGAGCGCGTACGCGACGACGAGCGGCGGCGACGCCAGGTAGTTGGCGCGGGTCGACGGGTTGACGCGGCCCTCAAAGTTGCGGTTGCCCGAGAGCACGGCCGCGGCGACGAGGTCCTCCTTCTCGATGGCGGCGGCGACCGCCTCGGGCAGCGGGCCCGAGTTGCCGATGCAGGTCATGCAGCCGTAGCCGGCCAGGGTGAAGCCGAGCTTGTCGAGGTACGACTGCAGGCCGGCGTCCTTGAGGTAGCGGGTGACGACCGCCGAGCCGGGCGACAGCGACGTCTTGACGTACGGCTCGACGATCAGGCCGGCGTTGACGGCGTTGCGGGCGAGCAGGCCGGCGGCGACGAGCACGTCCGGGTTGGACGTGTTGGTGCACGAGGTGATGGCCGCGATGACGACCGAGCCGTGCTTGAGGGTGTACTCGCGGCCGTTGAAGTCAAACTTGGCCACGGTGTCCTTCTTCTCCTCGGCGATGCCAAAGCCCTTGAAGCCGACCTTGTTGGTGAGGCACTTGGTGAAGTCGGCCTTCATGTCGGCGAGCGGCACGCGGTCGTGCGGGCGCTTGGGGCCCGACAGGCACGGCTCGACGGTGCTCAGGTCGAGCTCGAGGGTGGTGGTGAACACCGGGTCGGCGCCGTTGTAGTCGCGGAAGAAGCCCTGGGTGCGCAGGTACTCCTCGACGTACTTGAGCTGCTCCTCCGAGCGGCCAGTCTGGCGGAGGTAGTCGATGCTGTTGCCGTCGGCCGGGAAGAAGCCGATGGTCGCGCCGTACTCAGGCGCCATGTTGGAGATGGTCGCGCGGTCGGCGATGCTCAGCGCGGCGCAGCCGGGGCCGTAGAACTCGACGAACTTGCCGACGACGCCCTTGGCGCGCAGCATCTGCGTGACGGTCAGCACCAGGTCGGTGGCCGTGGCGATCTCGTTGAGCTTGCCGGTGAGCTTAAAGCCGACGACCTCGGGCAGGACCATGGAGATGGCCTGGCCGAGCATGACGGCCTCGGCCTCGATGCCGCCGACGCCCCACGCGACGATGCCGAGGCCGTTGATCATGGTGGTGTGCGAGTCCGTGCCGACCAGCGAGTCCGGGTAGAGCACGCCGTTCTCGTTGAAGACGCAGCGCGCCAGGTACTCGAGGTTGACCTGGTGGACGATGCCGGAGCCCGGCGGCACGATGAGCATGTTCTTGAGCGCGTCCGCGCCCCACTTGAGGAAGCGGAAGCGCTCCTCGTTGCGCTCAAACTCGATCGCGACGTTCTGCTCAAAGGCGTCCTCGGTGCCGTAGACGTCGACCTGCACCGAGTGGTCGATGACCAGGTCCACCGGCACGAGCGGGTTGATGCGCTCGGGGTCGCCGCCCAGGCGCTTCATGGCCTGGCGCATGGCCGCCAGGTCCACGACGGCCGGCACGCCCGTGAAGTCCTGCAGGATGACGCGCGCCGGGCGGAAGGGGATCTCAATGTCGTGCTTCGAGGTCGTCTCCCAGTTGAGGATGTTCTCCACGTCCGCCTGCTTGATGGCAAAGTTGTCGCAGTTGCGGATCGCCGACTCGAGCAGCACGCGGATCGAGTACGGCAGGCGGTCTGGAGATTATCAGGCCGGGGACGGGGGCAGGCACGGGGGCGCGAGCAGTCAGCGCGGGCGACGCGCGGAGGGATGGTGGCCGGCGCGCGTGGGTGGCCGCGTACCAACGCGCGGATCCTTGAGGTCCGTCAGCGAGTAGTAGGCGTACGTCTTGTCGCCGACCTTGAACTCGCGACGGAGGTGGGCGTACGGGTTCGGGCCCGCCTCGCCGGCGGTGGACGCCGCCGACGCTGCGAGCAAGCAACCGCGAAGCAAGGCGGGTGAACGGGGGAGTCAGAAGACGGCTCAGCGGGCGGGCAGGGCCAACGCCAAAGGCGGACGCGGCGGGCTTACCCATGGTGACGGCGGGGTGCAGCACGACGCTGTCCGGAAAAACGACCTGCTACGACGGCGACGAAAAGGAAAAGGAGCGGGGCACCGAGCGGTTCGACGAGGTTAGCATGTTATGCGGATCCGGCTTTGACGTGGTCGGTCACCGCTTGCTCTCGCTGCGGCACTTGTTCTCTGGCTGACGCGTCAGCCTGAAGCCTACACCCTCTCGGAAAAGGCCCCACGACCGCCAAGGACACCCAGCGTGGCGCACCCATCCCGCGGCGCAGACCACCGCTCCTGGCGCGAGGCAGCGGCCCGCGTCGCCGTCCGGGCTGGTCTCGCTTTCCCCGCTTCCGTTGCCCGCACAAGCGGGCGACGACGACGACAGCAAGCCAAAACCCACCAGCGGTGCCGCCCACTGCCCCATCCCGACGACACCCGTTGTGCCGACGTCCCCAGCGCGTACTGCCATGGCTACTATGTCCAGGTCATCGTCCTCCTCTGCGCCGTTGTCTTCTGCGTAGTCGTCGTTGTCCTACGTCGTCCTCCGACCTCCACTTCTGGCCTAGCGCCGTCTGGCTCTGGCTTGGCCGCCACTTGGCCCCATTCGTCGTCCTCTTCGTCGTGCTTCCTCCGCTGCGTCGTCGTCCGTTGCGTGTTGTGCCTCTTCGTGCCTCCTCGCCGTGCCTCTTCGCCGTGCGGCGGCGTCGCCCACGGCGTCGTCCGCCGCCGCCGTCCGCCGCTTCGCCGCCGCCGTCACTTTTTTTCATGCGCGTACCAGAAAAAGCCGCGAGTGGCTACACTAGGGTTTGCCCTATGTCCTGTCAGAGACGAGTCAGAGCACCTGCCTAGGCCCGGTCTGGACTATCATATCGGACCAGATCCAGGGTCTGCCCTACACCTTGTCAGAGACGTGTCAGAGCACCGCCTAGGGTTTGGGCTATGACTACTTCGCCAGGGTCTGCCCTATGTCTTGTCAGAGCATCAGCCTAGGGTTTGGACTATGACCATATCACTAGGGTTTGCCGTATGTACTGTCAGAGTCAAGTCAGAGCATTTGCCTAGGGTCTGGACTATGACCAGTTCACTAGGGTCTGCCCTATGCTCTGTCAGAGCCAAGTCAAAATATTTGCTTCAAGCCTAGTAGGGCACGGTTTGCGCTATGCTGCGACGACTAGGGCTTGGTCTAGGATTGTGTCTACTCTGACAGCGTTCTGACAACATTACACGTGACATTTTTGTTCACGTGACTTTTGGCGGGATGGCGGCGGCGGACGCGCTGGCGGCGCTCGCGGCGGCCGCGACGCCGCTCGGCGACGCCGTCCGCACCGCCCTCGCGGCGATCGAGCGCGCCCTCGCCTTCTACGGGTACGCGGCAGCGCTCTGTAACGCGGGGCGGCCGCGAGGGGTTCGTGGGCCTGCGGCACTCATCGGCGCTCGCTTGCCGCACGCTGTGGCCTGCTCGCGGGGCGGGCGGCGAGCCGCAGGGAGGACCAGCTGGCGCTCAGCTTCAACGGCGGCAAGGACTGCACCGTGCTGCTGCACCTGTACGCCGCTGTCCTCGCCAAGCGGCGGCGGCAGGCCGGCGGCGGGCCCGTGCCCCCCGCGCGCGGTGGCGCCGACCGGCCCGAGGACGTCCCGCTGCCGCCGGACGCGTTCAGCAACTTTGACGCGCGCGTGGGCACGGACCCGGCCGCCATGGGCGAGCCGCGCGTGCGCTCCGTCTACATCTACCAGCCGGATCCGTTCCACGAGGTCGAGCTGTTCCTGGACGGCTGCGCGGCGCGGTACCACCTTGCCGTCACCAAGATCGAGACGTCGTCCATGCGCCACGGGCTCGAGCAGTTCCTCCAGGCGGAGCCGACCGTGCGGGCGGTGCTCGTTGGCACGCGCCGGACCGACCCCTACGCCGGTACCGTCCCTGCCACCGCCGACGACCCAGCGCACCGTCACGCGGGCCGTGCCTCATGTGCCTTGCCCGCGCGCTCGGTTGTTGCGCGCGCCCGCGTCCAGGCCACCTGAAGGTGTTCTCGGCCACGGACAACGGGTGGCCGCCGTTCATGCGCGTCAACCCGCTCATCGACTGGTCGTATGAGCAGGTGTGGGCGTTCCTGCGGCACCTGCGCGTCGAGTACTGTTGCCTCTACGACCAAGGGTAGGGCGGTGTGGCCGCGCGCCTCGGACGTGAACGAGCGCCCGCGCTAACGCCCGGGGGAGAGGCCGGCGTGGCCGTGGTGCGCTCGTGGATGGGCGGTCAGGTACACGTCGCTGGGCTCGCGGACGCTGACGGTGCGCAATCCGGCGCTGCAGCGGCCGGACGGGACGTATGCGCCGGCGTACGAGCTGCACGACGGAAGCCTCGAGCGTGCCGGCCGGCCCGGCCGGTCGTCTTAGGCGTCCGAACAGTGGCGAGGCAGAGCACCGGTCCTTGTCCTCCAATGTCCAATGTGTACAGCAACGCGGCAACTCTGTACTATAAGCATGACTCAAACCAGATACGATCTCCTCCGCCACCTACGCGGCGCGGCAGTGCGGACGGTGATGGCGTCCCCAGCCGCCGACGCCGCCCTCGCGGCGGGCCCGACGCCCTCGCCCCGGTGGCTCATCGTCTTCGACTTTGACTGGTGCGCAGCCGCCGCGGCCCCCGCCAGAGACCTCCCGGTGGGGCGGCGCCAGGAGCCTGACCTGCCCTCGGGCATCGCCCCTGTGGCGTGACGCCGCGCGCAGGTCGCTCGTGGACGATGACACGGACCGCTACGTGCTGGCCAAGCTGGGCGCCGAGGCGTGGGTTTCCGAGATCACCGCCCGCGTGAAGACCGAGCAGTGGACGGACCTCATGGTGCGCTGCCGGCGGCGGCCGCGGGCGTACAGCTGCGTCTGCTGGCGCGGACGCTAACGTTAGACGGACGCGGGCGCACCGGTGCCGCGGCCTCCGCAGAACGAGTACGTCGGCCGGCTCTTCACGGAGCACGGCGTGACGGCCGACCGCATTGCCGAGCACCTGGCCACCATACCCTTTGTACGGTGCTGCGGGGTGGGGGTGGCGCTCCAGGGGCCGCCGCGCCTGCTAACCCACGGCCTGGGTGGCCTTCGCCTTCGTGCGCCAGCACGCTTCCATGCGGGAGGCGATCGCCCTCGCGCACCGGCAGGGCGCCCACCTCGTCATCCTCTCGGACGCCAACGCCTTCTTTATCAACGCGGTCCTCAAGGTGCGGGCTGTGTGGCCGGAACCGGCTCGCGGCGCCGGCCGCTGACGGGGCGGCGTCCCCGTCGCCGTTGGGGCGGCCTGGTGCAGGGCTACGGCCTCGCGCACATCTTCGACCAGGTGATCACCAACCCCGCCGAGCCGGACGCCGACGGCCGGCTGCACATCCGGCGCCGCATTCCGCCGGACCAGCCGCACGGCTGCAAGCACTGCCCCGTCAACCTGTGCAAGGGTGCGGACCCCCCCGCCCGTGGTGCCGGGGCGGGCAGGCGGACGCGGACCGCTGCTAACCGTGCCGTGGACCACCTTGGCTGAGCGGCGGCGGCGGCGGCGGCGGCTAGGCAGCGAGCTAGACGCGCTGCTGGCGGCCCGCGGCCACATCTACGACCGCATCATCTACGTCGGCGACGGCGCCAACGACATCTGCCCCACCCTGCGCCTCGCCGGGTGAGCGGCGCCGCCCATCCTGGCCTCCGCACAGCTCCACCAGCTCAATCTTTCCCGCCGTTCAGCGTTGCGGCCCACATGCGACGTCGACGCCCAGGGACGACGTGGTCTTTGCGCGCCAGGGCCGCAAGTTCTGGACGTTCTGGGAAGCCCGGCTGCGCCGGCCCGCCGAGCCCTCGCCCGTCCTGCGGCCGGTGCGCGAGCCGTCGGCGCCGCCGCGGCACCCAGAGGTGGTTGCCTGGAAAGATGGCGCCGACGTCCTGGCCCACTTTACGCGGCTGCTGCAGCCCGCGTCCGCGGCCTTGTAAATAGTTCGCGCTCCAGATTCACTGTACATACACCCAATCTACCTTTTTGGGCACTAGAACACCGACAACAGCGCGAAGCAGGCGTACAGAAGGCCAACGGGGTACGCCACCAGCAGCCTCTGGTTGTGCATGTTGAGCACGTTCACGAACATGGTCGACGCCGCGTACGTGCACCAGGAGACCGTGATGAAGGTCACCAGCAGGCCGAACGGCCCCCTGAGTGCAAACGTGGCACGTTGCAGCAGGCGGCGTGCATCAGCCGGGGATGCGCCCATGGCCCCAGGCACGCAAGCAAGCACGCCGCACGTACTGCAGGTTGACGACGGCCGCCAGGACGGCAAGCAGCGTCATGGGCAGCAGGCAGTAGCCGAGCACGGAGGTCGTCCGCGCGCCGTTGATGCCCTCCTCCGACATCATGTTGAGGATAAAGTACAGGCCAAAGCAGCCGATGAGGGCGACGCCGTAGATGTAGCCAAAGTGGACCTTGCCGGACTGCGGCCGCGTCGGCGATGGATCGTGCGTGCGAGCAGACGCCCATCAGCAGGCACCGGCTGCGCCGTGGCCCGGTGCGCCAGCGGCGCGTACCAGCAGGAGGCACATGCCAAACAGCAGGCAGAACAGGAGCGGGCCCGCGAGGTCGTCGTCGTCCAGCACGTCCCGAGCCAGCGTCTTGCGCGGGTTCAGCACCGCCAGCGACTGCAGCGTCAGGTCCCAGCGACACTGGGAGACCGCAGCAGTTGAGTGTTATGGCCGCCAGGTCAATGAGCTGGCGAGCGCTGCGGCCGCACCTTCTTCCAAATGTGGTCAAAGTTGATGCCCAGCTCTGCGCCATCGCGACTCCCAGCGCGCGCGTCAACCGCTTCAGCGCGTCCGCGTCGCGTGCTGCGCGCGCGAGCCTCAAGCGACGGGACCACGCACCTTCCAGCAGCGGCGGCTCGCTGCCGTCCCAGCTGGCCGAGCTCGCCGTCCCCGGCTGGCCGCCCGGCAGCCACCCCTGCGACGGCGCGTTGGGCTGCCACGGCGGCGGGGCGCCTGCATGCGGCCGTGGCGGGAGAGGCCAGGAACAACGGCACGCGTCAGCGGCTGGGCGACGGCGCAAGGGCGCTGCGGCGACGCGCCGCCTACCGTGCAGCATGCCCGAGTTGGCGCCGTACGCGCCCTCCAAGCCGGCGTCGCTCTGCGTGGGCGGAGCGTAAAAGTTGAGCTCTGCCGTACCAGCCGCCCGCTGACCACGGCGACCGCGACGGGGGTGAGCCTCCTGGTGGCGCCGGTGGCCGTCATGGTCCGCGGCCGCGCCGCGCGAGCGTACCAGCCATGGTGCTGACGTGAAGCGCCAGACATCCAGCAGCAGTGGTAGCGCGTGGCGTCTGCACGGTAGACGGCAAGCTTCGCCCGGTACTCGGCTATGCCGTCCAATACGCACTCGCGACGTTGGCTCACGGCTTTGGCTCAGTAGGCCAGACCTGCTACCAGGTAGGCGACTCAGCGTGTCGTTGCCCTCGTCGCGGTTCAATGGTGGTTGCGTTCTGGTCGTAGGCTACCGCTTCGTCGTGTCATAGTTCGTTAGGCTTTGTCGCTGTCCTCTTCAGCGTCCGCTGCTTCGTCGTCCGCTGCGTTGTCCACTCCGTCGTCCGCTGCGTCGTCCGCTGCGTCGTCTTCTTCGTCTTCTTCGGCGTCGTCTTCTGCCTCGTCGTTGTCGTCGTCGTCGTCCGCTGCGTCGTCGTCGTCGTCCGCTGCGTCCGCCGCTTCAGCCGCCGTCTTCTTCTTCTTCTTCTTCTTCTTCTTCTTCTTCTGCGTCGTCGTCTTCGTCCTCGTCCGCTTCAGCCGCCTTCTTCTTCCTTGTCCTCTTCGT
>Ga0180216_1002658_pt1 | contig 14653 bp, 12 predicted proteins | sample eDN3rd37CBELigMG_FD_128879 | JGI IMG/M metagenome (GOLD analysis project Ga0180216, IMG submission 128879) | Enriched Miracle-Growth compost microbial communities from Emeryville, California, USA - eDNA 3rd pass 37_C BE-Lig MG (version 2)... ... | reverse complement strand
TTGGACGCGGTTGAGCTTGTGCGCCGCGCGAATGACGCCGCCCTCGTCGACGACGGTGCGAAACACCTTCAGGGACTCGAGATCGATCGTTCTCATCAGGAGAACGATAGGACAGAATTATTCACTTGTCCAAACCGCGAATGAACCTCTTACTCGCCGGCATGCAAACCGAACGCGATACCGATGCGGACCGCTCCCCCCTCCCCACCGCCCTCGTCTGCACGATCGCTGCCGTGGCATTGGCGGTGGCGATGGGCATTGGCCGCTTCGCCTTTACGCCGCTCCTGCCGCTGATGGTCCGTGACGGATCGCTGAGCGTCGGCGCGGGAGGCTGGCTCGCGGCGAGCAATTATCTCGGTTATCTGGCGGGAGCCCTCACGGCGGCCAAACTGAGTTGGTCATCGCCGGCGCTGATGCGTGCGAGTCTCGTCGGCATCGTCGTCACAACGGCGGCGATGGGCATGCTCGGCAACCTGGGAGCCTGGCTCGTCTTGCGTTGCGCCGCGGGCGTTTTCAGCGCCTGGACGATGGTCGCCGTCAGTGCATGGGCGCTGCCGTATCTTGCGCGCGCATCGCGATCCGAGCTTTCCGGGCTGATCTATGCCGGCGTCGGACTCGGCATTGCTTTCACCGGACTGTTTTGCCTTGTCGCGGCGCAACCGGGCGTGCCCGCCCGGCATCTGTGGCTGGGGCTCGGCCTTCTGTCTGCGCTCGTGGTCGGTGCCTTGAGCTCTTTTGTTATCCGAGGACCGGCAGCTTCGCCGCAGACATGCTCGAAGCCTCTCGAGCCGTCACATGGCAATTCCATTGGACTCGTCGTCTGCTATGGCATCTTCGGCTTCGGCTACATCCTGCCGGCCACCTTTCTGCCCGCACTCGCGCGCGATGTCTGGGACAATCCGCAGGTGTTCGGCCTCGCCTGGCCGATCTTCGGAGCCGCCGCGGCTGTTTCGACCATTGCGGTCGCGCGTCTCTCCGCGCATGCAAATCGCCTGCGAGTCTGGGCGATCAGCCATTTGGTGATGGCGGTCGGGGTGATCCTCCCGAGCCTCTGGCTCACGCCCGCCTCGATCGTCATCGCAGCGCTTGCGGTCGGCGGCACGTTCGTCGTCGTGACGATGCTCGGACTGCAGGAGGCACGTGCGCAGGCCCCGGCAAATCCGACCGCGCTGCTCGCCGCGATGACGGCCGCCTTCGCGGTCGGCCAACTCGCCGGCCCGATCGTCTCGAGTGCTCTCGACCTGCTCGACGTCGGCCACCACGTCGCACTCGGCTATGCGCTCCAGAGCGCCGCATTGGCATTGGCTGCGAGCGCGGCCGGACTCTGGTGGCTGGCAACCACCGAACGCCAGACGTAGCTCCTCGACGGACCAGCACGACGGTCAACCAAATTATACAGGGTTGCGATCGATGCGGCTTGACGACAATTACCGCTAATCTAAGCTTATCTCCGGCGATACCGCAGGCGGCCCATAAGAGGCCCCGCGCTCACCGGGAGGAAAACATGCTATCGGGCGTCGATAAGGTCGGCGGAGCTTGGCTCTGAAATGTCGGACGGGGAGGGCATCGGCGCAAGGCTGATGCGTCTGGCCGACAGATATTTGTCCTGGGCGGAAGACGGATTGAACCTGATCGCGGCGCTCGCGGTCTTCTTTCTGATGTTCGTCGGCGTGGCGCAGATCGTTGGCCGCTCGGTTTTCGACTTCGCGATCTACGGCTACATCGATTGGATCGAGCAGTCGTCGTCGCTGTTCGCCTTTCTCGGCATCGCCTACGCACAGCGCCTCGGCAGCCACATCGGCATGGACCTCACCATGGGTTGGCCGAAGTGGCGACGATGGATCGTCGAGCTCTTCGCCGTCGCCATTGCCATTTCGATCGTCACGATCCTGATCTACGCGAGCTTCTGGAATTTCATGCGCGCCTATTCCATCGGCGATTCCACGATGGATATCCGCCTCCCGACGTGGCCGGCGAAGTCGATGGTGCCGCTGGCCTTGAGCGTCCTCTGGCTGCGGCTCGTCCTGCAGATCTGCGGTTACGTGCGCATGATCAGATATCCCGATGCAGACCCCATCGCAGTGCCGAAGCTGGCCACTATCGAGACGCAAGTGGAAGACGAGATCGCCGAGGCTTTGGGCCGCGAGGAAGCACGATGATGGAGCTCACTCCTCCCGAGATCGGCGGACTGGGTGTCGCCATCATGCTGCTGCTCTGCTTTGTGGGCGTGCGGTTCGCTTTCGCAGCGGCATTCACCGGCACCATAGGCCTGATCTGCTTGATCGGATGGGACGCAGGCATACGTACGGCCGGCATCACGCCCTATAGCGCCGGCGCGAATTATACGCTGTCCGTGCTGCCGATGTTCATCCTGATCGGTTACCTGGCCTATTATGCGGGCATCACCCAAACCGCATTCGAGGCGGCCCGACGCTGGTTCGGCTGGCTGCCCGGCGGGCTTGCCACGGGGACGGTCTTTGCGGTTGCAGGGTTTTCGGCGGTTTCGGGCGCGAGCAGCGCGGCGGCGGCCGTGTTCGCCAAGGTGGCGATCCCGGAGATGCTGAACGCCAAGTACGACAAGAAGCTCGCCGCAGGTGTCTGCGCCGCGGGTGCCACGCTCGATTCACTCATCCCACCCAGCACGCTTCTGGTCGTCTACGGCATCATCACCGAGCAATCGATCGGAAAGCTGCTGATCGCCGGTTTCGTGCCAGGCCTCGTCTCCGCCCTGGTCTATTCGGCCATCATCACATACCGCTGCTGGCGCCAGCCGACTCTCGGCCCGCGCATCACCGGCTACACGTGGCCGCAGCGCTTTCGATCGTTGCCAGGCACGACGCCCATCTTCCTCGTCGTCCTGATCATCTTCTTCAGCATGTACTACGGCTGGGCGACCCCCACCGAGGCCGGAGCGCTCGGCGCATTCGCGGTTTTTGCTTTCGCGCTGAAAAACGGCATCAAAGGGCGGGAGCTGCGTCAATGCCTGCTGGATTCGGCAAAGCTGACCGTCATGATTTTCACGGTCATCTGGGGCGTCCTGATCTTTGTGCGCTTTCTCGGCTATTCCAGCCTGCCCGAGGAAGTATCGAGCTGGGTCGGCAATCTGAACATCCCGCCGTTCTGGGTCCTGATGACGATCTACCTGCTCTACTTCGTGCTGGGCACCGTGCTCGAAGGCATCGGCATGTTCCTGCTGACCTTGCCGATCATTTTCCCGATCATCACGACACTCGGCTACGATCCGCTCTGGTTCGGCATCGTTCTCGTCAAGCTGTCGGGCATCGCGTCGCTGTCGCCGCCCGTCGGGCTCGTGGTGTTTGTCGTCAACGGCGTTCGGCCGGACATTCCCGTCCGCGACATATTCAAAGGCATCTGGCCGTTCATATTCGCTGACCTTGTCACGCTCGGCGTACTGACCGCGTTTCCAGAAATCGTCACGTTCATTGTCGGATCTGATTGACGAGGCAGGAGGACAACATGAAACGGTTATCTCTGTTATCGATCGGACTGGCGCTGGCCCTATCGGCAACCTCGATGAGTGCCGCAGCAGCCGAAAAGGTGACCTGGACCTGGTCCCTCTATGGTCCGAAACGAGCGGTGACCGTCTGCATGGAGCATCTGGCCGAAGCGGCCAAGGCAAAGAGCGGCGGCAATTTCATCATCAACCTCAAGTACAATGAGCAGCTTGGCGACGCGAGAGACTTTCTCGACGGTCTGAAAGTCGACGCCTACCAGGGTGCGTTCGTCGCCTATTCCTACGCCCCGGCAAAAACGCCGCTGCAGGGCGTGATGGACATGCCGTTCCTGCCCATCGGCGATCTCGTTCTGCTCGAGAAGGTCCAGGACGAATTCGAGCAGTGGAAGCCCGTCGCCGATGAGCTCGCGCGCTGGAACGGCAAGCACTTCATCACGGTGCTGCTGCCGCAATACGAGTTCATGGGGTCCGGCAAGCCGCCACGCAGCCTGGAAGACTGGAAGGGAATGCGCGTGCGCGCGCTCGGCGGGCTTGGCGACGCGATGAAGTTGCTCGGCGCCGTTCCGACGTCAGTGTCGGCACCCGAAGTCTATACCGCGCTCGAGCGCGGCACCTTCCAGGCCGCTTCCTTCCCCTTCACGTACAGCTTCACGGCCTACAAGCTGCACGAGGTGTCGAAGTGGTACACGCACGGAATGCAGCTTGGCATCGTGCATAATTCCCTGGTTTTCAATCTCAAGGCCTGGGAAGCGCTGCCGGCCGAATACAAGAAGATCCTGGAGGATGCGAAGCCGGAGGCCTATCGGCTGCAGCGCGAAGCGTACGAGGCCGCCGACAAGAAGTCGTTTCCGTTGTTCGAGAAACGTAAGCTCGAGGCCATCAAAGTTACGCCGGAGATGCGCGAGAAGCTGATCAAGACCGCCGGAAAGCCGGTGTGGGACCAGTGGGTCGCCGAGACCGAAGCCAAGAACCTGCCCGGCAAGGAGGCGCTCGATCTGGTACTCAACCTGATCAAGAAGCATTCGAAGTAGTCGACGGGACGCATTGAGCAACCGGTCGCCGCCGTCCGCGATCATCGCGCGGGCAAAGGTTGGGCCTTTGGCGCCCTTGGATCACAAAACTAAACATTTAAGTATCATCCCAGCGCTCGTCGCCGGGATCCATTCATCGGCGGCGCCGGAACAAGCGGTTGAATGGATCCCGGACATAAAGCCCGGGACGACACCCGGTTTATTTACCTCGGGCTCCAAAAGCTCGGGGGCTTTGAGCCGCGTCTATCCGATTTCAACATGCTCTATGCCTCAAGACCCACGATCGGCGTGGGCTCCGCCGTCGCTGAATCGACGTGCACCCATTCGACCTCGCTCAACCCGATCGGCCCGAACGGGGAGACGAGCGTGCCCGAGACCAGCCCCGACAAGAGGCCCGGCATGGGCGGTATTTTCGCGACGGTCGCCACCAGCCCGTCGCGCAGCCACGGAATCAAATAACTATCCGACTGGTAAAACGGCGTCAGCGCCCGTGAGGCAAGCTGAAAGAAGCGGACATGGAGACGCCGGCTCCGCGCGTAGGCACCGCAAACGGATTCGACCGGTCCGCCGGCGGCCATTGCATGCGCGAGCGCCCGCGCATCCAAGAGCGCCATGTTCGCCCCCTGTCCCAACTGCGGGCTCGTCGCGTGCGCACTGTCGCCCACGTGAATGAGGCGACCGGAGTACGGCCGACGCAGCGTCAAATGCCAGTATTCGGCAGCCGTCAGATCGGCAAAGCTCTCGATTTGATCGAGCAGCGGCGCTGTCGCCGGCCACAGGTCGAGGACTCGCGACTTCCAGGCGGAGAGGCCGGCATCGCGGACCGAGGGGACATCGGCTGTCTTCACACTCCAGAAAAATGCACACGTCCGCGGTGCATCCGGGTTGGCACGACCAGCCGGCATCACTCCGACCATCACGCTGGCGCGCTCATACCGCTGTTCCAGGCGATCGAATGCAAAGCCGGTATCCGGCAAGCGCAGCGTCGCCCAGAACGCACCATATGCGAACGCTCGCGGTATCGCTGACGGATCATTCCTGTCCCGCGGGGGGGAACGCACGCCGGCTGCGTCGACAACCAGATCGAATGCGGCGTCGACGCGATTGCCCTGACGATCGACTAGCACAATCTCGCGGCCCGACATTTCCGTGCGCGAAATCTCGTGCGCGGTCTCGACCGGGATCCCCGCTGCGCGCACCGCATCGTAAAGGACTTGAAACAGAGCTGCGCGATTGACACCGAGCCCGAAACGCGTCCCCCGATAAGCGACGTCGAGGATTTTGCGACCGGACCGGACATCATGCCCCAGCAGCCCAAACAGCGGCTGTCCGAGTTGCAGTACCGCATCGAGAAGCTCGAGATCGTGGAGCACGCTCATTCCAGTCGGCTGCAGCATCAGCCCGGAACCGACTGGTTGAGCCTCCGGGAAGCGCTCGAAAACGGTGACGGCATGCCCGAGCCTGGACAGATATAGCGCCGACGACAACCCCGCGATCCCCGCCCCGACGATCGCGATGCGCGCCGCGCAAGAGACGTTTTTGCCGGCGGTCACGCGAAGAGGCCGGTCATTGGGCGCGCGGCTGCGCTTGCGGGAAAGACGATGTCGTCGAGAACGCGCCGGGGCACGTCGAGGTGATCGGCCAGCACGCCCTTGAGCATGGCGCGCAGATCAGTCGTGGGTGCCAGATCGCGTCCTTCGTAAAGTGCCTTCTCGTGGAGACCGGGCCAGTCGGCGATCACACGGCCTCCATTGACCTTGCCTCCGATGAGAATTGCCGTGGTCGCGGTGCCATGATCGGTTCCGGCCGTTCCGTTGACTCGGACGGTGCGGCCGAACTCGGTGATGATCACGACGGCCGTTTCCGACCACGCCGGGCCCATGCCATCGACAAACGACTTGATCGCCAGATCGAGGCCCTGGAGCCGTGTCGAGAGCTGACCGCCGGCGGCGCCCTCGTTCGCGTGCGTATCCCAGCCGTCATATGCCAAGGCACCGATGCGCGGACCGCTTGGCGAGCTCATCAGACGCGCCGCTGCCTCTGCGGCCTCGATGAAGGGGCGGAAACGGCGCCTTGGATCATCGGGTTGCAACTTTCCCACGATAGCGCCGCCGCCCGTACCGGCAATGCGCTCGATCGCGATACCCTCTTTGAAAGCCTTGGCGAGACCTGGATCGGTCGCCGCATAAAGATCCGTCAGGCGGGCGATGGTGGACTCTCGCAGCGGCAGCCGTATCGTCTTTGGAATCCACGACATGACGGGCGCAGAACCGCGCATCACGAGCGGCACGATCGCGCCGATGCCAAGACCCTCTCGCGACACCGCCCCCTCGTGCGTCATGCCCGCAAGTGCCCGGTTGAGCCAGCCGTCCGTAATTTTGCCTTGGCTCGGCAATCCGCTTTCGAGCATGTCCTGGCCGTCGAAATGCGAGCGTTCCCGATAAGGGCTCGCCGTCGCATGCACGATCAGCGCCTGGCGCTTTTCGTAAAGCGCGTGCAGGAACGGCATACCGGGGTTGAGGACGAAGAGGAAATCGAGCGGCAGGCCGGCTCCGGGACCATCGCCCGGCTTCTTGAGGGCAAGCGATCCACGGAGATCCGCATAGGCCGGATCGCCGACCGGAGCCGCGAGCGACAGCCCATCCAGGGCGCCCCGCAGGATGACGATCAGCAACCGCGGATCGCGCGTCGACGCCGAGGCGTGGCGCGGCATGAGGCCCCACATCGCCAGACTGGCGGTTCCAGCTTGCAGAAAGTGCCGCCGGGAGAGGGAATTCGTCATGGCATCACCAGTGCGAGACGGGCGCTTCAGCGAGGCTACCATGCGCATTACCTTCTCAGTATCTCGGGTGACATGACCAACAGCTCGATTCCCTGCTGCGCGGCTTCGGCGCGATCGATCGCCTTGGCTGTCGCCGGCGAAAGCGCATCTCCCATCAATTCGCGCGCCAACGCCCGCGGATCCGGCCTCACGCCGATGCGGCGCGCAACGAACTCGGCGATCCGCAACCGCTCACGGACTGCCGCCGGCCCCATCCATGCGTCGTCTTCGTCGGGCCACCCTTTCGGAGACGGCGGGTCCCAGATCGGCTGTCCCAACGCCGCCGATAGACGCCGCCACTCCTGAGGTTTGAATTGCACCCCGAACCCGCGTTCGAGGCTCGTCAGGAAGTCCGCGGGCGGCACGACTTTGCGCGGCGGCGTCGCCCACGCTTCCTTAGACTTCACCAGTTCGAACGTTACCTCTTTCAGGTTTCCGTCGGTCTTGCGGAAGGTCGCTGCGAGCCGCTTGACCAGGCTCTCCGGAGGATTGTCGGCGATGAAATGGCTCGCGAGCTTCCGAGCGATGTGGCGTGCGGTTGACGGATGGCGCGCGAGATCCGCGATCGCCTGCTCGCCGTCTTCGATTCCCCGCCCGCCGTACGTTTTGCCGAGCAGCACGAAGCGGCCCGGCTCGTGCCGGTTCGCGGCGAACTTGAAGCGGCCCGGCTCGCCGTCCTTCTCGTTTGCACCGATCACGGTCCATCCCGTGAGAATGCGGGCCAAGTTCGTAACGTCGTTCTGCGTGTAACCACCATCCACGCCGAGCGTATGCAATTCCATGAGCTCACGCGCCAGGTTCTCATTGAGCCCCCTGGAGCGGCGGCGTCCGGCCGGGCTCATGGGACCAGTCGATGCGTTATTGTCGAGATACATCAGCATCGCCGGATGATGCACGACGGCTGACAGCATGTCAGCGAAACGTCCAAGCACGTTCGGGCGAATCGCCTCTCGCTCGTATGCCCCGACGACGGGCCGAACGACGCCTCCTTTGCGCAACGCGACGGCAAAATGGGCCGACCAAAACGAGACGAGCCTCTCGAGAAAGGGCTGGTCGGAGTCTCGCGCCCGGGCGTGCCGCGCACCGAGATCCAGCTCGAGCGCATCGCGAATGAGGATCGTGACGGGATTAACGTCCGGTCGTCCCTTGACAGGAGCTACCCCATTCTGGCCGGGAGACGAGGGTGAAGAACCCTGTTCACGCGACGCCGCGGCGTTCGCATCTTTCTTGCGCTGGAGACGCAGCTCCTTTTGCGCGAGCAGGACCTCACGCAAGATTTCGGTCGAAGGCCGTAGCTCCGGACTTTCGAGATGCGCACGCGACGGATCGGCGAGTTGGGCTTCCACGTAGCCTCTCGGATCGGCGGCGATGCGCGCCGCGTCCCCGGGGCGTCCGCCGAGGCCGAACCGGCGCAATGCAATGTGGGTTGCCACGTCCTTCATGGCCTGCCTCATCGTGCTCTGATGAAATAGGGGCTCGAACCGGGCCATTCCATGGCGCTGCGGCAGTCTATCCTCGACTTTGAAGTCGGCCGGACTTCACAAGCGTATCTGACAGCCTCAGCCAAATATTGATGCCTGCGCCTACATGCGCCCATACTCAAGTCTCTGCCTTCAGACGGGACTGATCGAGACATGTGCGCAGCCATCAGCATCGACCCTGTGACCGGGCGCAAGCTCTTTGCCACCCGTGCCGCAAAATCCAGCGAGAGGATCGCCGGAAAGGGCTACTCGATCATATCCGACAAGACCCTGACGACGCTTCCGCCGCCGCCTCCCGGCGCGGTCTTCAACGCGGGCGAGCAGCGCCGCTACCGGGAGTTCAAGGAAGCACGTGCCGGGGCGGCCGATTACATGGCGATGGAGGGCCAGTTCGCGCGCTACCTGGAAGACGTCTACTCCGAGCCCCCCGTGCCACGCGACAGCCTCACGGACGAGTGCGAGATTCTCGTCATCGGCGCCGGCTTTGGTGCGCTTCTGCTCTGGTACCGCCTCATGCAGGCCGGTTTCACGGACGTGCGGTTCTGCGAGAAGGGCGGCGATGTCGGCGGAACGTGGTACTGGAATCGATATCCCGGCATCGCCTGCGACGTCGAGAGCTACAGCTATCTGCCGCTGCTCGAGGAGATGGGGCATATTCCATCGGTGAAATTCGCATCGGGCTTCGAGATTCTCGAATACTGCCAAAGCATGGCCGAGCGCTTCGGCTTCTACGAGCGCTGCCTCTTTCACACCACGGTGCAGGCGACGACGTGGGACGAGGCGAGCGGACGGTGGCTCGTCGAGACCGACCGCGGCGATGCCATGCGCGCGCGGTTCGTGGTGCTCGCCAATGGCATTCTGACGACGCCGCGGCTCGCCCGCATCAAAGGCATGGAGACGTTCAAGGGCGAGGCCTTCCACACCTCGCGCTGGAACTATCACATCGACCTCAAGGACAAGCGGGTCGGCATCATCGGCACCGGCGCCACGGCCGTGCAAGTGGTTCCCGAGATTGCCAAGGTGGTCAAAGAGCTCTTCGTCTTCCAGCGGACGCCTTCGTCGATCGACGTCCGCGACCAGCGCGCAACGACGGCGGAGGAATATGCGACCTGGCCGAACGAGCCCAACTGGGCAGTCAACCGGCGGGAGCGTCATGCCTTGATTTCCGCCGGCCGTTCCGCGCTGCAGGCGAATGACGATTTCCTTTCGGGCAAGATCGCCAGCTTCAAGCAGAAGAAGCAGCACGAGCGGCAGCTCAGCCCGAAGGAATTGGTCGCCGCCCAGCTCAACACCAACTTCCGGATCATGGAGCAGATCCGCGCGCGGGTGGACGCGATCGTCAAGGATCCCAAGACTGCGGCGGCGCTGAAACCCTATTATCCCTATGGCTGCAAGCGGCCGACCTTCCACGACGAGTATCTGCCGACCTTCAACCTCCCGCACGTGCATCTTGTCGATTGCGCACCCGGCGGCGTGAAAGAGATCAACGAACGAGGTGTTGTGCACAACGGCGTCGAATATCCGCTCGATGTGCTCATTTATGCGACGGGCTTCGAGTGGATGGGCACCGGCTCGTTCAACATGATCCGCGGCCGCGACGGCCGCACGTTGCGCGAGAAGTGGGAAAGCGAAGGCACTCGCACGTTTCTCGGCATGCACTCGGCGGGCTTCCCGAACCTTCTGATCATGAACGGTCCCCAAGGCGGTGGCGGCCAGTTCAACTTCACGCGCGTGTCGGAGATGCACGCCAACTATGTCGTCTGGGCCCTCGAGACGGTGAAGGCGCGCGGCGCCCGCTCCGTCGACGTTACACCGGAGGCCGAAGCCGCATACGCCCAGCATTGCGCCGAGATGGACCTGCTTTCCGCGCCGCTCCGCGATTGCATCTCCTATTACAACGGCGACGGCAAAGCAAAACCAGGCAGTTTGGCCTACTATGGCGGTGGCGAACGCTGGCACAAGCGCCGCATGGAGGCGCAGGAGACAATGGCACCGTACGTCTTCGATTAGATCCAAAGGGCGTTCGCCTTACATGGACGTATGGCCCGCGTTGCGGAGTTCGAGCGACACCACCTGACCTTGTCCGCAATCCATTTCCCTCCCCACCAAGGTAGGGGAAGCGTAGTCCGATCTTCTGCATAAACAGTCCCATCGACTGGGAGTCGCGGGTCCATTCGTAATGAACAAGCTTTAAAGGCACCGCTCGCGGGTACGCCGGCCCGGCCGATAGCGTTGCACCGTTGTCATCGACGTGCCTACGATACCGTTGTCCGACTGCGGCGCCCGCCGCCGGCGGCCGTCGAGCGTCCGCCGCTCGGCCCCTGTCAATATTTCGGCATCACAGCCTGCGTCTCGGTCGAGGCATATGACCGCCTCGTCGCGTCCCTGCCCGGATGCCGGATGGAGATCGCACATGCCCGGTATCGCACTCCTGGTTGGCCTCTTGTTGGCGCTGGTCACGCCAGCTTTCGCGCAGGACTATCCCACGAAGCCCGTTCGCATCGTCGTCCCCTATCCCGCGGGTGGGCCGACCGACCTAGTCGCGCGCAAGCTCGGCGAAGAATTGCAATCGCTCTGGGGCGAGCCGGTGGTTGCCGAGAATCGGGCAGGAGCGAATGGCAACATCGCCGCTCAACTCGTCGCCAAGGCGCACGGCGATGGCTACACGCTGCTGCTGCACGCGTCCTCGATGGTCATCAATCCGCTGCTCTACAAGTCCGTCGGCTACGACGTGTTCAAGGACTTCACGCCCATCAGCCTCGTGTTCGACTACAAGCTGATCGTCGTCGCGCACCCGTCGTTCGCACCAAACACGATCCCGGAGCTTGTCGCGGCGGCAAAAGCCAAACCCGGCAGCATCTCGTACGCGTCGGCCGGCGGCGTCGGCGCGCCAACCCATCTGTCCGTCGAAATGTTCAAGCAGATGGCGGGCATCGATCTCCTGCATGTGCCCTACGCGGGTGGAGCGCCGGCCGTGAACGATTTGCTCGGCGGCCATGTCCAGCTCATGTTCAACAACCCCTCGCAATCGCTGCAGTATATCAAGGCCGGAAAGCTGAAAGCGCTCGCGACGACAGGATCGCAACGGATGGCACAGGCTCCGGAGTTGCCGACGGTCGCGGAGCTCGGCTATCCCGGCTACGACGTTGGCACCTGGTACGCGCTTTGGGGACCGGCGGGCATGCCTCCAGCCGTTACCGAAAAGATCGCCAACGCCGTTCAATCGATCGTAAAGAAGCCGGAGTTCGAGAAGCTTCTTTTCAGTCAGGGTCTCAACGTGCTCGGATCCACGCCCGCCGAGCTTGCCGCCTTCGCGAAAGCGGAGCAGGAGCGCTGGGGCAAAGTTATCCGTACGGCTCACATCAAGCTCGATTGAATTGGCCGAACCTTGTGGATGTCGGCGAGGCCCTTTGACCTCCCCGACGCAAATTGCGTCGTCCACCAAAGTTGGAACGGGCGACCGTTCGTGAACGATGTAATCAAGTATGCGCGGATCTGGGAACCCGCCTCGGCACCATTCGTTCTTCCTTGCATCGGAGCCGAATGGAGAAAACCCATGGCCCTTTACGACGAACATGAGCGACTGAACGCCTTGGAGCGCCGCCGGATCAATCAGCGCATGCGATCCGGCGATACGCCATCGATCGGCCTCGTCTTTGCCGTCGGCGTGCTCGTCCTGCTTGGACTGCTCTTCATCCTTGGCCTGCAGACCGGCGATGGCGGACGTACGAACACATCGGCGACCCCCACAGCGCCCGTGACAGCACCTCAGACGCCCGCAACATCGCCTTCTACTCCGGCTAAGTAAGGGCGTATGATCGCCGCAGGAGTACCCAAAGTGGTATTTTCGAGAAACAACGTCCGCCGGAAAAGCGAAGGCAGCAGTGTCGTGACAATCGCGGTTGTCGTCCTTGTAATCGCCGGTGTTCTCGGTTGGGCACTCTACGACAGCCAGAACCAGATCACCGTGCGGCAGGTCCCCACCGAGAATATCGCCGTCCCGACCTCGCCTGCGCCCAACGGTTGACACACCGCGCTCACTGTTGTGTGCCGACACGTGCGTTTTGCGATCAAGGTCCAGGCCCCGAACGTAACAAACCCCGGCATTCCGGCCGGGGTTTGTCGTTTTGACAGTGCCACCTCAATAACCGGAAGTGAAAAGCTTATCAGCCACCGAATTTGAAGCTGAGCCGAGCTTTCACCTCATCGAGATTGATGTCGCGACTTCCCGTCGTCAAGATACCGCCAAGAAGCAGGCCGCTACCGTCCGCCTCAAGTTCCGTGCGCGTGTATTCGACGCCCAAAATGACGGAGTTGGTGATGGCGTACTCGACACCACCGCCGTACGCGATTCCGTCCGCCGTTTCATTAACAGCCGACGAAAGAGAGAGTGGCAGCAGCGCCGGGTTGACACTGATCGTCGATTGATGATCAACGCCGGCGACGGCCCAGCCGACGTTACCGTAGACCAGCCAGCGATCCCAAGCATAGCCAAGCCGCGCCATCGCCGACGCCATCCAGTTCACGGACGAGTCGCAGCCGACGGTCGCCGCACCCGGCGCAACGCTATCGATGAGTGAGGTCAAACCAAAGCAGTCGCCCGTGCTGCCGCTGATATTGGCGCCGCTGAACCTCAGCTCGGTGCCGAGCACAATATTTCCGAACTGCCGATTGATGCCGACGTGTACGCCGCCGATTGCACCATCCACCTCATGCGAGGAAGAAATCGATGGCGGCAAGATGCCGAGAAGATTGGGCAGGTTCTCGCTCAGCTTCGAGTCACCCCAGCCACCACCGGCGTGGATACCACCGTAGACACCGGACCAGGAGAAACGACGAATCTCGGGAGCCTCGTCATATACCGCGGGCCCGTTCAGGTCAGCCGCCTGAGCGGCCGTCGTCACGACAATAAACGCAGATGCAACGCCTACGAGTGCCGACCGGATGCGCATTTCGAATCTTCCTATTTCCAAATCCATGAGCACGCGGAACCTACTGTTGGTTAGATCGACCCGATATGACGCCACGGCCACACACCCTAATATTCAAAACATAACGAGGGGCCGGGGGTGCACCGGAATGACTCCGTCCGCATAGGGAGCCTAGATGAGTTTCGAATCAGCCGGTCACATGTTTGATTGAAGCCATAAGCCCCGCAAAACCGGGATTTACAGGCCGGATCTCGGCTCCCGTCGAGTATATGGACAAGCCTGAAATACGGTCCACTGATACCGGTGTTATGACAAAGCCAGGGCTACCAGAGCGGCTGCACGACAAAAGTTGATCACATTATTTTCACCAGATCACATGCGACAATTTGATCATGAACTTCATCCGAAACCTTGAAAATTTAACTTGATGCCCCCCTCGAATCATTCACGCATATGTGCTCGCATCGAATATATTGACAACGCCCTACTCGATCGCTCCCATGTTTGCGGTTTCAGCAATGCTCGTTGGATATTATCCTCAAAAAATTCCCATCCTTGAAGAGAAACAGCATTTCGGAAGCGGATGCGAGGGACATCATCGTTTCGACAGTGCGACGGCGCGAACCTTGCGCGGGGCGGCGAGCCAGATCGCGGCAGCCGAGACAATGCAGCATCCGATAATGAGCCCGAAGGCAATCCGGTAACTGCCCGTCGCGTCGTGAATGAAACCGGCGAGCCAGGGACCCGCTGCCCCGCCGCCGATCAACGCGACGGTGATCGTGCCGAAGATCGAGCCGAAATGCGGCCCTTCAAAAATCTCCGCCACGATCGCTCCCATGACCGATGCCAGCGCATATCCAAAGAAGCCCTGCGCGAAGACCATCGCATAGAGAAGTGCGGTGGATGGCGCATGT
>Ga0180216_1002657_pt1 | contig 14654 bp, 14 predicted proteins | sample eDN3rd37CBELigMG_FD_128879 | JGI IMG/M metagenome (GOLD analysis project Ga0180216, IMG submission 128879) | Enriched Miracle-Growth compost microbial communities from Emeryville, California, USA - eDNA 3rd pass 37_C BE-Lig MG (version 2)... ... | reverse complement strand
ATTTTAACGATTGTAGGGATTATCACCTATATCAATCCGGTACCCGCCAATGAACCGCTGTACTGGCATGAAATGGGCAATCAGCAGCACGTCACCACCCAAATCACCCCGAAAGCCCCTGGGGACAATCAGTTTACGGTGAATGTGATGATTACCAAGGAAAAGACCACCGTGAAAAGAGTCGAGGTCTTTTTGAAAAGCAGGGATCAAGAGATGGCCCCGATCGAGGTCCCGATTGATGAAGTGGCAGAAAGCGGTGCTGTAGGGGAAAGTCAATTTTTGGTGAAAGGACCTTATCTTCCATTTGCCGGAGATTGGACCATCGAAGTGCGAATTTTGGATTCCAATGACGATGAAAAAGTCTATTCCAAAGACTTTACCGTCTATTAACTATATTGAAAGGAAGGAATTTGTCCATGAAAAAAAGTTTAAGAGTCTTTTTATCTACCATTGCTGCGGTTTTTCTATTTGCGAACCTCGCAGCAGCCCATGTTACAGTCTTCCCAAAACAAACCACGCAGGGAACGTATGAAGTGTTCACGGTGCGCGTACCGTCAGAAGAGGACGTGCCAACGGTGAAAGTGGAAGTGAAGGTACCAGACGGCGTGAATGTCTCGCGTTTGGAACCAAAGCCAGATTGGAGCTATGAGCTAACCAAGGATGATACGGGGAAAATTACCGCGATCACTTGGACCACAACAGGGAAGGGGTTGGGGGCTACCGAGTTCGGCGAATTTAAGATGCAGGGAAAAGTGGCCGATGACGCTACTCAATTAATTTGGAAAGCCTATCAAACGTACGAAAATGGATTACTCGTCGAGTGGGTTGGCACCGAGGGATCCGATAAACCAGCATCTGTGACCTTAGTAGCTGCGGGCACAGGCGATGGCCATGGGCATGGTGGTGGCACTGGTGAGGAGGCTCAGGGTGAGCCTGCTGGCGAGCAAGCCGGACAAGGCGAGCAGGCGGTAGGAGCAACTTCGTCTTCTGCACCACTTGGCATGTCGATCGCAGCTCTTGCGCTAAGTGCGGTAGCATTGGTGATGGCAATGAGAAAAAAGGGAGGCCGATAGGCCTTCTTTTTGGGTTGGGGGCAAAGGAGGAGGGATAACGGAAAAATGTTCCGCTATTCTTGGTAAATTGGTCGGGACCGCCAAAAGTAACGGAAAACTTTTCCGTTAAGTGCTCCTTCTGGTCGTTTGCAAATGGTTTCAGGGTTGGATAACGGAAAAGTTTTCTGTTATTTGTCGGAGATCGACTCTGAAAAAAGAAATAGCGGAAAATTCTTCCGCTATTTCAATGAGATGGACCGAGGATCCGCATCCTTCTGATCAGGGGCAACAACCCGGCCCCCACCACACTGACCAAATGGGAGAATGGCCACAGATCTCCAGCAAACATCTGGCACCGCCGAGCCTACTTCGCCGGCGATAGCACCACTTGTCCGATCGGCCCGGACACGATCTCCCCATCTTTCATCACGGTATGGCCACGAACGATGGTCCCCACAGGGTAACCGATCACTTCCACCCCATCGAAACCGCTGTTTTGTGAACGGCTGTGCAAGTTCTCTCTTTTGATCACAACATGCTTACTCATATCGACAATCGTAAAGTCTGCATCGGTACCAATTGCTAGGGACCCCTTTTGTGGGTAAATTCCATATTGCTTCGCTGGATTTTCCGAACATAAGGCAACCACCTGCTGCAGCGTCAACCGTCCCTCGGAAACAGCGTTTAACAGCAGTGGCACCATTGTTTCCACACCGACCATTCCAGCCGGAATCTCCCAGAGGTCCCCGTCCTTCTCTTCCAAAGTATGTGGCGCGTGGTCGGAGCACACAATAGAAAGAACGCCATCTTGCAGCCCTTTCCAGATTCGTTCCTGATCTGCACGATACTTGATTGGTGGATAAATTTTCATCATCGGACCAATCCGCTCATAGTCTTCGTTACACAAGAAGAGGTATTGTGGGCAAGTTTCCGCCGTAATCGGTAACCCTTCTCTTTGCGCTTGCTCAATCACATCTACAGATCCGCCGGCGCTGACATGAAGAATATGCAGCCTTGCACCGGTTGACCGAGCAAAATGGATCCCCGTCGAAACAGTAACGGTTTCCGCCAAAGGTGGCCGTCCCTCCAATAGAGCCTCATAATCCCGACGTCCACCCGCCAGCACTTTTTCCGTCAACGATTGGATCAGATCATTGTTCTCTGCATGGATGGCAAAGATCTTCCCTGTTTTCGCCACTTCCTCAAACATCAGGTAAACCTCTCCGTCATGCAATGGAGGAATGACATCAGGCATTCCAGGGGTGTAATTATAGGCCAATTCATAGGTTTTGCTGTTGATCGCATAGCCCCAGAAAAACTTAAACCCGATCACACCGGCTTCATTCAAGCTTTGCAGCTTGTCCAGGTTGAGCTTCCCAAGGCAGATCGCCCACAACCCAAAGTCTACATGGGCTTTCGTCGACAAATTTTCCACCTGGGCATGGAAGTTTTCTACGTTGTTGATCGTGCGTTTTGTGTTTGGCATCTCAAACACGGTCGTGATCCCGCCCGCTGCCGCAGCCATCGTTGAAGTAGAAAAATCCTCTTTATACGTTGGACCAGGGTCACGGGAATGGATGTGGGTATCCATTAAACCGGGGAGGACATAGCGACCTTTTGCATCGGTCACCTCCGCAGCCTCGCCTTCCAAAGGTTCTTCGGAGATCGCCGCAATTTTCCCATCTTTTATGTAGACATCTGCTTCAAACATGTTTTGTGGGGTAACGAGTGTACCGCCTCGAATAATATGATCCCATTTCATATATTTCTTTTCCGCCTTTCTAGATATTTATATTCAAGCTGCCGATGTTTTAAAATAGGGGGAGAAATTCCTCTTAAATGGTGAAAAGCCCCAAAATCATCGGAAATAAGGGGAGGTTCCCCTTAAGCCTTGAAAAATGATCGTTTTGGGCAAGTTTTTGTGCGATAAGGGGAATTTCTCCCCCTAATCCCGACCGGGAGCCCATCCCTTCTAGCCATTATTCCATCAACTCAGGAGAAAAACAAATCAACGCTTCTCTTGAAAAACTAGCTGCAAGCCTAAGCCAATGTAAATCGCACCAACTGCTTTATCCTGCCAGCCCATAAACCGCGGGCGAGATATAAGCCACTTTCCCAAACTCCCAGCCAACACCGCGAGCAAGGAAGTATAGAGGATACTCATCAACACGAAGACCAATCCCAAGGTCAGCAATTGCACAGCAACCGGCCCTTTGTCTAACTGTACAAATTGAGGAAGGAAGGCGAGGAAGAAGAGGGCGGTTTTCGGATTCAGCAGTTCGATAACCACGGCTTGGCGAAAAGCCTGAGCCGAAGAAATTTGCCTAACCTCCGGCAGCCCGTGCCCCTCTGATCCCTTCCGCCTCCACAACATCCTAACTCCTAAATAAACGAGATAAGCCGCCCCAAGATATTTGATCATTTCAAAGACAAGTGCAGAGGTCATAATCAAGGCCGAGATCCCCAGTGTCAAAGCAATCGTATGCAGCAGATCACCGACCGCGATGCCAACCCCCGTCCAGATCCCAACCCGTCGCCCACCAGAAACACTTCGTGCAACAGTCAGCGTCACCGCAGGACCTGGGATCAGAAACAAAGCCAAGACAACCAAAATAAATGTGAGCACCGTGGCCCCGCCTGCCTCTCCCTTTTTCCTCTTATTTTAACATGAAAAAATCTCCAACCACCTACAATATTTCTATCCCTCTAACCAAAGTTAATATTCTTAAAACACAAATGATTGTACAAATTTATAAAATGCGTTATGATACTAATATATTAGATATTACTAAACAAGTTAGAAGCATCATGATTGTCACAAAACTAGAGTAAAGGGATGGAAAAGGGTATGATTTCTAACTTCATTTGTCCAACAGAAATCTTTTTAGGCGCTGGCTCGCTTAAGCAGATCAAAGCGATTATTCAACAAGAGCAATTCCGCAGAGCGATGATTGTCACTGATAAAGGGGTTCTCAATGCTGGGCTGATTCAGCCGATTTTGGCTGAACTTTCAGAAGTGAATTGTGAAGCAAGCGTGTTTGATGGGGTCGAGCCCAATCCTACGGACGTTGTCGTGAATCAGGCATTTGTCGCTTTGACCAACGAACGGCCAGATCTGCTAATCGCAGTCGGCGGGGGAAGCTCGATGGATACAGCAAAGGCAATCGGGATTCTAGCAACAAACGGCGGAGACATCATTGATTACAGAGGAGTAGGCAAAGTAAAAGAGCCGATCCTTCCTGTCGTAGCAATCCCTACAACCGCTGGAACCGGCAGTGAAGTGACAACGGTTACAGTAATCACAGACACCAAGATGAAACTGAAATATTCCGTAGGTGGCCGGAACGTTGCAGCCCGTTGGGCACTTGTCGATCCGGAACTAACCTTAACGGTGCCGCCGCATGTTACCGCTGCAACGGGTGTGGATGCCTTAACACATGCAATTGAAGCTTTTACATCGAAGATGTCCTACTCTGTGACGGATTCCCTGGCCAAAGAATCCATTCGCATGATCTCAGAAAACCTTCGCACCGCGGTTTATCAAGGAAACAACCTGGAAGCTCGTTCGAAAATGTTGGAAGGCAGTCTGATTGCAGGTCTAGCATTTAACAATGCCAAGTTGGGATTATGCCATGCCCTGTGTAATCCGCTAGGGGCCCATTTTAATGTGCCTCACGGAGTGGCAAATGCCATTCTTTTGCCCCATTCCACCCGTTTTAACTTGCCTGCGCGGACAGCGAAGTACGCTGAAGTGGCGAGGCTGATGGGAGAGTCCACAGAGGGATTATCACTAAGCGAAGCAGCCGAAAAAGCAGTTTCTGCGATTGAACGTCTGATCAAAGATGTAAACGTTCCCGCCAAGCTTTCTCAGGTAGGCGTTACAGAAGACTTCTTGCCTCGGATGGTAGAAGAATGCGCGGATAACCCGCTAGTCAGCATCAACCCACGCACAGCAACAAAAGATGATCTACTTCAAATTTATAAAAACGCATTTTAAGGAGGAGTAAAGATATGTATATTAACGGAAAATGGATTGAAAAAGGAATCGGCGAAGTCGTTGTAAAAAACCCAGCTACGGGTGAAGTGGTTGGAACTGTTCCAAAGTTAGGTAAAGAACAAATCGAAGAAGCGATTAATGCGGCAGATGAAGCATTCAAAACATGGTCCCAGCTACCTGCGATCCAACGTAGCAACTATCTCTATCGTGTGGCTGAAATCATGCGTGAAAGAAAAGAAGATTTGGCTCGCATTGGTACCCTTGAAATGGGGAAATCCTTGATCGACATGCGCGGTGAAGTGCAAGCTGCCATCGATTATGTACAATGGTATGCAGAAGAAGGACGCCGTGTTTATGGCGAAACCATCCCATCCAATGCAGCTAATAAGCGCGTATCTGTGTTGAAGCAGCCAATTGGTGTTGTGGGTGCGATCACACCTTGGAACTTCCCAGTTTCCATGATCACTCGTAAAATCGCTCCAGCGATCGCTGTGGGATGTACGGTTGTAGTGAAGCCTGCGAGCCAATCTCCGCTATCGGCTAAATTGATTTTTGAAATCTTCGAGCAAGCAGAAATCCCTGCAGGGGTTGTTAACTTGATTCAAGGGGATGCAGGGCTTGTATCTCAAGTATTGCTGCAAAGTCCTAAAGTGAAGAAGCTTAGCTTCACTGGATCTACCGAAGTAGGGAAGAAGCTAATCGCTGGTTCAGCAGACACCGTTACCAAGCTTTCTTTGGAACTTGGCGGACATGCTCCTTACATCGTATTTGAAGATGCCAATATCGATCTTGCTGTAGACAGCCTTGTCGCTGGTAAATTCCGCTGCGCAGGACAGACTTGTGTATGTATGAACCGCGTTTACGTTCATGAGTCCATCGTGGAAGAATTCAGCAATAAGTTGGTTGAAAAAGTAGCTCAATTAAAAGTTGGAAATGGTCTAGATCCAAACACCAACGTTGGTCCTTTAGTTGATATGAAAGGCGTACAAAAATCAGAAGAGCATGTTCAAGATGCTGTTTCCAAGGGTGCCAAAGTACTAGTTGGTGGAAAGCGTCCATCTGATCCTGAGCTTGCGAATGGTTCCTTCTATGAGCCAACCGTTCTTGGTGGTGTAAACGAATCCATGCTCATTTCTTATGAAGAAACATTTGGACCAGTTGCTCCAATCATTACTTTTAAATCCGAAGAAGAAGTTGTTGAGAAGGCTAACAACACACCTTATGGACTTGCTGCTTATTTCTATACCAATGATATATCCCGCAGCCACCGCGTTTCTGAGCAATTGCAATTCGGTATTGTCGGTGTGAACGATTCTCTGCCAATCCATGCAGCTGTTCCTTTTGGCGGAATTAAGGAAAGTGGATATGGAAAAGAAGGCGGACACCACGGAATGAAGGAATATCTCATTGAAAAGTTAGTTTCTGTACGCATTGGTGACTAGTGTTTTTTAAGTTTATTCAGCGGGGGTTCAACCCCCTACTAAATAAACTTAAAGCCTACGGCGGTTGCCTCAGATTTTCAAAGGTGGATTTTCGAGCCAGCTCGAAAAAATCTGGGCGCAAATACGCCGGGGCGTATTTGATCGAGGTGAAAAAATGGCGGAAAAATATAAAGTAATCATCACAGATTATGACTTCGGAAATATCGACGTAGAAACAAACGTATTAAAGGACGCCTTAGGGGATGCGGTTGAAGTGGTCGGTTTGAATGCGAAAAGTGAAGAAGAGCTGATCGGCCCTGCAAAAGATGCAGACGCTCTGATTGTCCAGTATTCACATGTAGGCCGGCGCATCATCGAAGAAATGCAACAAGGTAAAATCATCGCTCGCTATGGCTCCGGTGTGGATATCGTCGATGTGGAAGCCGCTTCAGAATGCGGGATTATGGTGACTAACGTGCCCGATTATTGCCACCAGGAGGTCGCTGATCACGCAGTCACCCTGTTGCTTACCTTGATTAAAAAAATCAAAATCTATGACCAAAAGGTTCGCACGGGCGAATGGAGATGGCAGTCGGCGAAACCCATCTATCGGATGCAGGGGAAATCGGTCGGGATCGTCGGTTTCGGACGAATCGGCATGGAAATTGCGAAAAGAGTCCAAGGGTTTGGCATCAAGCCCTTGGTCTACACTCCGCGGATGACAGCAGAGAGGGCCAGGGAGCATCAAGTTGAATCGGTATCCTTTGAAACGCTCCTGCGGGAGAGTGATTACATTATTTTGCAGGCGCCATTAACCCCGGAAACGAAGCACTTGCTAAGTGATCGTGAATTTGCGATGATGAAGGATCAGGTGATCCTCGTCAATACCGCAAGGGGGCCAATGGTTGATGAAGCAGCATTGATTCGCGCACTAGAAAGCGGTAAAGTAGCTGGAGCGGGTCTTGATGATATTGAAGAGGAACCAGCCAAACGCCGTAATTGGAAACCGGATTCGAAACTGTTTGATTTTGAAAATGTGATCGTTACTCCACACGCTGCTTACTATTCCGAGGAATCGATTATCGAATCCCGGCAACGCGCGGCTGAGGAAGTTGCACGAGTGTTAAAAGGCGAAGCCCCTCATCACTTGGTGAACCAGGCGGCGATCCACAGCAAGTAAGTTTCGGGGAATCTGATTTATAAGGCTCGGGATGAGAGAATATAAGTTAGTTAAACGAATAACAAAATTCGGTCCCATAACAAAAGATTTTAACACATAGGTGGTGGAACGAAATATGGAATCTGGTTTTGACAATTTATGTCTCAATGACCGAGTCTATCTTTATCTTCGTGATCAGATTATCCAAAATAAATTAAAGCCGGGAACGCGGATCCATTACGATGATTTCACCCAAAAGCTGGGGGTCAGTCGGACGCCACTGCGTGATGCCTTAAACCTTTTGCAACAGCAGGGGTTAGTGGAGGTCAAACCGCGTTCCGGTTCCTTTGTCGCCACACCAAAAGTGAAGGACATCGAGGACATCTACGATGTGCGAAAGCCCTTGGAATGCCAAGCCATTAGGCTCGCGGCGAAACACATTCCGTTGGCTCGCATACAAGAACTTCTAGTGGAGGCAGAGGAAGCGGAGATGGCACTGAAAAATGGGAACGTCGACCCATTCTTTAACGCAGACCGGCGGCTTCATGATACGATTATTACCTATTCAAACAATAGTCGATTAATCTCTATCATGGAGACTTTGTCGTCACAGATCAAGTGGTTCGGGGTACTCAACACGACCAACTTTGATCGCCCTTTCCAGGCCAATGAACAACATAAGGAAATTCTCAAAGCCTTGGAAAAAGGGGATGTAGACACAGCCGTCGATTGCATGGGAAGGCATATCGAAGAGATTAAGGAATGTATTATAGCCGATTTTTCATAGGGTGGGGCCTAGCGTCCCACTTTCTAAAACACATCCTCAAATAGCTCCCTCAGAAATTAATTTGCTAGGATAAGGTTATAAATTCTTAAAAAAATATATTGACATAAAAAAACTAAAGTTATAATATTAGCTTACAATTTAATAATTTAAAAAGTAATTTTTATTCTTATCAAGAGCGGCGGAGGGAATTGGCCCTATGAAGCCCGGCAACCAGTTTTTTAAAAAACAAGGTGCTAAATCCAACAGACCTGTACAGGGTCTGAAAGATAAGAAGAGAATGTTAAATATTTAATTATTAACCCTCTCTTCTTTATAGAAGAGGGGGTTTTTTAATTTGATTTAATAATATAGAGGATTGCCTATATAGAATTATCAAACAACCATATACGAAGAAAGTATTAAGGAACAGTTAATTAGTGGAGCTTTAATCTATTCACTATGAAATCGTTCTGTCTATTAAACACACTAAACCTATATGTTTTATATTTTTAATTGGTTTAATTCAAAACTAGAAGTGAGGGCTGTTGCCTATGTTCCTAGACAACTATTTTCAAGACAAAGTAGCCCTTGTTACAGGGGCCGGCCAGGGAATTGGGCGAGCAATTGCTGTGACCTTGGCAAAGGCAGGATGCTTCGTTGTGGTAAACGATTTGAATGAAAATTATGCACAAGAAGTATGCAACTTTATCACCTCTGTCGGCCATGAAAGCACATATGCGATAAACGACATTTCCAGTGATTCTGACGTACAGAAGATGTCAAAAGAGATTATTTCTCGTTTTGGCAAGCTGGATATCTTGGTGAATAATGCAGGAGTGATATCGACAACTTCACTTCTCGAAACATCGGAAGAAGAGTGGGAACATGTAATACGAGTGAATCTTAAAGGTACCTTTTTGACAACAAAATATTTTGGGGCAACCATGTGCCAACGCAAATTCGGGAAAATCGTCAATATTGCTTCTGTTGCTGGTAAAAAAGGTGGGGGATTTTTAGGTAATTCGATTTATGCTGCCTCCAAAGCGGGTGTGATGGCACTTACCAAAGGAGCAGCGCGAGAGTTTGGCCCATATAACGTCAATGTTAATGCGATCACTCCTGGAAATATTAGCACAAGAATGACGCAGAGTATGACGCCTGAGCAGATGGAAAAAGTGTTGTCGAATGTGCCTCTATCGAGGTCGGGCAAACCAGAAGACGTTGCCAACGCTGTACTATATTTAGTTTCGCCATTATCTGAATATATTACAGGAGAAATCATGGATGTTGATGGCGGGTTAATGATGGATTAAAAGGGAGGATACATATGTCAAAGTCAAAGAAATACCAAGATGGATTAGAAAAAATGAGAGAGGTGATTGGAGATATTGGAGAAGGCGTTGTAAATTCATTTCAAGATATTGCACCGGATCTTACCCGATATATCATTGAGTTTCCGTTTGGCGAAATCTATTCACGAACAGGCCTTGACCTTCAAAAAAAGCAATTGGTGACATTATCCTCTTTAGTGACACAAGGAGACACAGAGCAAGCATTGAGTGTACATATTGGTGGAGCTCTCAATGTGGGGCTGACCCCCAACGAAATTATAGAGGCGTTCCTACAGCTTTTGCCGTACGCAGGCTGGCCAAAGGTCCAAAACGCGATCAATATTGCCGCAAGAGTGTTTGAGGCGCGCCAAGTAGCTCCTGAATTTAACAATCCAACAAAACAAAACAAAAAGGAAGTGTAGTAAATGAGAAAGAGTAAATTATTGACCATTCTATCAGCATCGTTAGTGTTATTGCTTGCAGGTTGTGGCAGCACAACCACAAGCGAAACAAAAAATTCCCAGGAAGTTTCGGCGAATGGGAAAAAGGAAATTATCGTAGGTGTTTCCCCTGTCTATAAGGATATTGCCAATGTTGTGAAAGAAGAATTCGACAAGGGAGACTATACGCTGAAAGTACAGCTTTTTGATGATAACATTTTGCCTAATGTAGCCCTTGATGAAGGAAGCGTTGATATCAATTTCTTTCAGCACGGTATTTATCTTGACAAATACAACGAAAGCAATGGCACAGAATTAGAGGCTTACGGCGATGGCATCCTTAAATATTTTATGGGCATTTTTCCTAAGGAAATCAAAGATTTAGAAAGCCTGGGGGATGGTGCCACGGTTTCCATACCGAACGACAACGCCAACCGCGCTAGGGCACTCAAAACATTAGCGCATAACAATCTGATCACTTTGAAGGAAAATGTGGAATTCCCGACGATTATTGACGTTGTAGATAATCCCAAGAACCTTAAATTTATCGAAATGGATGTATTGAAGCAGGTATCTTCCATAAAGGATGTAGATATCTCAGTGATTAATTCCATCACCGTAACGCAAGCTGGCCTTGACGCTTCCGCTGCGATTGCGAAAGAATCTGAGGAAGAAAGTCAGCGCTATGCCATTGTCGTGGCAGTAAAAAAGAATGCAGGAAATGAAGAATATGCCAAGCTGTTTAAGGAAGCAGCCTTTAAGGGATCTTTGGATGAATATTTAAAGGAGAATTTTGGTGAAGCACTCTATTTAAGTGCAAAGTAATTTTTGCTTGAAGGGCAAGGAGAAATTTTGAATTAAAGGAGACCGTGATCGTGATTGAAATCTCCGATTTGAAGAAATCGTATAAAAATAAAACAGTACTCAAAGGGATTAATCTATCAATTGAGGCCGGGGAAATCTATGGTTTGATTGGACGTAGTGGAGCGGGGAAATCCACACTGTTGCGCTGTATCAATGGACTGGAGAACTATCATGAAGGCAGTCTGTCTGTGAATGGTGTGGAAGTGAAGCAGATTCTTGGTAAGGATCTTAGGGTTTTTCGAAAGAATATGGGGATGATCTTCCAACATTTTTCCCTTATGGAGCGAAAGACAGTCTATCAAAACATAGCCTTGCCGATGGCGTGCTGGGGTTATTCCCGCGAAGAGATTGACAAACGGGTGAAGGAACTTATTAAGATCATTGATCTTGAGGATAAATTATATGAACGTCCCCATTCATTGAGTGGCGGACAAAAGCAGCGGGTAGCCATCGCAAGAGCGTTATCGCTTGATCCAGATATCCTTTTGTGCGATGAAATAACTTCTGCACTCGACCCAAAAACGGAGCAAAATATTTTGCAACTGTTGCGTAAGATCAATGAAGAGTTACATAAAACAATCATTATCGTCACCCACCAAATGTCAGTGGTTAAAGAAGTTTGTCATAAAATCTGTATCTTAGAGCAAGGAGAAATTCGGGTAAACGGCAACGTGGAAAATATATTTATCAGCCAGCCCGATGCCTTGAGAAACTTATTGGGAGAAGAAGAGGTGCCGCTGCCTAAGGATGGTGTCAATATCCGCATCATTTATACTGGAGATAATGTAAACGACCGTGTTATATCAGATATGTGCCAAAAATGGAATGTGGGCTTTTCTCTGATCTGGGGTAAAACAGAAAGGTATCGCGATACCTTTCTGGGAGTTACCGTCATCAATATTGATGAGGAAAATTTGCCGATAGTAGAACGATATATCGGTGAGTTGAACCTCAGGTGGGAGGTGCTAAAGAATGAATCAAACTGAGGTATCTCAACTTATTTTAAAAATTATGTTTCCAGAATTACTTAACACTATCTACATGATTCTTGCGTCTACTGCGTTATCTGCAATATTTGGGATGATACTCGCCATCGCTTTGATTACTACTGCACCAAAGGGGTTAAAGCCGCAAGCATTTGTGCATCGATGCCTGGATATTTTGATTAACGGCATTCGATCATTTCCTTTCATCATCTTGATCGTAGCCATCATTCCAATCACACGGCTAATTGTGGGTACCTCCATAGGTGTTAACGCGGCGATTGTTCCTCTGGTTATTTCCGGTAGCGCCTTTATAGCTCGTATTATGGAAAGCAATTTGCAGGAAGTAGACTCCGCACTGATTGAAGCTGCTCAGTCATTTGGTGCTAGTAATTTCCAAATTATTTTTAAAGTTATCATTCCCGAGGCATTCCCTTCCCTTGTGTCTGGTGTGACAATTGCAGTGATTGCAATTCTGGGGAACACTGCCATGGCAGGTGCAGTCGGTGCCGGAGGACTTGGTGCAGTCGCCATCTCGTATGGTTACGCGAACTTTAATAATACCATTATGTACAGCACCGTAGTCATTCTAATTATTTTGGTGATCCTGATTCAATCTTTAGGGAATTTCTTATATAAACGCCTAAAATAAAAGGGGATGAATAAAACAATGAAATGCATCGTCAAAACTAATGTTGGACCAGGAAACCTAGAATTGTGGGAAAAACCAATTCCAGTACCTGGGGATGGAGAAGTCCTGATCAAGGTCCATCTAGCTGGCATCTGTGGTACAGACATACATATTAAAGAGTGGGAAGATTGGGCCGCACAGAGAATGTCACCACCTATTATCATTGGACATGAATTCTGTGGGGAGATTGTAGAGGTTGGAAATGGCGTTCGTAAAGAACGTGTTGGTCAATTGGTGTCTGCCGAAACCCATGTAGTTTGTCACCACTGTTCCTTATGCCTGGATGGCAAGGAGAATCTATGTCTTAATACAAAGGGTTTAGGTGTTCACATAAATGGTTGTTTTGCTGAATACGTGACAATACCATCAGAAAACGCTTATGTCTGCAACCCAGCTGTCTCGGAGAAAAGTAATGCCATTTTAGAGCCTCTGGGCGTTGCGGTTCACGCTGCCACAAAAGTGGGTATAGCTGGTAAGACTGTGACAATAATTGGCTGCGGTCCTATTGGTCTTATGGCTACTACGGTGGCTAAAAAGCTAGGCGCTAAAAAAGTTATCTGCGTTGAACCTAACAGTTACCGCGCTGAAGCAGCATACAAAATGGGGGCAGAATTAGTATTGGACCCCACCCAGTGCAACATTGTAGAGGAAATGCGTAGCGTATGCGATAGTCTTGGACCAGACGTAGTATTAGAGTTTTCAGGTAACGTAGCAGGAATTCAGGCAGCCACAAAATATATCCGTGCTGGCGGTGCAATTGTGGTAGGCGGGTTGCCTAACCATGACGTTCCACTTAACTTTACAGAGACCTTCTATCGTGGAGTAAATCTGTATGGAATTAGTGGACGTGAAATGTATCAAACCTGGAAGGTTATGACCGGATTGCTGGACGCTGGCCTGGACATTTCTGGCTGCGTTAGCCATATCCTGCCACTCGATGAGTTTGATAAAGCATTTGAACTATTAAAGTCTGGTCAGGCACTTAAAATATTACTAAGACCTTAAGAATATATGTATTTGGACAATCATTCTTTATCAGTGGAAGAAAACAAACATGACTGGTCTAGCCTCAGTCGTGTTTGTTTTCCCTCTTAATTAAAATTTATCCAATTTTTCAGTTTGATAATTCGAGACACTATTTCACTGTCTGCCCAAATCCACCTTCAAATATCAATTCCTTCACGGGACGGCGCGGCGATGGATTTTCTCTTTCCTGCAAGGCTTCCGGAAGAGCACTCTTCTCCCCTTGATATCCGATTGCAATTAATGCATCAATTGCATAGTCCTCAGGGATATTGAGAATTTCGCGTGCCTTCGCAAAATCAAAGCCAGTCATCGGATGTGTGATCAACCCTTTTCTCGCTGCTTCCAAAGCAAGAAAACCCCAAGCCGCACCAGTGTCAAAGGCGTGTGATGGGATTGGACCGTTTTCTGTAGAGGTTTTAGAAATAATGAGGGCCAGTACAGGGGCCTTTTTGCACCATGCAAGATTGAATTCTGAAATAAACGGATGGAACTTCTCCCGATCCTCCTTCGTTCTTGCAATAATGAACCGCCATGGCTGGTGGTTAAACGCAGAAGGAGCCCAGCGTGCTGCTTCAAACAGGCTAAGCAGTACATTTTCTGGAACCTCTTTTTCCAAAAAAGACCTTGGTGACCAGCGGTTCAGATAAATATTATCAATATCGAAGTTTGCTTGACGAGAATTTTCTGTAATCGTAGTACCCATGATGTGGTCCTCCTCTGAGATAATTACCTTTTAAAAGTTACTATATCAAAATTTAATTGGTTGATCAATCAACACAGCACATACAATCTCTACTCTTATATTCTCCTCCAATGTAACCTTTTTACAACGCAGCTCGTCTAATCGCAGGGAATACCAAATTCACCAGAAAGTGGAGGCCAATCCATGAAGGGATTCATAATGTTTTTATTCAGCTGTCTTTT
>Ga0180216_1002656_pt1 | contig 14654 bp, 14 predicted proteins | sample eDN3rd37CBELigMG_FD_128879 | JGI IMG/M metagenome (GOLD analysis project Ga0180216, IMG submission 128879) | Enriched Miracle-Growth compost microbial communities from Emeryville, California, USA - eDNA 3rd pass 37_C BE-Lig MG (version 2)... ... | reverse complement strand
TCATCTACGTCTGCTGCCCGGACGGCACGTCGCCCAGCCACAGTTGTAATGCATACGGGCTGGAGTGCACCTGCTCCAAACAGTGCGGCTCGAACAGCCAGATCATCATCAACTACAGCACCAACAACGGCAAGAACTACGCGACGACGGCCATCGCCAACGGAGGAACATTTTCCATGACCATTAAAATGGGCGACTACGGCGTGGCCTCGTTTATGACGTCCACGGACGACGACGTTACGGTCGTGTCCACCCGATCCAACAGCGACGGCAAGGATCCCATCGTGAGCGTCTACTTTTGCGACTCGCCGTCCAACAACAATAACTGTTTGAGCAACACCTACAAGCCCGGCTTTGGCTCGAACCGCCCAGCGCGCATCTGCACCGGGCCGTACTGTGGCATTAATCCCGAATGCACGGGGCCCTACCGGTGGCTCCGGTTCCGCTACGACAACCAAAACGGCATTATCGGAAACAAGGTCACGGTGGACATGAAGATTACGCGCTCGCTCTACACCGACATTGTGTGCAACCCGCCAACGCCGTCGCCCACTGCCACGATCCTCCCGCCTAACGCGACGGTCCTGCCGCCTAACGCGACGGTTCTGCCGCCCAATGCCACCCTCCTCCCGACCACGCCGCCGCCGCTTCAGGGCGACGCGAACGCTCCGCCGCCGGGCCTGCCCACTTCGAGCATCGTGGGCATTGTGCTCTGCGTGGTGATTGTCGTGCTGGCCGCCGGCCTCGTCACCGTCATTGTCCTGCGCAAGAAGCGGGCCGCGGCCGCCAACGCCGGCGAATACGATCCGCTGGTGCAGCCCAAAGGCCGAGGTGCTGCGCCCGAGCAAGTGAGCTACCACTAGTTGAATCGAGCGAGCCAGAAAAAGATATGCTGACTGGGGCCTGTACACGGTTCCCGCGCGAATGTCGTCCTTTCGTTATGTTCAGTTGTACACCGTGCGTTGCGTCTGTCATTGGTTATAAACCGAAGGTACCGAGATTCTAAGCTGAGAGGGGCGGCGCAGCTAGGGGTGGCGCAGTCAGGGGCGGCGCTGCGGCGCGCTCCGGGCCGACGACGACGATGCGGCTCGCCTCGGTGAGGACGCTGGCGCGGTCGTCCGCGGTCGGCGTCTCGATGGTGACGAGCATGATGTCGTCGGCGGTTCGGGAGCCGCCAGCCCACATGGCGCCCTCGGCGTCGTCGGGCGGATGCGCCATGCGGTACGGCCGCACGATGGTGCTCGGGTACAGGTAGGTGAGCGCGAGCAGGCTGGCCATCAGGAACGCGGCGCCGCCAAAGACGATGGCGCCCTTGCCCGGAAGGTCCGCCTTGAGCGCGGCCGACCACAACAGGCCGCCCAGCGCGGGGCCGGCCGTGCGCGCGGCGGCGCCGAGCGTCTGGCCCACGCCGTTCGCCTTGGACATGCGCTCGGGAGGCACCGAGTTGTTGATGAAGATCATGACGCTGTGAGAGGAGAGAGTGCGCGCATACAAGACGGACGGCATGGCGTTGGTACCGGCTGCGTCCAACCGCCGCAAGCAACGGCCGGTCGCCGTACCTGGTGAAGACGTTGAGGCCGATGATGGAGCGGATCAGGCCGACCGTCAGGATGAGCGTCCACGTGACGGCGTCGTTGCTGAGCGCCGCCTCGACCACGCCGACGAGGGGGAAGCCCAGGCACATGGGCACGCTGGCCACCAGCGACCACCGCAGGATCGGCTAAAGGCGGAGGGCGGCGCCACGCTCGCGTCGGCCGCGGCACGTGAGCGTCTCCGCTCCCTGCGCTGTGCGTGACGCGGCGGTGCACAGCCCGTACCATGAGGCCCATCCGCTTGGCGAGGCGCGGGTAGAGGACGATGTTGTAGATGATGGACAGCACGGCGGTAAGGCTGCTAGTGATGCCGATCTCACTGCTAGAGAACGCCAGGCCGCCGCTGTCGACGTCCTCGCGGCAGAACACCGGGTACGTGTCATCGAGGATCACAAAGCAGAACGCGACGTAGCCGTAGAGCGCCGCGGTGAGCCACATCGCGCGCTCGCCTCTGAACCAGCGGTCGCCCAGGGTGGGCCCCTTGGGCCCGGCCAGCACAGCCGCGTCGCCGGCGGCGGCCTCGTCCGCGGCCGGCTTAGACCCGGCGGTGTCGCTGCGCGACACCGCCGCCGGCGGCGGCATGGCGAGCCGGCCGAGCGCCACGCTGGACCGGCGCCGCGGCCGCGCGTCGTGCGGCAGGACGGCCTCCGCCGCCACGGGCAGGTCGAGGTGGATGCTGACCGCCGAGCCGCTCCGCGACAGGCCGTTGGGCGTCGACGGCGTGATGTCGCCGCCGGCGCCCCCGTCCGCCCCGCCGGGCGCCAGGCGGCGGTTCCGCGGCCGCCGCGGGGTGGTGTCGCCGGCCGCGCTGCTGGCCGCGCTGTCGGTATCGTCGTCGCCTTCCAGGTCGGGCGAGGCCGTTGCGCTGGAGGGCGGCGTGAGCCACGCCTGCGACTGCACCAGCGGGAGGCCGTCCACCTTGGGCCGCTGCCGGTCCGCGCCGCTCAGCGTGCGCAGCCACGCCAGGCCGCGGCCCACGCGCGACGGCGGCCGCCGCGGCTTGGCGGTGGCGTCGCCGCCCTCCTCGAGCGGCGCCATGCGGCGGCCGCTGGCGTCAAACTCGACGTCCTCCAGGTCGGTGTCGTCATCGTCGTCGCCGGGGCTGGCGCCGCCGCCGCCGCCGCCGTCGTCGTCGATGGTCGGCACGCCTTCGAACCCGAGGCGGTGGCGGCGCCGTTGCTCGTGGAAGGCGAACTTGTGCTTGTGCGCGCTGGCGTCGGTGCGCGCGGCGGCCTCGGCCGCCAGCGCCGCGGCCTGCTCGGCGAGAACAGCCTCGGGCTCGTGCATGACGACGAGCGCAAACACAAAGGTGGCGAGCATGATGCCCGCGGTGACGGCGCACGGCACAAAGTAGGGAAAGCTGCCCAGGAAGGTGCCGGGCGGCGCGGCCGACGACGAGAGCAGGCCGCCGAGCGCGAGGCCGAGGATGCCGCCGAGCGTGGACGCGGCGGCCATCACGGCCATGCCGCGGCTCTGGTTCGTCGCGTCGGTCACGCGGCCGAGGTACGTCTTGACGCAGCCGATGATGCCGTTGAGGAGGCCCGCGGCGAAGCGCGCGCCGAACGCCATGGCGAACGACAGGCTGAAGCCAAAGACGAGCGTCGCGAGCGCGCTCGTGACGAGGCTGACGGTGACGACGGCCTTGGTGCCGAACCGCTGCGCGGCCCAGCCCCACGGGTAGCTGCTGACCAGCTGGCCGAGCGAGAAGCTCGCGACGACCATGCCGGCGTACATGCCGACGTTGACGGGCGTGACGCCCGGCAGGCTGGCCACCATGAACGGCACGAACGGGAAGAGCACCGCGTGCTGAAACGCCTCGGAGAACTGCACGAGGAAGACCACCTGCGTCGCGCGGCGTGGCAGTGGCGTTTCGCCCACCGGGGTCGCCATCGCCGCTCGCGCGCGGCGCACGACGGCGCCCGTGGCGCGGCGCCACCACGGCAGCGGCGCAGCCGCCGTTGCCATGATCGTCGGCAGCGTACTCCCAGCGTGCGACCAGACCTAGCCGGGGGGAGGGAGGGGGTGGTAGTTGGGGCGGCGGCGTGCGGGCAGCACCGAGGTGCGGCGAAAGGTTGTGAGTGGCGCCAGGCGGAGCACAGGGTTGGTCCGCCACTCCGCTTGCACGTGCCTGCTGGACCACCAAGGCCCGGCTGACGCTCGAGCTGCCTGAGCCGGGCCGTGCGCGCCAAGGCCGCACGGCCCAGGCAGCTCCACCGATGATGTCATGGTCGGCAGGCGCCAGTAGAGAGTTAACGCGTGCAGGGCGCGCGGTGAGGACAGTGGGAAGCGTAGCGAGGTGCCCCTTGTCCCGCCGCCGAATTTCCGCCGCCGGCGCCTAGAGCGTCATTGCCGTGGGCGGCAGGTGCATGCCCGTGCAGCACGTGCTGGCTCCCGCGTCACTGGTCCAGGCAGCTGCGGCCGCAGCACCATTTTTTGCTGCTGCTACTGGCAATGCTTACCGTCTCAGCCAGCCTCACCGAAGCCGCGTTGGCGGCGCGTTCGCGTTCCCTGCGCCTGCCTCCGACGCGCATCGAGCTGGCGGTCGGCACCCGCCGCCGCGGACGCGGCCGCCATTATTGGCGGTGTTGCACAACAACCTTTGCTGCAGCCAGCGATCTACCGTCGCGTGCGGCTTTCGCAGGGTTCCGAAGGCCTTGGCATGGCCTCTTTGGGCCGAGACTGAGGCTTGTTGGCACGGAAAAGCGCCCGCCGTGGCGCTCTCTCGCGCGGCGGCGCCGCGTCGGCGCCCCCGGACGCCTTGGATGACGTCATCCGTTTTGGCGCCAGTCTGCCAGTCTGCCGGCACCCGCTTCGACGCTCGACATGCGCCGTATCCAGACTTCGCTATCAACGCGCCACGGTGCAGCAGTATCAGAGCGCTTGTCTACAATCATGTCTAGTGTACAGAGACGAGCGAGTGTAGCTCGCGGTCCAGGGCGGCGCCAAAGGCGGCCAGCGAGTACAGCGCCTTGACGCGCTCGCGCCCCGCTCGGCCCATCGCCTGTACGGACGACGCGGGCACCCTCTCCGTGCCCGTCCAGAGCGTTAGTCCAAAACAAGGGTCGTCTTCCCCCAGAGGCGGGCCGGCACGGACCTCGCGGCGGGCGGCGTCGGCCAGGAGCGACGCGACCGCGTCCGCAAACGCGGCGGGCTCAGGCGGCACCAGCAGGCCCGTCTCATCGTGGAGGATGCTCTCGGTCGGCCCGCCGCTGTTGACCGCCACGACGGGCAGCCCGGCGTACATGGCCTCCACCGGCACGATACCAAAGTGCTGAACGCGTGCGGCGCCGGCCACGAAAGCACGTGACACGCGGTTAGCCCAGCGCCGCTCCCCGCCCAGCCTGCTGGCGCCGTCGGGGCGCACCTCGTTCGACGGCGTGTACACGAGCACCTTGGCGTACTTGAGCAGGAACGCGCGCTCGTGCTCGCTGAACGACGGCAGAAACACGACGTCCGCAGCATGGATCGCCCGCAGCGTCTCCGGGGGGATGGCCTGCAGCGATCCACGTCTGCAACCACGCTGGAGACGCTCAGGCGCGGGCGCCATGTCGATCCAAACGCTCGACAGCTGTGCAACGCACCGTCGTCTTGCGGTTCAGCGGGACCGTGGCGGTGGTCAGGCCCGCACCCTCCGCGCGGGCCTGCAGCTCCTCCAGGTGCTCGACGTTCTCCCGCACGCGGAGGTCGTAGCCGCCTGCACGACACCGTCGACGCCTCCAATACCTCGCGCGTTGAGTGCCCCGACTTGCACCATCCGGCGTTTGTGCCTGTGGCGCATACCGGCGACGATCAGCTGCATGGGCGCGTTGCCGCTGAGGCGCCGCTGGCTGCAGAGCTGCGCAAACGCGTCGATGGCCAGCGCCAGGTTCTTTTTACGCTCAAACCGGTTGAACGAGAGGATGACCGACCGCGGCTCCCTGGCGTCCAGCAGCCGTGCAGCGAGCGAGCAAAGGGCGGGTCAGCCATACGGGCTCTCACCGCGTGCGACGCGGCATCCGGCATACTTGGCGGTGTAGCGGGCAAAGGGGTTGGCGCCCGCGGGATCGGGCGGCGGCACGCGGTCGTACGCTGCAAAGTTGATGCTCGGGTACAGCACCGCCGGCTCCTCTCGGATCGAAGGGAAGGCTGCGCATGCGTCCCAGCGCGCCAGCCATCGCACACAAGCTTGAGCACCGCGGATGGGACTGCTTCAGCTTGCCCTTTTTTGCATGCGCACCTTGGCGAAAGACGGATGCGGTGAACCGGCTGTTGACGAGGATCCGGTCGCTGGCCGCTGGGGACAGACACGCGATTGACCAAATCCACCACATGCCGCCCAGTAAGTGTGGTGCTAGCGCTTGTTGCCCGCAGCCGCCTGGGCCGCACCGGTGGTCCGCTCTTCGAGCCAGTCCAGGGGGGCACGGTAGAGCCGCTTCAGGATCGACTGGCGCTCCGTCAGCAGCTTGTCCGGGAAGTGGCAGTAGAACAAGATCTGCACGAGTATTGCTCCCCAGCACAACGCATGTCGTGGCTGAGCCGCTGTTCCTCCACTTCCCCAGCCGAGAGATGGCTCTGGGCGCGCGCGCACCTTGGCGCCGGTCCAGCGGAGGATGGGCACCGACATGGAGATCTGGTCGACGACGAGGACATCGAAGCGGGCCCGCTGGACAAAGACGATGACGAGGGCGAGCCACAGGCTCCGCAGGATGGCGCACCACAGGTGTAGCCCGCCCAGGAGCGAGCGCGGCAGAAAGTCGCCAAAGACACGCACGTCCAGCGTGCCGTCTCGCGTTTCCACAAAGCAGTGCGACGGGTCGTGGTGCGACGTGTACATCACCACGCGGTGCCCGCGCGACTGCAACGATACGGCCGCGTCGACCACGAGCCGCTCGGCGCCGCCTGGCGTGCGAGGGCCACAACGAGCGCCGGCGGCACGACCGTGAGGAGCCAGCCTAAGGATGCGCCGGGGCAGGCGCGGTGCGTACGTACCGATGCCGAGGTCGGGGTGCACAAAGCCGACGGCCAAGGACTTGCCCTGCGCCGGCGGATCGGCCTCGGCCGCCCGGCCGCCGCGACGGCCAGGCGTCGTCGCCCTCGCCGTCGGCGGCGACGCTGCCTTCTTGCCCATGGTCTTCGTAAGCGGCCGCACGAGTGTCTTGTCTGTTGGTGTGCGTTCGCCGGCAGCGTCTCCGGAAGGCGTCGTCGCCAACGGCCCCGTGGTCTTCTTGCTTGGCTGCGGCGCGTCCGCAGTCGAACAGCCGCATCTGTTGCAGCCCCGTGCTCGCACCCGGCGTCCTTGTCGTTGTGATGCGTCCACGGGAAAGCGTCGTTGTGGCGGCGTTGTGGCGGCGTTGTGGGGCTTTACGGCGGCGTCGGCGCGGTGGCTGCTGCCGGCGGTCGCTGGCCGCTGGGCCGCAGGGCCGCGGTTTCGCGCCAAAAATCGCATCGTTGACGTCAGCACACCGAAACACAACAGACGCAGCGGACGACGACGCAGCAGCAGACGCGGACGCAGCAGCAGACGACGACGCAGCGGACGACGGCGTGCACGACCTGCTTAGTAAGACAGCGTGCTGGACGGCCCCGCGTTGGACGGCCGGCGTCGGACGGCCCTGCGTGGAGACCAAGACTTTCAGCTCGCGGAGAACACTGGACGGCTGACGAAGCAAGCGAGAAGAGCAGCAGACACGCCAGCCGTTGCAGGCTCGGCGGCGGCGGGGCACGTCGCTTTCTGCCTGCTGCAGCAGCGCTGCCGAGACGCCACGATGAAGCTCCTGGTCGTCGGTGAAACGGGCCAGACCGTCAGCTTCGAGGTCGACAAAGACTGCGAGGTGCGCCCAGCAAGCACACCGCCCGGCTCCGGGCGGCCGCCTCTCTTACATGACGGCTGTCCTCCACCCCCGCGCTGCGGTCTCGCGGGTACAGGTCGCCAGCCTCAAGGCCCTTATCGAGAATGAGGTCCGCCCGCTTCTACCTTCATGGTCGGGTACCTTGCCGCCTGGGCTAACACGCCCTCCCCCCGTGCCGTTCCACATCCCTCGCGCACAGCTCGCCATCCCGGTGGACCAGCAGACGCTGCTGTTCAACGGCCAGGAGATTCCGCCCTCGGTGACGGGGTTGTACACCCACGGCGTCCGCGACAACGACATGCTCCTCGTGCGCCGCAAGCCCGGCAGCCGGTACGCCCGGCCCGCCCGCACGCCATCGCGTTGCCCCCTTTCTGACACGCGTCCCCGACACGCCGCCGCTGCTGCATGCCGGCCGCCAGGCCGCCGGCGGCTGCCGCCGCGCCTGCCGCGGCTCGGCGATCGCCGGCCGACGACCCGGAGGTGTTCCGCCAACAGCTGCTCATGGACCCGGCCCTGCTGAGCCAGGTGCGGGCGCGAAACCCGGCGGTGGCCGAAGCCGTGAACGACGCCGCGCGATTCGCGGCCGTCATCCAGCGCCAGCTGGAGGAGGTGCGCCGCCGCCAGCGCGAGGAGGAAGAGTTTTTGGTATGCCCGGCCCCGCGGACGGGCCAGGTGTGCCGTGCGACGTCGCCCGCGCTAAGGCAGGCGCGCCAGATGCCCATGCGAGGGATGGCAACGTCCAGCGCCGCGCGGCGGAGGACCCGTTCGACATTGAGGTGCAGCGGCGGCTGGAGGAGGCGATCCGGCAGCAGAACGTGAACAGCAGCCTCGAGCAGGCGATGGAGTACGCGCCCGAGACCTTTGGCCGCGTCTTCATGCTCTACATCAACTGCGAGATCAACGGCCACAAGGTCAAGGCCTTTGTGGACTCGGGGGCGCAGATGACCATCAGTAAGCGCCTGCCGCGCGCCGCGCGCAACGGGCGGCCAGGCGTCCACGGCACACTAACCGGGCGCGTCGCCCGTCTCAGCCCCCCGCCGCCTCGCGCGCCCCGCCTCGCGCGCCAGTGAGCTCGTCGTTCGCCGAAAAGTGCGGCCTGTCCTGGTACCTCGACACGCGGTACACGGGCGTGGCCAAGGGCGTGGGCTCGGCGCGCATCCTCGGGCGCATCCACATGTCGCCGATCAAGATCGGCCACCTGTTCCTGCCGTGCTCGTTCACCGTGCTGGAGGAGCAGTCGGTCGACCTGCTGCTGGGCCTGGACATGCTACGGCGCCACCAGGCCATCATTGACCTCAAGGCCAACGTGCTCCGGATCGGCGAGGTCGAGACGCCGTTCCTGGGCGAGGCCGACCTGCCCGAGTCGGCGCGCGAGCGGCCCGAGGACCTGGCCGAGGCGGAGCACCTCGCCAACTCGGCGGCGAAGCGCACGCGCGACACCGCCGCGGACCTGGCCAGCAGCGGCGGCCCAGCGGCGGCCGCGGCGGGAGCGAGCGGCGGGCCGGCGGGATCCGGCCCATCCGCCGCGGCGGCACCAGCACCAGCATCCGGCGCCTCCAGCGCCGCCGCCGCCGCCGCCGCCGCCGCCGCGGCCCCGGCGGCCGCCAAGCCCGCCCCGGCACCGCCCGCGGCGCCGGCCTTCCCCGAGGACGTCGTGCAGTCGCTGATGGCGCTCGGCGTGTCGCGGGAGCAGGCCGTCGCCGCACTCCAGGCGGCGGGCGGCAATCCGGACCTCGCCGCCGGCCTCCTGTTCTAAACGTTGCGCCCCCCCCCCCCGCGTTGTACACCCCTGTACAGTGCATCCTCTCTCCTCTTGTCCATGGATAGTACCGCGAAGCGCAATAGGACGGACGTCGAGGAGACGGATGCCAACCAAAATTTGATTTCGTCACCCGACACCATTGCGGGACACGCGGGCGCCATGGACAAGCTGGACACGCGCGAGATTGAGGTGCGGCGTGTGCAGCGCCTTCCGCGCGGCCGTGCGCTTCGCTGTCCCGCCTGTCGCGTATGCACTCACCCGCAGCGGTACGCGGCTTTTGGTGGGAACGTGTGGGTTGGGGTTGGACGCAGCGGCTGGAGGACGCCTTTGTCCGCGAGGTCGCGGCGTCGCCCGGCCGGCTCGCGTCGCCGCAGACCACCTTCAACTACGCGTGGGCGCTGGCGCACAGCCCCGACCGCGCCGACGTCGAGCGGTGCATCCCGCTCGCGGAGCGTACGCGTGCGCCGCTGCGGGCCGCCGCCTGGCGGAAGGCGCCTGTACTGACCGCCGGCGCCCGCACTCGCGCGTCAACGGCGCGCGCGGCGTGCCGCCAGGCCTGCTGCGCGACTGCCCCGAGTACTACCGCGACTGCAACTACCTGCTGGCGGAGGCCCACTTCCAGCTGGGCCACTACACGGAGGCGCGGACGTACAACGACGCGCTGCTGGCGCTCGAGCCGCACAACCAGCAGGCGCGGCGCCTCCACGAGCAGATTGCCCGCCAGCTCACCCAAGGTCAGGCGGCGTGCGCGCACGCCATGGCACATCGGCCGCCGCCGCTCACGGTAGCCGCGTGCTCTCTTTGCTAGGGGCTGGGACACCGAGCAGAGGGCACGCTGGGGCTGGCGCTGCTCATGGGCGGCGCCCTCACCGCGACCGCGCTGGGCGTCGCGGCCGCGCTGCTGCGGAGCCGCCGCTGAGCGCCGTTCGACTGCGTAGTGTACATTACGGCCTACTTGTACAGCGAAGGCGGTGGCGGCGGCGGCGGCGGCGGCGGTGGTGGTACAGACGGGGGAGCGGCTACGCGGTGACACGCACTGTACAGGCACTGAGGAAAGCTCTAATCATTAGTACGACGCGACTTCGCAAGGGAGCAAGCGCCGCTTGCGCCGCGGCGACTCGGGCGAGTCCCCCTCGGGCCCGCGCGCGCGCTTGTCCGCCGGCGACGGCCCCGCTTCCAGGGAAGGCGCTGTGCCCGCGTTCGGGCCGGGCGGCGGCGCGCCGCCCTCCAGCAGAAGCGTCCGAAACAGGAGCGGGTTGCACCGCGCCAACGCTGCGCATGCCCACACGCAAGCTTGGCTCGCTGCGTCGTCGTCGTCGTCAGCAGAGCCCTGCCACCGCGCGCGTCGCCGCTGCAGAGTCCGACCGTCCGTACAGCTATCGGCGCGGTCGGCGACGCGCAGGAGCGCGGTCACGCGCTGGCGCTCGGGCGCCGGCTTGTAGAGCCACGCCTGCGGGTCCACCGTGCTGAGCACCGTGGCCACCGCCTGGCGCAGCTCCGGCACCGCGAGCACCAGGCGGCCAAACAGGTCGAGCAAGAGGCCCCGCAGCTCGTCGCCACGCCGCTGTGTGGCGCATTCACGCAGGCCGCCCAGCGCTGCAGTCGCTCCCCATGGTTAGCCCCGGCCCGCGGGCGTTGTGAACGCGGGTCGTCGCTGGCGCCGGACCTGGTGGCCAAAGACAAAGGCGAGCGAGTCCACCGCGCGGCTGTAGCTGTCCAGCAGGCGCACGAGCGTGTCAAAGGTCGCAAGGGGGCCCAGCGGCAGCGCGGCGGCCGCCTCGCCGCCCACCGCCGCCGCCAGGTGCCGCTCGCAGAGCGGCGCCACCTCGGCCCACAGCCGCGCCTGGTGGCCACGCATGCAGAGCGCGTACGCGACCCTGGGGCCGGCGAATCATACAGGGACGCGCAGCTTGGCACACCTCAGCATCGCGCCCGTCGCCTTCGTGGCGTCAGGCCCGGCGTGCGCGCCTGCTACCGGTAGGCGTCCTCGAGCGCGACGGTGAAGGGCTCGCCCGTGACGTCCCTGAGGATCTGCTCGATGGCGACGCGCAGCAGCGGCCACTGCGCGTCGTAGTAGGGATCGCCCATGACGGGCTCGCCTATGTGGTCCATGGTCATGCTGGCCACGGCCTGCGGCCGGAGCAGGCTCGCCCGCGCGCGCCGTTCGGGGGGCCGACAGGTGCAGCGGGCCGTCGGGTGGTCGAGTGGTGGTCGAGTGGCGCCAAGCCCATTTTTTTGGCGCCAAAACCGGACAATGATCGCAGGCGCAGGGTAAGCTGGATGGACCGCCGTGTCTTTCCGAGATTCAAGGGGGTGTATTCTCGCGCATCCGTCATCGTACACGTGCGGGACCCTGTACAACTGCTCCAACCTCTAGTTAGTGTCTGTGGTATCTTCCTAATCGCACAGATTCTTCTTAGCTTCTTTTTAGCTTAGCTTAGCGGTTCGTCGCGGGTGTTCACATGAAGAGGGTGCTCTCCGAGGCCGCGTCGGTGCTGCTGACGGCCTCCTCGGCCGGCACGGGGTGCAGCACGCCCGACGCGAGCTCGACGTGCTGGCCGCCGTGCAGGCGCAGGGTGGTGACGAGCGTGCAGTCGCCGTGGCCGAGCGCGTGCTTGTGGCGCTCAAAGACGTCGAGCACGCCGCTGTAGAAGAGCGCCGTGTACTGGTCGATGAGGCCCGGCGAGGGCTCGGCGACCTTGGGCACCTCGATCGGCCGGCCGACGACGACGGTGACCGGCGCGCGGCGCGGCACCGGCAGGCCCCACGGCCCGCGGAAGTAGGGCAGCGGGATGCCCATCCAGCGGTGCATCCAGCGCGACACGCCAAAGAGCTCGAGCTGGTCAAAGTAGCGCGTCTCGCCAAACGAGAAGACCGGCACGAGCGGCGTGCCCGTGCGCAGTGCCATCGCGACGAAGCCCTTGTGGTACGTGACGAGGCGGATGTGGCGGTCCTCGGAGCGCGACAGCCGCATCTCGGCCATGCCGCCGGGGATGAGCAGCGCCGACTTGCCCTCGGCCAGGACCTTCTGGAACGAGTCGCGCGAGACGACGCGCGTGCCGGCCCACAGCGCGAGCTCGCGGATGACCGGCACGAGCTGGAAGACGGTGGCGCCGAGCGTGACGGTCCGGTTGGCGCCGACGGTCGCGCGCCACGCCGGGTGGTGCGCGAGCCAGCTGGCGGTGAGCGGCATGATGCCGTGCGGCGCAAAGCCAAAGATGTACTGGCGCTTCGGGTCGAGGGCCCCGTCAAAGACGACCTGGCCGTTGAACCACCGGACGACGTCGCGGAACACGAACGAGTCGGTGAACGCCGGCCAGAAGCGGCGGCCGGTCTTCTCGGGCCGGCCGTAGTAGGTCACGCCGTACGCCGCCCACACGCCGATGAACGCGTAGAGCGCCGTCGGCATCGGCAGCACCGCGAACGGCGCCAGCAGCAGGAGCGCCAGGACGGCCTGCGTGTTGGAGAGGAAGGCGACGACGGCGACCATCCGCACGTACGCGGCGGCCGCGCGCAGCGTGCGCAGCAGCACTGGCAGGTCGTGGTGCAGGAGCAAGTGCACGGCCGAGCGCAGCGGCTGGCGCTGCTGGCGGCGCGACCACGGCGCGCGCGCGGGGGCGGCGGCGGCGGTCGGGGTGGTGGTGGTGGCGGCGGCGGCGGCGGCGGCGGCCGGGGCCACGCCGGCGTCGGACGGGCGGCGCGGGCTCGGCAGCGGGCTGGCGGCCGGGCTGGAGAGCGGGCTCATGGCCTTGGCGTCATAGAGCTTGATCGACGCGACCATGAGCGCCTCAGCGAGGATGCCCGCGACGGCGGCGATGGACCACATGCCCTGGCGCGACTCCATGCCGCCGGCGTGGTCGTAGAACCAGGCGATGCCCACGAGCAGGACGGCGACCAGGCTGAGCCAGCTGAGCAGCTGCAGGACGATGAACCGCCAGCCGCCGCGCAGCGGCTGGTAGAACTTCCACTCGGACGGGTGCACGAGGCGGCCGGACACGCCGTGCGTGAGCGCGACGGCGGCCGCGAAGCCGACGCAGGCGAGGACGGCGAGCGGCAGGTACGCGGCGACGCGCGCGCGGTGCGCGTGCAGCGCCTCGAGCGAGAGCGACGCGCAGACGGAGACGGCCGCCGGGAAGATGCACAGCGCGTAGACCACGTACATGTTGACCGCGCGCGGCGCCGGCTCGGCCACCTTCTTGGTGAGCGCGGGGGCAGGCGCCGCGGGCGCCATGACGAGCGGCTCGGGGCGCGTCGCGGGGTCGCGCCGGCGCATCATTCTTGGTGGCGTGTGCTCGCTCGTGGCGGCAGAGTGGCGGTGTGGCGATCGCTGCGCACGCGCGCCGATTGCAGATTACGTGGGATTAGGTAATTGCTACGCCCCTGGCCGCTCCACGTCGTGACGGGAGCTGCTGACTCAGCCCGAGGACGCCGGTGCGTGCCGCGGCGTCCGTCCACTATGCTTCAGTTCTGCCACGGCCACCTGCCGCCGTGGCCGCGAGATCGCGCCCCTCCACGTCGGTGCGCGCTCCAACGGCGGCCGTTCACGCCACGAAATGCGACACTGCCCGCGTCGAAATCGGCGCTTTCTCGATTCTGCCCACTCTTCGTTCTGCCGCCTTTGAGATCCGCGCCTAGCAACGCCGACCACATGCGGCACGGCGCGGCGACCGCCGTTTGCAAGCAGCCGGCGGCGCCGTCCGTAGCGAGCACGGCCGGTCGCTGGCCCGTTCACGCCGTCGAACCCGATCGGCCACTTTGCGCAACGGCGGCGCGACTGCAAACCGCACTTTCCTTCCAAAATCGCTTGATCACAACCGCGCCAAACGGCCACTGGCAGCCGCCACGCGCACGCAGAGACGTCCGGTGCCGTGCCCGAGAGCGAAGAAGGTCCGTAAGAGGAGCGTGCGTCCGGTGCGGCCGCGGCGTCGGCGGCGGCGGCGCCGATTTTTGGCGCGAAAAGTGAGTGGCGCCGCCCGCACAAATTAAGCCTCTTCTCTCGCAATCGCTTCATAGCAAAAGCACCCATTTTGTGCGGTCGCTCCATCGGATGACGTCACATGGTGTGCCCACGCGATAACAGCCCTTTTTGTAGTATATCGCGCGCTTGATAGTGACCCAACTCGTGCGGGAAGCGCAGTGTAGCCATCGGCACGGCTACACAAGATGCGGTCTATGACGTCATCTAGGCTTGGAATAAGGCGCGTCCAGGGGAGAGGACGAAGAGTGGGAGAAGGACGGGGTGGTCGGAGGGAAGGCGCCACGTCGTGGAGGAATCGCCACGTGGCAGGGCGCAGCACGTCGACTTGCCTAAAATGGAAATTTTGGGCGGCGGGGGTGTCCCCACGTGGCCGCGATGTGGCACGTCAGCCGTCCTATGGCAGCCACGTGCACCTGGATGACCGGCGCACGTGCCACACTGCATCTCTCCCTCCCTCGATGCCAAAACGCAAGACGCCCCCGGGCGGCGGCCCG
>Ga0180216_1002653_pt1 | contig 14666 bp, 7 predicted proteins | sample eDN3rd37CBELigMG_FD_128879 | JGI IMG/M metagenome (GOLD analysis project Ga0180216, IMG submission 128879) | Enriched Miracle-Growth compost microbial communities from Emeryville, California, USA - eDNA 3rd pass 37_C BE-Lig MG (version 2)... ... | reverse complement strand
GAACGCGGAAAACGCCGGGGAATACCCGGCGACCGCGATTGGGGAGTTTGAGGGGAGTCTGGTTGTTTCCGCCGGCACAACCGCCGCAGGCAATCATACGCCGCAGCCGGCCGAACGCGGCGGGCTATTCATCGTCGGGGTTGAGGAGCTTCCAGTTGCGATAGGCTTCGGTGCTTTGCTTGAGCTTCTTTTGCAATTCGACCAGTTCGCGAATCCGGGCGAGCACGCGGTTGAAGCTCTGGAACTCTTCCATCTTGTACAGCACTTCTTCCATCGCCGTCACGATGGCATCGAGCTGTTGCTTGGCCGAGCGGAGGGCAGCCACCCGGGCGGCATCGTCCGTATAGTCTTGGTGCAGTTTCGGGACCAGTTCGTTCATCCGACGATCGAATTCGTCGAACATCGGTCCGCCGATCTCCTTGAGCGGTATGGATATATCGTCGCGGAGGCGGCGCTCCAGTTCCTCTGTATCCTGTAGCCTGTTGTTCTGCAATTCCAGTCGAATCCCGTCGAACCGCTGGGCCACTTCGAGGATCTTGGCGGCATTTTCTGCACAGACCTGTTGCACGCGTTGTGCCTTTTCCGAGGGCAGCTCGCCGCCCTCGCCGGCACCGGACAGGTCCTGCCGTTCGTAGGGGATTTCCTGGAGCCAGGTCAGGCAGTTCAGCACCACGTCGACAATCCGCTGGTACTGCTGCCGTTCGGTGTCCTCTTTCTCAGCCAGAATCGAACGCAACTCCTCGGGCGCGACCACCCGCAGCCGGATCTCCTGGCTGGTGCCGACTCGCGGGGCCGAACCCAGCGTGCAGCGGTCGTCGGCCTTGACGAACAGGCGAATGGTTTGCCCCGGCTGTAACTCAAACCGTCCCTTGACGTTAGAGTCGGTGAGCCAGTCCGGGCTATTGGGTGGGAACCAGGGGGCCTCGTTTTCGTCATCCGACGGTTTTTGACGTTCCTCCGCTGCTCGGAGTTCCGCCCGGCGGAAATCGCGGAAATCGAGCACGACTTCGCTGCCGTCGCGATAGACACGTTCGACCACGCCCTTGGCCAGCGGGCCGGGAAAGCCTGAGAGGTACAGCTTGGCCGTAGCTTCGCCCGCGGTGCCGGCCCGGGTGACGTCGAACGGCATCCGCACAGTTGGCAGCTCATCGACCGAGTACTCCAGCCACGTGCGCACCAGGCCGTGGTCGTCCCAGATGCGGCCGACAATCGGGATTCGCACGTCCACGGTTACGGCCGAGCCAATGCCCAGCGGATTGATCTCGACGTGCGGAATGTCGTCCGCTCGGGCGGCCAAGGCCAGCCGGATCGGTGGTTCGCCCGAGGGCAGCCCATCCGCGTCGACCAGCGTGAACTTGAGCGTTTGATCTTCTTGCAGATCGGGGATCACGTACTCGAACTGCCGCGGCGCGATGTCCTGGAGGACGGCCATTCCGCCTGTGGCACCCGCAGCCAGGTAAGTGGCGCGGAGCGAGTCTTGCTGCTCTTGGGTAAAGAGTGTCAGCGGCCGCCGCGTTTCATAACCAGAGCTATCGGTGGTGGTCACTTCGGCTTCTAACAGCGGCTTGTTAGCGGTGCCGCGGATGGTGAGCCGTGTGCCCTGGTAGATCTCGACCACTTCGCTGACGGGGATGTCGCGCGGCGTGTTGAGACCTTGTTCCTCGTCGACCATGTACTCTGGGAACTCGGCGTGCAGGCCAAGTTCCGCCGTGGGGCTATCGACCACCACGATGCGATAGTCGCGCACACGATAGTCACCGCCCACCACGTCGTACGTGAGCGAACCACGCAGGCCGGTGAAGCGATAGGTGTAGTACTGCCAGCCGTCGCGTGCTTCGTCGCCTTCGCGGTCGAACTCGGCATAGCCGCTGGTGCCATCTTCGTTCTGCCATTCCACCCGCACGCTGCCGGGCACCTTGTGCGTGGCGCTGGCCTTCACCAGCAGTTCAACGTCGCCGCCTCGGGCAACGCGGCGTTCCATCGGCCCCTCGATCACCAGGAACGACTGCCGAGGCCATTTCACGTCTTCCAGCAGCAGCACGCGCCGGGTCCAGATATCGAATTGGTCCGGAGCCGCGGCTGCAAACGCCGCGACCGAGCCGGCCAGCAGCACGCCCAAGGCCACGTTGCGAACCAGCGGCCCAGGGTTAAAAACCTTGCCGATCGGCACCTCGGCCGCGCGGTGCAGGGCCTGTTCCTCGGTATGCCGCAGCATGTCGGGACTGAATTGCGCGGCGTGCGTGGGCTGCTCGGTCAGTTCAACCGTGGTGAGCAGGCTGTCGTCGAACTCGCGAAAACGCCGTTCCAAAACGACAGCCATGCTGCGGTCGGTCAGCGGTCGGGCAACGCGGGCCAGACCTCGCATCAGCAGCCAGACCAGTACGACACCGGCCAGGATCAGCAGCGATAGCCGCACGGCCGGGCCGGGCTCGTCGTAGCCCATCGAAACCGGCAACCAATCGATCGCCAGGGTGACCCAGAAGGCCAGGCCGAGCCAGGCCACGATCACCCCCAGGCTGCTGACGGTGACATACCGGCGAATCCGCCGCCGCAATGCCTTCAACTTGCCGGCAATGGTCGGTGACAGCCGCGCGGGCGTCGGCTGTTGGTGGGTTGTCTGGTGGTCGGCGGTGATGCTCATCGACTCATCCACTCGTGCGAGCGGTTGGTGGTTGTATTGCTGTTATCTGGGCCTAGGCCAACTTGGCCAGGCGGCGAATCAGCCATTCCGTGCACAGCAGGCCGCAAATCACGAACAAGGTCCATTCGTTGTCCCACAGCGATTCGGGCTCGTCGCGCTCGGGCTTGATGCGGCTGCGATCCATTAATGTGGTGGCCGCCATCAGACTCTTAGCGTTGTTCTCGTCCAGTGCGGCCGGGATGCCGACGAAGTACTGGGCTCCGGTGCCCTCGGCTACACGAGCCAGCAGGGCGTCGTTGCGCTGCTTGTTCTTGTTTTCCAGGTCGGGCAGCGATGCCTTGATGGCGTCGGTCAGCGCCTCATCAGTGCCGGGAATGGACACACTGATGCGGTACACGCCTGCCTGGTACGCGCCGAACTGACCGGCGAAAATGCCGGGCTGTTCCTTGTCGGCGGCCAATGCGGTGGTATGGCGGACGCCATCGGGCGTGAAGTATTCCAGCTCGACCGATTCGGCCACCAGCGGCTCAAGCTGCGAATCCTTGAGCTGTACGCGGACAGGCACCGTCTCGCCCAGGCCGACCTCTTTGCTGTCGACCAACAAGCGGCCACGAGGGCTGCCGCGGAGCAACCGGCTTTGCGAAACGTGCCGGATGACCTTGGTATACAAAACTTCGAAATAGCCGGGGTCCAAGGCCCGCAGCCGCCAGAACTCGCCCGAGCCGATGTACAGCACGCGGCCAGAACCGTAGAACTGCGAAACCAGGAAGACGGGGGCTTCTTCGGGGCTGAGGGCGTCGGGGTCTTCGAGCCGTGCCAGCACCTGAGCGGCGGGCTTGGGGCCCGCTACGCCGTAGTAGCCGAACACGCCTTCGAACTCGTCCCAGTGACGCATGCTCTCCAGGCGATCGTCGGCCAGCCACAGGTATTGGGCGTCCTCGCCATAGGGCGTCATCCGCACTCGCCGCGGCTTGGCGTTATCGAACTTGCCATCGTCCAGAATGGCGAAGTGCTGCTTGAACTGCACCGGGTACAGGCCGCGAATCTTGCGCAGCAAATCTTCGCTTTTGCGGTCGTGCACCCATTCATCGGTGCAAACCGGGCCGGCCACCAGCACCAGCCCACCGCCTTCTTCGGCCACCCATTTTTCCAGGAGGCTAATCTGGTTTTCGTCCAGCTTGCGCCAGTCGGGGTCGAAGGCCACGATGCAGTCGTACTGGTACAGGCTTTCCTTGTCAGAGGGGAATTCGTACAGCACCTGGTTGGCATCCTGGATGATGCCCGTGGGGGCCGACTGCACCAGCACGTCGACGATCATGCCTTCGTCGCGGTGCAACTGGTCGCGGAGAAAGTGATACTCACGCGTGGGGCCGCCGGCGAATAGCAGCACGCGGGTCTTGGGATCAATGATCTCGACAATATCCCGGGCTTCCATATCCACGGTGCGCTGGATGCGCGGATCGGGCGGCACAACCCGGGCCATCAACACCCGGCGGCCGACTTCATCGGCATCAAGCTTAAAGCTGAACGGCACCTGCTCGCCGCTGCCGCCCAGCAGCACCTGGGTTGAATCCAGCAGTGTGCCTTCATTGTCTTTTTCATCGCCCAATGCCCGCAGTTCAACGGTCACTTCGGGCCGCGAGGAGGGATCGCTGGACGCCTGGCCGGGCAGGTTGGAGGCGCTGATCAATCCCTTTACCTCGTAGGCATCGCCCGCGTAGGTGCGGCGAGGCACCTCGAAGGTGTAGACCCGCAGGTCCATTTCCTGCTGCACGGTGCCTAGGCCAACCGTGTAGATCGGGATGCGGTTTTCGCGGGCCGTCTTGATGGCAGCGTCGATGCCGGTGCCGCCGGCGGTTTCGCTGGTGGTCAGGCTGGTATCGCCGCCGTCAGTGAACACCACCAGGCCGGCCAGCGGAGCGTCGCCGCGTGCCTCGTTCAGCACGCTGTTGAGCGATTCGCCAATCAGGCTGCTGGTACCCTTGGCCACGAGCAGCGAGCGGAAGTCGGGCGGGGCGTCTGCCTCGCTGACCTGGCTTGCCGCCGCGCCGCGGGGATCGTCCTTGAGCTTGAACAGGCTGGCAACGGTGTTGGCTTTGCTGTCGAACGTGACGATGAACACGTCGTGCGACTTCCGCAGCTTGGTCAGCAGCGGTCCGTTGGCCAGGGCGTCGACCACCAGGTCGATGCGTGCCTGCTTGTTGCTGGTGCCTTCATCGGCGGTGAGCATGCTTTGGCTGGTATCGACCAGCACCAGCACGCGGGAGGGAATCACCAGTTCTTTTTCAACACGCCATTGTGGTTGCAACCAGATCCAAAGCAGCCCTCCGAAGGCTCCCAGACGCAGCACGATGAGCACAGTGGCCAGCAGGCTGCCCACTTCGACGCAGTCGCGCAGGTAGAAGTAGATCACCAGTCCGACGACCACAGCGGCGACCACGGCCAGCAGCAGCGTCTGCAACGAAAAGATGTCGACTCCTACCCAGCGGCCGAACTCAAATGTTCGCGTGCCGGCGTCGGCGACTTGCTCGGTGATCTGGGCCAGCAACCACATGTGATGCTATTCCTGGGAATGAATCCGTTTATGGTGGGGAGCGAGTTGCGCGGGCTGTTGCCGCCCCACACACTCCGGCTACGCGGCCGCCTTGGGGGCAGCCTGCGGATGATAACTCAGGGCATAAGCCAGTACCTGTTCGCCCAATAGCAGGGCGATCAGCACGTACAGCAGAATCTCTGTCAGGCTCGAACGCGCGCTTTGGCTGGCGGCGCCTTGTACGTCGCCCGAGGCCAGCACGGTCACGCGGTCGGCCTTGATCCGGTTAACCAGGTCTTCGGTCGAGAGCAGCCGCAGATCGCCTTCGTCGGGCTGCACGTTGTAGGCGAACTTTTGCGGCGGTTCGGTGCGGCCATCGCGGCGGAAAACTTGCAGTTCGTACAGACCGGCCGTTCCCGTATCGGTGATGGCCGCCTGCAATTGATCGCCGGTGTTGTTGATCGCCCGTTCGATGGTGGAACGCGGCGTAACGAGCACATACTTTTCCAGGTATTGCTGCGGATCGAGCCGCAGTTCGATGGGAGCACCGACGATCCGCGTGCCTTCGGTGCTGCGCGACGAAGCCAGGTAGGTTTGCAGCTCCAACATGCCGATCACGAAGCTGGGGTTGGCAGCCCAATTGTTCCAGACCGGCCCGGCCGTGGTGAGGAACACCACCACGCGGCCGCCGGGGCCTTCGGTACTGGTGATCTGATCGGCCAGGGATTCGGCCTCTTGTGCCAGGCCCTTGAGTCGCGCGGCCAGGTCCGGCTGCTGCGGATCGGTGGGCTGCTGGTCGGGCGTGAAGTTGGCGACTTCTTGCGCGAGCGTTTCGCGACGCTTGTCGAGCACCTGTAGCCGCTGATGGTATTGAGCCAGTTGCGGCTTGGAGTCGCCGAACCGCTGCGTGGCGCCGTCCAGCGAAGCCAGGGCGGCGGCAAACCGGTTGCCAGCATCGCGCATCTGGGCAATGGCGTCTTCTTTCAGCTTGCTGTTGGTGGTCGCGCTGCCGGCCGGGTTCTCAATCAGTTTGTTGATCCATTCGGCGGCCTGCCGCAGCGAGGCCTGCGCGCTGCGCAGCGCCTGGCTGTCGCGCGCCCCGAAGTGATGTTCCAGCGCCAGCGGATCGCCATTGCGCAGCCGGGCAATCACGCGGGTGGTCGATTGCGGATCGGGCTCCCAGCCTTGCGGCAGCGAGTAGTACGAGAGGATCTTCACGTCGCGCAAGAACGCGTCGCCGGTGCGGTTGAACACGCGGAAGATTGGGTGATCTTCCGGCACCAGGTCGGGCGTGGTTTCGATCCGGTCGGCGACCAAACGGCTATCAGCCGCCAGCGGAGCCGGCAACAGGCCCAGGCCATCGCGATGCAGGGCTTTGTTGGTGCGGGCTACGAAGTCGAGTGTCCGCTGCAGCGAACCTGTCTCCAAGCCGGCGAACGTGCCTGATTCGTCTAGCGGCGGGCCAAGGAAGAAGGCCACGCCACCGCCGCCCCGTACGTATTCTTCCAGGGCTTCAACCGCGGCGGGCGAGAGCTGGTGGAAGTTGGTTACATAGATCGACTGAAAGCCGCTTAGCGGTTTTTCGGCCAGGTATTGCGGTTTCTCGATCTGCGGACGCAGGCCCGTTTTGACCTCGCCGGGGTCCAAAGCGTTGGCCAGGAACCAGCCGCCGGAGCGATCCTGGTCGCCATCGACAATCAGTACCGGATAGCCCTCGGGCACGTTCAGCACGGCGAACCGCGCATTGTCGGCTTCGACAGTATCGCTGGCGATTTGAGCAGTAACCGTGTGCTGGCCGGGCGTGTCGAACCGGACCACGAATCGCTTTGACGCTTCGGAATTGCCCGGGATGCCTTCAAACACCACCGGAGCGCGAGGGCGGCCGTCTTCCAGCAGCAGGACCGAAAGCTCGCGCACTGGGTTATTGCTGTAGTTGCGGACGCGGACTTCCATCTCCAACCCAACGCCGGCTGCCAGGCTGCCCGAAACGGGATGCAGGGCCGTAATGCCCAGGTTGGCGTGCTCGCGATCGACGCAGTGGACGAGGCGGATTTCGGTGGTGTCATTGGTGAGGGCGGCCAACCGCTCATTGAGGTTGGCCATTTGCGATGCGTTCCAGTCGCGGTCGCGGAAGTCGGACACCAGGTACACGATCCGCCGTTCGTTCGCCGTGCTCGAAAGCTGCTGGGCCACCGCGTCGAGGGCTTGCAGCGGGCTTACCGAGGCCTGCGAAACCGTCAGCGTGTCGAGTGCTGAGCGGAGCCGCGTGGAATCAAAATCCGGGGCCACGTCCACCTTGTTCAGTTCGGTCACGGGGGCGGCCGTGGAAAACAGCATCATCGAGAACCGCTGCCGGGTGCGGGCACTGGCGGCCCAGCGGCCGATCTTACGGACGGCCGACTTGGCTTCGTCGAACACGCTGGACTCCCCCAGCTTGTCCGACATCGAGTAGGTATCGTCGACAACCACAATGTGGTGGGTGGTCGTGCCGAACACCCGCAGGTCTTCCGAAAGCAAAAACTGGCCTAGCAGGATGATGATGCCGGCGATGGCCAGGATCCGCAGCAACAGCAGCAGCAATTGCTTGAGCAGAATCCAGGTGCTGCTCTTTTTGTGAGCAACCAGCACGAACTCCATGGCCGCCCATGCAACCCGGCGATGCCGCATCAGGTTGATGAGGTGAATGATGATCGGCAGGGACAGCAGCGGCAGCCCTAGCCAGACCAGGTTGGGATTGAAGAACCAATCAGCCATGGAATGCATGGACCTCGTTTAGCGGTTCTATCGCCCGGGGCGGCGCTAGGGGGGCACTGCTCCGGACGGTTGTAGGCGGCCAGGCGGCCGCTCAATTGCGGTGGTGCATCCCCAAGCGGTTGCTGAGGAAGGTGGCCAAGGCCGCATCGAGCGGTTCGCGGGTGCGGACCAGCGCGTAATCAATCGAGTTGGAGGTGCAGCCCCAGCGCACTTCGTTGAGGTAGGCCTCGAGGGCTTCGAGGTACCCCTGCCGCAGTGCCCGCGGATTGCACGACAGATGCTCGGGCGTTTCCAACCCTTCAAACCGCGTTGGCCCGCTGAAGGGAAATTCCAGTTCGTCGTCGTCCAGTACGTGGATTACCAGCACATCGTGGCCGCGTTGCCGCAGTAGCTTCAGCCCGCGGAACAAGCCCGGCCGCTCCACCAGCAGGTCGGAGAACAGCACGATCATGCCGCGGCGGGGCAGGGTTTGCGCCACGCCGCTGAGGATGGGGTACAAGTCCGTGGCGTCGCTGGGCTCGTTGGTGGCCAGCGTGTTGATGATGGAGTTGAGGTGCGTTTTGCGGCTGCGAAACTCCACCGCGCCCCGCACCCGGTCCGAGAACGCCAGGCAACGCACGGCGTCCTGCTGGCGCAGGGCCAGGTAAGCCAGGCTCACTGCCGCGGTGCAGGCGTACTCGTACTTGTTCATGGGGCCGTTGCCGTACCGCATGCTGTTGGATACGTCCACCAGCAGCGTGACCCGCATGTTGGTTTCTTCTTCGTACTGCTTGATGTAGAAGCGGTCCTGCTTGGCCCAGACCTTCCAGTCGATGTTCCGCACGTCGTCACCGGAGACATACTCGCGGTGCTGGAGGAACTCGACCGACTGGCCAAAGTACGGGCTGCGGTGCATGCCCGCCAGGAAACCTTCGACGATGTGCCGGGCTCGCAGGTCCATCCGCGAGATACGGCGGATCGCCTCAGGATGCAAAAATTGCTTGGAACCTGGGGTCACGGGTCAGCTCGTCTTCTTTGGTGGGGGTGTTGTTAACCAGATGATCGATCACGTCGTCGGCCCGGATGCCTTCGCTTTCGGCGGCGAAGTTCACCACGATGCGGTGCCGCAGCACGGGGCGCGCCAACGCCTGAATGTCCTCGGTGGACACATGCGTGCGACCATGCAGCAGGGCCCGGGCCTTACCGCCCAGGATGAGGAACTGCACGGCACGCGGACCGGCGCCCCAGTTCAAGCGGTCGGCCACATACTCCGGCACGCCTGGTTGTCCCACGCGGGTCTGACGCACCAGCGACAGCGTGTAACGGATCACGTTGTCGGAGACGGGCACTTCGCGGACCAACCGCTGCAGGGCGATGATCTCGTCGCCTGACAGCACCGCCTGGATGTTGTCTTGCAGCACGGAGGTCGTGCGGCGGGCAATCTCGAACTCTTCGTCGAACTTGGGATAGCCGACAAAGATCTTGAACATGAAGCGGTCCTGCTGCGCTTCGGGCAGCGGGTAGGTGCCTTCCTGTTCGATTGGGTTCTGCGTGGCCAGCACAAAGAACGGGTCGGCCATGTCGTGGCGGATGCGGCCCACGGTCACGTGCCGCTCCTGCATGGCTTCGAGCAGCGCCGCCTGGGTCTTGGGCGGCGTGCGGTTGATTTCGTCGGCCAGAATCACGTTGGCGAACAGCGGCCCTTCCAGGAAGCGGAACTCGCGAGCCCCCGTCGAACGGTTCTCTTCGATGATTTCGGTGCCGGTGATGTCGGCGGGCATCAAGTCCGGGGTGAACTGGATGCGGCTGAACCGCAGGTTCAAGCACCGGGAGAGCGTGCTGATCATCAGCGTCTTGGCCAGGCCCGGCACGCCTTCCAGCAGGCAGTGGCTGCGGGCAAAGAGCGAGATCAGCAGTTGCTCGATCACGGCCTGCTGCCCCACGATCACCTGCGACAATTGTTCTTGAATGCGTTCTCGGGCGTCGGCCAGCCGTCGAATGGCAGCGGCTTCGTGATCGGTGAACTCGGTCATGAAGAAATTCCTTGCGGGGGCAGGAAACGATTACTCAGTGACTTTAGTGGCAGTAGGACGCCGGAAAGTTCAATCGTGCCGGTTCTGGCAGGCTTGCCGGTCAGGGCGGATCGGACGGGGCGCGGCGCAAACTATTAACAATTGGTATCTTATGACTGCTGGGGCAACCGCGACCAGAGCGCAGACTTTGCCGCATGTTCTATCGTAGTTGACAAAATGCGACACACAAAGCGGCTTCCCCTAAAGGTAGGAATTCTGCGATGGTTAGCGAACCACCTGGCTATCAATTGGGTGGGTAGGATAGGGAGAATAGAGAGGGTTGTGCCGCCGGCGTCGCGGCGGCCCGGCATCCTTTATTGCGCAGGCAGCGAACCAATCGCCCGGCCGAGCTGTCCTCTCTGGCCAGCCGGCTCGGAAAACGCGGCCGGCACAGCATAAGTGCTGCCTGCCAAATCGCGGCAAAACCTTACCAGCAGACGTCTTGAACGTGGTGCAGCACTGAGCTAGACTCACAACATTCCTTGTAGCGGGCGCTGAAATAGTGTCCTGGCTGCGGCGATGGGGCCCAATGTGGGGGCTGCGATTGCCACGGCTACTTGGTGCCCGTTGACCGATTTCGTCGAGCGAACTGAACGAAAATGACGTTGCGTCCCCTGCTGCCGCTGCTGCTACTTGGGCTGCAAAGACCGTAGGTCTTGGGCAAAGGGACGTCGTCTACCCACGATTGTTTAATACCCAAGGCCGAATAGCCTTGGGTTTTTTTGTTGCCGTTTTGGGGTGTCTTGCGATGGGTCGGATGCGACCGTACTTGGTGCGAACGAGGGCGCGGCTGGTGCTACATATGCCGACCAGGATGTCGGCCAACCGCTACCACGTGGCACAGCTACTACCACGATCGTGACGGCACTTCGCCGCCGGCTGCGGCGAGCCCGTTTTCGCCCATCTACGCTTTGCATCGAAAGTACGACGACCATGACGCAAAACCGACGGATCATCATCTTCGATACGACCCTTCGCGACGGCGAGCAATCGCCCGGCGCGAGCATGAATATGCAGGAGAAGCTCGAGGTCGCCCAAGCCCTGGTTGATTTGGGCGTGGACGTCATCGAGGCCGGTTTCCCGATCGCCTCGCAAGGCGATTTCGAGGCCGTGCAGCAGATTGCCATGAACATCCACGGGGCGACCATCTGCGGCCTGGCACGCTGCAACAACGGCGACATCGACCGTGCCTGGGAAGCCCTCAAGCACGCCAAGCGACCCCGCATTCACGTGTTTCTCGCCACCAGTGCCATCCACCGCGAGTTCAAGCTGCGGATGGGCAAGGAAGAGATCATCGAGCGGGCCATCGCCGGGGTACAACGCGCCGCCGGTTATTGCGACGACGTGGAGTTCTCGCCCGAGGACGCCGCCCGCACCGAAGTCGATTTCCTCTGCCAGGTTGTCGAGGCGGCGATCAACGCCGGCGCGACCACGATCAATATTCCCGACACGGTCGGTTATGCCACCCCGGCCCACATGGCCCAGGTGATCCGCACGCTGCGGGAGCGGGTGCCGAATATCGATCGGGCGGTGATCAGCGTTCACTGCCACAACGACCTGGGCTTGGCGGTGGCCAATAGCCTGGCGGCCGTTGAAGCCGGCGCCGGCCAGGTGGAGTGCACCATCAACGGCATCGGCGAGCGGGCCGGCAACTGCTCGCTGGAAGAAATCGTGATGGCCCTCCGCACCAGGCAGGACTATTACCACTGCGACACTGGCATCCAGAGCAAAAGGTTGGTGCCCACCAGCCGCCTGGTGTCGTCGGTGACCGGCTTGCAGGTGCAGCGCAATAAGGCGATTGTGGGCCGCAATGCGTTCGCCCACGAGTCGGGCATCCACCAGGACGGCATGCTCAAGGAGCCTCGCACCTACGAGATCATGCGGCCTGAGGATGTGGGCTTTGCACACACCGACCTGGTGTTGGGCAAGCACAGCGGCCGGGCTGCACTGGCCGATCGAGCCCGCAGCCTGGGCTTCCATCTCACCGGCGAGCAGTTGCAGGCCGTGTTCGTGCAGTTCAAAGAGCTGGCCGACAAGAAGAAGGAAATCTACGACAGCGACATCGCGGCTCTGTGCGAACAGCAGATTCGCGACATGCCGGTGCGGTGGAGCTTCGTTTCGTATGAGATCACCATGCAGACTGGCCAGCCACCCGCGGTGAAGTTGCATCTGCGGCACGGCAAAGAGGACATCGAGGTTTCGTATGCCGGCGGCGACGGCCCGATTGACGCCGTGTTCCTGGCCATCGAACAGGCGACCGGCATTTCGGCCGTTGTCAAAGATTTCCGCGTGCAGAGCGTTTCCAAGGGCAAAGACGCCCAAGGCGAATCGACGGTTGAGCTGGAACACGCCGGCCGTTCGTTCCGCGGCCGCGGTGTTTCGACCGACAGCCTGGAAGCCGGCGCTCGGGCGTTCCTCGATGCGATTAACCGCATCGCCATGATGGCCGGCCTGCCGGCTGCCTCGGCGGCCGAAGGCGAAGCGGCCACGATCTAACCGCCTGGGCGGCTCATCATCGCGACCGGCTTTCACACCACGTGCCCATAAAAAACGCCCTGGCTTGCTAACCGTTGGAGGTAGCAAGCCAGGGCGATTGTCTTTCTTGTCCGTGATAACTACCGCGGCTTAGGCGGCTTCGGCCGATTGGTACTGCTCAGCCCAGTTGGCCAAGTCTTCTTGCCCCTTGCGGTGGCAGAAGTCGCCAAAGGTTTCGCCTTCCTGCCGCTCGTGCTTGAAGTAGGCCAGCAGCGGCACGAGGGTCGACACCACTTCCTCGGCGGGCACCAAGTCCTTGTAGATGAAGTTGAGCCGGTCGCCCAGTTTGCGACCGCCAACCAGCACCGTGTACCGGCCCGCGGCCTTGCCCACCAGCCCGACGTCGCTGTTGTACGGGCGGGCGCAACCGTTGGGGCAGCCAGTCATGCGGATCGTGAACTCTTCCGAGGACAAGCCCAGCCGGGCAACTTCAACCTCCAACTGGTTGATGATCGACGGCAAAGCCCGCTCGCTCTCGGTGATGGCCAGCCCGCAGGTCGGCCAGGCGGGGCACGCCATAGACCAGCGGCGGACATTGCTGATGTCCTCGGTGAGTGGCACGCCGTGCTCGCGGAGGATGGATTCCAGCTCGGGCCGCACCGCAGGATCGAGATCCGTGAACAGGATGCTCTGGTGACCGGTAAGGCGGATGCCCGGGTTGAACGTGCGGCAGACCTTGCGAATGGCGGTCTTCAGCCGGAAGTCGCCTTCGTCGCGGATGCGACCGTTTTCGATGTTGAGGCCGTAGTAAACTCGGCCGTCGCCCTGGTCGTTCCAGCCCATGTGGTCATCGAACCCGTACACGTCTTGCGGATGCGGGTCGGGCAGCTTGTGGCCGTAGTATTCTTCGACCTGCTGCTTGAACCAGGGCACGCCCTTTTCGGCGAGCAGGTACTTGAGCCGAGCCTGCTTGCGGTCGCTGCGATTGCCGTAGTCCTTTTGCACGCGGACGATGGCCGTGGCCACGTCGATCAGTTGCTCGGGCGTGCAGAAGGCCAGCCGCTTGGCGACCGCCGGGAACGTCTTCTTGTTGGCGGGCGTCACGCCGAAGCTGCCGCCCACCACGAGGTTGTAGCCGATGATCTGGTCGTTCTCGACGATGGCCAGGATGCCCAGGTCGTTGGCATACACGTCGATGCAGTTATCCTCAGGCAGCGCGATGGCCATCTTGAACTTGCGCGGCAGGTAGTTCGTGCCGTAAATCGGCTCGATGACCGGCTCGGTGGGGCCGCCCTGGACCAGGGTCTGCTCGCCGGTTTCCAGGTCGTTGAGCCAGATTTCGCGGTACGCGCCGGTGCGCGGCGCGAAGTAGGCGGCCAGGGTGTCGGCCGCTTCCTGCATCTGGCGATGCACCGGCGAGTGATAGTGCGGCGCCGGGCAGCACATCACGTTACGGTTGACGTCGCCGCACGCCCCCAACGTGCTCAGCTTGATTTCATTGATGCGCGCGATGGCCCGCTTCAAGTTGCCCTTCACCACGCCGTGCAGTTGCAGCCCTTGCCGCGTGGTGACGCGGAGGGTGGAGTTGCCCACCTCTTCGCACAGGTCCAGTTCGGCCAGCAGTTGTTCGCTGGTTAGCTTGCCGCCCGGGATCTTGCTGCGGACCATGAAAATGATCTGCCGTTCCGACTTGGCACCGGCCCGCGCCGTGCGATTGTCGCGGTCGTCCTGTTGATAGGTGCCGTGGAACTTGAGCAGTTGGGTCGTGTCCTTGCCGAAGCCATCATTGCCGTCGACCAATTCGGCGGCGATGTTTCCGCGAAGGTAATTGCTCCCTTCCTTGATGTGTTCGACCTGACTAAGTTTCTCGCTGGCCATGCTAGTTCAAAGGGGGTGGGCGGAACAATGTAGGGGAGGGCGATATGCAACAAACCCGGTACTACGAATCACCAGCAACGCTGCAAAATTGCTGGCCTCGCAAGACCGCGTGAGGCATCAACCGGGAAGGCATGCGTGAAACGGCGCGCGTGGGGACGACATCGGCCAGGCTGGATGCGGCCGCCGTCCCACAGGATGAATGTTCACAATCTTTACCATTATTGTCGTCATTGCGCCGTAACGTCAATCAGTATAACCGGCACTATCTTCGGCTACTAGGGCGGACTCAATCCCCCGAAACCGCAAATTTTCCTCAACTTGCCTCAAAAGGGCT
>Ga0180216_1002651_pt1 | contig 14679 bp, 17 predicted proteins | sample eDN3rd37CBELigMG_FD_128879 | JGI IMG/M metagenome (GOLD analysis project Ga0180216, IMG submission 128879) | Enriched Miracle-Growth compost microbial communities from Emeryville, California, USA - eDNA 3rd pass 37_C BE-Lig MG (version 2)... ... | reverse complement strand
CTCCACGGAGGTACCGTCGACGAGCGGATCTACCTCGGCAGCTTCGAGCTCTACCGGAGACGAACCGCCGGGTCCCTCGAGACCGAGCGCTCCACCTTTCACCTGAGAGACGGAGACAAGCGCCTCGCCATGGCCGAGACCCTGACCGTCAACCGGGGCTCGCCGGTCACGGCGCCGAGCGCGCGCCTTCGTTTCCAGCTCCCCAACCACCTCGAGTCCGCCTGCGTGGAGATCGACGCGCAGGGCAACGTCATCACCTACGAGGAGTACCATCCGTACGGAACGACCGCCTTCCGCGCCGTCGCGCCCAATTCCGACGTCAGCCCGAAGCGCTACCGCTACACCGGCATGGAGCGCGACGAGGAGACCTCCCTCGCCTACCACACCGCCCGCTACTACGCCCCCTGGCTCACCCGCTGGACCAGCCCCGATCCCCTCGGCCTGGTGGACGGAAAGAATGCCTTCTCGGCTGTAAGGGGAAATCCGCTTTCGCGAAACGACCGTAGCGGATACTCCTCAGAGGAGACTGATAGCAGGGATGAGTTTAACGAGGCACTAGAGTGGGTGCAGTTCACTAAAGAGCCAATCGAGCAGTTCACGGAAGGCCAAATTGGAGGAAAGTCGATCAAAGACTGGATGATCGATGCTTTTGATCTCGCAAAGTCAATTCCAGATTCAATCTTCCTCGAGGAGCACCCAATCCCAAGGCATATGCGCCAAGCGGTAAAGATGGCGCTAGCGATTGCCATATTGAGGACGACCGAAACACAATCGCGTATATATATTAGCGAAGAGCGGGTACAGCAAGCGGAGGCAAAGGGCCAAAGACATGCGGATGGAGTACTGGTGGCCGATCTGCTCCAGGATGAAAATCTGAAGTTCGGGTGGGCTACAAAACGGATGTTCCCAGATATCCCTGTTGCGCTCGATGTCGAAAAGGGAGCAGGTGACGTCGAGATTGCCTTCCTTCTGTACTCTGTCAAGGAGGGGAACCTAAGGATCCAGGCGATTGCCGAGGAGTTGACGAGGACGGGCACTGGCCAAGTCGGCTTAGCTGGGCCAGCTTTCCGATCGATGGAGGCCTTGGTGAAGGCGGTAACCCATGGTGCCATTCATGCTGCAGGTGAAAGCCACCCCAGGGGTGCCATGGGGCTGGAGCGTGATCTTTTGCACGAGCGCCACCTAGAGCTTCCCCGGCCCCATGACTCGCGCACGAGGCAAAGGTGAGAAAGTATCGCAGAAGTAGTGTTCTGTGGAGTTTTGGTTGCGTTGTCCTCGGTGCTCTATTGCTGGTCTCCTGTTCAGCCCGAAAAGGCATCTCTGTGAAGATTTCGCGGGGAGGCGATATTCGCCACTTGGGGACTGTTCAGGAAGTCATCGTAATAGAAGGCGTTGAAGATACAATTATCCTTGTGCATGGCGGAATTCTCAAGAAAATTGGGTCCATATGTCGGCTGAATACGACTGCTGAGTATGCATCATATCGTTACAACTTTGCGGATTCTTGCGATGTTGTGGTTATGCCGAGAATGGTGTGTATTCGTGGCGTTCGGTTTGTTGGCTATGATTCCGGTGCTGTTATTAGCGTGAGCGGGTGCGCTCTGCGGGTCTCCAAGCCTATCATGGGCTTGAACTGGTGCACACGTGAGGTTGATGGTATCGTGCTCTGTCAGGATGAGAGGGGGCAAATTTGGCAGTATTCCAGTGAGTCAATCTGGAAAGATGCGGCCATAGATGACTCGGGTGAGTAGTAGGCGTTGGACGATTTAGGGTGATGCCCTGGTGTTGCCGCAGGTGCTGAGCCCATTCTGAGGGAGATCTCTGAGGGAGATCTTCGCCTTCGAGTCGCGGTACGATGCTCTGGGGCGCTTGGTTTTCGAGTGCCAACCGGACGGGAGCGAGATGCGGCTTTCCTACCACGAGTCCGGCCTGCTCGCCCGCCTCGAGGCGTTGCTCCCCGGTGGATGCAGCTTCACCGACATCGTCGCAGAGGCAAAGTGCGGCGGTAAGGGGCAGCGCCGATCGGGCCGCTTTGGCGTAACGGTGCCCACGTCCAACATCCACGAGGAGAAGACCTTCCGCATTCGCCGGCTGTCGTAACGGCCTGGGTTCGGAGTCGAGGGGACCTTCCCGAATTCGTGTCCCCCGTGAAGGGCGGTGTCGTCTTCGGCGGGAGGCGGCACGCTCTGTTGGGGCCAGGGAAAGCCTTGGCGTGCGGCGGAGATGGAGGCGATCCACGATCACGGCATCATCGGGGACTGCCGGTCGGCGGCGCTGGTGTCGAGGCGGGGGACGATCGACTGGCTCTGCTGGCCGCGCTTCGACAGCCCCTCGATCTTCGGCGCGCTCCTCGACGATGGGGCCGGGCACTGGAGCCTGCGCCCGACCACGCCCTTCTCGAGCTCGCAGCGCTACCTCGAGGGCACGAACATCTTGCAGACGCGCTTCGAGACCGCCGGAGGAAGGCTGGTCGTCACGGACCTGATGCCGGTGGCCTCGGAGGAGGAGAAGCAGCGAATCCTCCTCGCGGATCACGAGATCCTCAGGGTGGCCCGCTGCGAGCAGGGGGAGGTGGAGGTCGAGACGGTGCTGCGGCCTCGGCCGGGGTACGGGCTGCAGGTTCCGCGTCTGGAAGACGGTGGACGGCTGGGGGTACGGATCCATACGGACCAGGGCCTGATGATCGTCCGCGGCGACCTTCCCCTCTCGATCGCCGCCGAGGGCGAGGTGCGGGGGCGCGGGACGCTACGGACGGGCGAGACGGCGCAGTTCTCGCTGGTCTTCGCCCGCGACGCGCCGGCGGTGCTCGCTCCCCTCGGCGATTGGTCGCAGGTGGCCGTGGAGCGCTCCGCGCACTGGTGGCGGAGCTGGCTGTCGAAGATCGACTACGAGGGCCCGGAACGGGAGGCGGTCGAGCGGAGCGCCCTCGCACTGAAACTCCTGGTCTTCGCGCCCTCGGGGGCGGTGGTGGCCGCGCCCACGACCTCGCTGCCCGAACGGGTCGGGGGCGATCTCAACTGGGACTACCGCTACTGCTGGCTCCGAGACGCCTCGCTCACGGTCCGCGCCCTCTTCGGTCTCGGATTCGACGCCGAGGCCGAGGCCTTCGTGAGCTGGTTGCTCCACAGCACACGGTTGACCCGGCCCGAGCTGCGGATCCTATACGACGTATATGGAAACATGGTGAAGTCGGAGCGCGAGATCCGCGAACTCCGAGGCCATCTCGGCTCGCGCCCGGTTCGCATCGGAAACGCCGCCGCGGACCAGGTGCAGCTCGACGTCTATGGAGAGGTCATCGATGCGGTCTCGAACTTCGTGCGGCGAGGCGGTCGGCTCGATCGCGAGACACAGCAGATGCTCGCGGCCTTCGGTGAATATATCTGTCGCCATTGGCAAGAGCCGGACGAAGGGATCTGGGAGCCTCGATCGGGTAGGCGGCACCACACCCACTCGCTCGCGCTCTGTTGGGTCGCGCTCGACGAACTCCTGGCTCTCCACGTTGGAGGACACCTTCTCGACATCCCCGTGGATCTCTTCGCGAAGAACCGGGAGCTGATCCGCGATGCGGTGAGGGAGCGGGGATGGAATCCTCGCATTCGAAGCTACGCCGCACATCTGGATGGCGAACGCGTCGATGCCAGCCTTCTCCTCCTCCCCTGGTACGGCTTCGAATCCGCCTCCTCGGAGCGCATGCGGCTGACGTGGGCGCGCATTCGAGAGGAGCTCGGGGCGGGAGACGGCCTTCTGTACCGCTATCGGAGCGATGAATCGCCTGGCGAGGCAGCGTTCGGCATCTGTTCCTTCTGGGCGGCGGAGTACCTCGCGCTCGGCGGGGGCGGCATCGAGGAGGCGCAGTCGCTCTTCGAAACGCTCTGCGGCTACGCGAACGAGGCGGGCCTCTACGCCGAGGAGATCGATCCCGTGACCAAGGAAGCGGTGGGGAACTTTCCCCAGGCCTTCACCCACGTGGGCCTCATCAACGCCGCCCTCTCGCTGTCCCGTCGCCTGCAAGGGGAGGCACCGCGTGGCCAAGGATTTCCGATCGAGGGGGAAGGCGGGGCATGAACGTCGGGAGCTGGCTCCTCTGGGGTTTCGTGGGCACGGTGGTGCTCACGAGCATCATGGCCGCCAGCCAGGGCCTGGGCCTCACGCGGATGAACCTTCCCTACATGCTCGGTACCGTCTGCACTCCGAGCCGGGACCGAGCCAAGCTCGTGGGTTTTCTGGTGCACATGCTGAACGGCTGGGCGTTCTCGCTGCTCTACGTCGCCGCCTTCCATGCCCTCGCGCGGGCCACCTGGTGGCTGGGAGGGCTCATCGGCCTCGTCCACTCCACCTTCGTGCTGACCGCCGGGATGCAATTCCTGCCGGGCCTCCATCCGCGCATGGCGAGCGAGCAGCATGGTCCCACCGTGGTGCGGCGGCTCGAGCCTCCCGGCTTTCTCGCCTTGAACTACGGCATTCGCACGCCCGTCTCGGTCGTCGTCGCCCATCTCGTTTTCGGCCTGCTCGTCGGAGCGGGATACGAATTCTGAAAACACCGAGAAAGGCACGAGGCGGCGGCCTTTGCTCGCCGTTCGTCACCCTTGAACTCGCCGTCAACGGGGTGCTACGGTCGCCGCACATTTTCCAATGCGCATCACCGGAGACTCGACCGACCCTCCACCTGCCGTTTCGCTCCCAGCCTCCGGATGCAAGTGAGGACGCGCATGGTCCACGTCGACGTCATCGGCGGCGGCGCTCGAAATGTCGTACTGCTTCACGGTTGTCCCACGCCTCCCGGGCACATGGCGGGCCTGGCCCGGGCGCTGGGCGAGACTCATCGGGTCCACCTGGTCCACTGTCCCGGTTACGGGAATTCGCCGGCCCCCCGCCAAGCGTATTCGATGGCGGAAGCCTCCTTGAATCCGCCCAATCGAGCCTCGCGGCCTTCGACGAAATCATCCGGACCATCGCTTTCGCCGGCACCGAACCGGTCCTCGACCCGATCGTTCCCCTCGTTCGGGATCTGCTGGAGGCGGACCAATCGATCGCGTACCGGCTCGACGTGCGGGACGCATCGCTCGGGATCGACTTCGCCTTCGGTTGCGGCGTAGGCCCCCAGCCCCGCTTCCACGGCCTGGCGTCCGCCTTTCTCGCGCGGTCGGGCCAGCAGGTGACCGCGTATCGCGTTCCCGTCCCGGCGCCGAAGGAGCGAAACACGGTCCACCTCCTGGACACGGAGAAGGCGAGGAAGCAATTCGCCGAGGCGCCCATCGTTCGGGATCTCTTTCCCCTGCTCGGACTACGGGGGCAGGACCAGATCCGCGTGTTGATCTGTGACGGCTCGCACCTCCTCGCCTGGGTCGGCGCCTTCCGACTCGAGCGCTTCGGCCCTCGGGAAGCGGAGAGGCTCGAGATGCTGGTGGAGCCGCTCGGCAGGCGGCTGAAGCTCGAGGAGAGCCTGCGCCGTCTCTCGGTCAAGGGCGCGGCGCTCGACGTCGCCATGGACGCGCTGGGCTCGCCCGCCTTCATCCTCGATGCTCGCGGACGGGTGGTCCACGCCAATCAGGCGGGCCGCGCGCTCTCCCGGGAGGAGAGGGCGAACGTCGTCGAGAAGGGAAAGGGCGTCCTCTCGGGAACGCGCGACGATCCGGCGCTTTCCCTCCTTCGCGTGCAGGCCGCCGGCCTTCCGTCCCACTCCCTCCTCGTGCAGCACCCGTCGGACTCGCGGGACGAGAGGCTCACCGCCTTCGCTCGGTGCTGGGGCCTGAGCCCTCGGCAACGCGAGGTGCTGCGGGAGATCCTCGAAGGGAAGACGAACAAGGTCATCGGCGCCAAGCTGGGGATCCAGGAGAGCACCGTGGAGCTCCACGTGACGAGCCTCATGCGGAAGGTGGCCGTGGAGAACCGCTCCGAATTGATCTCCGCCTTCTGGTCTCGGATGCGCTGACCGAGCGATGGCCGAGCCTCGGCGCCTCGAGCCCTATCGGTGCGCCGAGAAGGCTGCCTCCAGCTTCTCCATGGCATGGTCGATGGTGAAGGTCGCCATGACGACGAAGGCCTTCGACAGGTACCAGTCCCAATAGGTGTTCGAGGTCGTATCGGCTCGCTCGAAAGGATCCGTCCGCAGGTTGAAGAGCTTGGGAATGCGAAGGGGCGTGAAGGGCTCCGCCCACACCTGCAGAGTACCGGCGCAGCGCTGCTCGAGGAAGACCATCTTCCAGTTGTCGAAACGCACGGCCATCAGGTCGCCGTCGTCGCTGATGTAGAAGAATTGGTTGCGCGGGCTCTTCTCTTCCTGGCCGCTCAGATAGGGCAGGAGGTTGTAGCCGTCCAGGTGCACCTTGAACGTCTTCCCGGCGGCCTCGTGGCCGCGTTTCAATTTCTCGACGATCTCCGGTTCACCCGCTGCCGCGAGGAAGGTCGGGATCCAGTCGTGGTGACTGACGATCTCGTTCGAGACCTGGCCCGGGCGGATCACCCTCGGCCAGCGCAAGAGCAGGGGAACGCGGAAGGCGCCCTCCCAGTTGGTGTCCTTCTCGCTCCGAAACGGCGTCATCGCCCCGTCAGGCCAGGTGTTCATGTGCGGGCCGTTGTCGGTGCTGTACATGACGATTGTGTCTTCGGCGATCTCGAGCTCGTCGAGGAGGCGCAGCATCCGACCCACGTGGCGATCGTGGTCGATCATGGTGTCGTGGTACGAGGACTGCCATCGTCCGGCCTGCCCGATGCTCTCGGGCTTGGTGTGGGTCCGCACGTGCATGTGCGTGGTGTTGAGCCAGCAGAACCAAGGCTTCCCCTCTCGGTGCCGTTGGCGAATCCACTCCTCGGCGGCATCCACGAACTCGTCGTCCACGGCCTTCATCCGCTCTCGCGTGAGCGGACCGGTGTCCTCGATCCTCTGCTTCCCGACTCTCCCCCAGCGCGGGTGCTCCGTCGGATCGTCCTCCTCCGTCGCCCAGCACTCGAGGACTCCGCGCGGACCGAAGCGCGCCTTGAAGTCCGGGAACTCCTCGGGATCGGGGTAGTCTCGATCCTCTGGCTCTTCTTCGGCGTTCAGGTGGTAGAGGTTGCCGAAGAAGACGTCGAATCCATGAACCGTCGGAAGGAATTCGTTCCGGTCGCCGAAGTGGTTCTTTCCGAACTGGCCGGTGGCGTAGCCGAGGGGCTTGAGCAGCTCCGCCACCGTCGGATCCTCGGCTCGAATGCCCACGGGCGATCCGGGCATACCGACCTTGCTCAGTCCCGAGCGGAGGACGCTCTGCCCGAGGGCGAACGAAGCTCGTCCCGCGGTGCAGCTCTGCTCGCCGTAGGCGTCGGTGAAGCGGATCCCCTCCGTCGCGATGCGGTCGATGTTGGGCGTGCGGTATCCCATCATCCCGCCGAATTTGTGGATGGCGACCGGCTTTCCGGGCCCGTCGTCGACGAAGTCGAGCTCCGGCTCTCGCACCAGCACCGGATCCCCGTCGCGGCCTCCCGACTCACCGAATGGAGCGCATCGCGAGCGCCTCGACTACAGTCGGACCGTGACGGCAAACCTCGGCGACTTCCATCTGGTCCTCTACGGCGCTCTCGGGAGTCTCGTCGCCGGACTCGGCACGGGCGTGGGCGCCATCTTCATCCTCCTGCGCTCCGAGTGGAGCGGGCGCTCCCAGGTGAAGATGCTCGCCTTCGCGGCGGGCGTGATGCTGGCGGCGTCGATCTTTTCCCTTCTCCTTCCGGCGCTCGATCTCGTCGGGCAGAGGAGCGAGAGCGTCGTCGCCATCGCCGCCGAGGTGGCGGCGGGCCTGGGGCTCGGAGCGCTCGCCGTCTGGGCCGGCAACCGCTGGATCCCCCACGAACACTTCATCAAGGGGCCGGAAGGGCATGCGACCTTCCACCTCGGTCGGAACTGGCTCTTCATCATGGCGATCGCTCTGCACAACCTCCCCGAGGGGATGAGCGTCGGCATCGCCTTCGGCGGGGGACCGGAGCGGGGCATTCCCGTGATGCTGGGGATCGGGATCCAGAACCTTCCCGAAGGGCTCGCGGTCGCGGCGGCGCTGGTCAGCGACGGCTTCGATCGGAAGCGTGCGTTCTGGATGGCCACGGTCACGGGACTTCTCGAGCCGGTGGGTGGGCTGGTGGGCGCGCTGGCCATCGCGCTCGGCCACGTCCTCCTCCCCTGGGGTCTCTCCTTCGCCGGCGGCGCGATGCTCTACGTCATCTTCGCGGAGGTCCTCCCGGAGACCCACCGCGCGGGCCGGGAGCGCGCCGCAACCCTGAGCCTCGTCATCGGCTTCGTCGTCATGATGGCGCTCGACCTCACCCTGGGCTGACGACCCGGGTTGGCGTCGTCCTCGGCCACGCGCCGAAGTCCGCGAAAGATCGGGACGCCGTCCCTTGTTCCCCTTTCCCTTGACCTTCCCATGATGGGAACCTTTAGGAAGGTAGGGAGAAGGAGACAGCCATGACCCAGAAGCAAGACCGAATCCTCCTCTCCATCCGGGGAATGACCTGCGGCCATTGCCAGGGCCGGGTCGAGCGCGCCCTGCGTGCCGTTCCCGGAGTCGTCGAGGTGCAGGTGGACCTCGAAGCTGGACGCGCGACGGTGCAGGGCGACGTCGAGGTCGCGGCGCTCGTCCAGGCCGCCGACCAGGCGGGTTACCCGGCCGAGCCCGTCTGACCGGGAAACGAAAGGAGTCTGCATTTGGCCAAGCCTGTCGCCCATCCCCCTCGGCGTCTTCGCCTCTCCATCCGGGACATGAGCTGTGCCTCCTGCGTGGGGCACGTCGAGCGCGCACTGCGCGCAGTCCCCGGCGTGGCGGAGGCGAACGTGAACCTCGCCACCGAGCTGGCGGAGGTCGTCCTCGAGGCGCCGGTCGATCGCAGGGAGCTGGTCCGGGCGGTGGAGAAGGCGGGCTATGGCGTCGCGGAACTCCCGGCGGTCGAGATCGCGGTCGAGGGGATGAGCTGTGCCTCCTGCGTCTCGCACGTGGAACGTGCACTCCGCGCCGTGCCGGGCGTCGAGGAGGCGAACGTGAACCTCGCCACCGAGCGCGCCACCGTCCACGGAAACGCCGACGTCGCCACGCTCCTCGAGGCGGTGCGCGAGGCGGGCTACGAGGCGCGACCGATCGAAAGCGCCGATGCCGACGATCGCGAGGCGCGCCGCGCCGCGGAGGGAGCCGGGCTCCGCCGCGATCTCCTGATCGCCGCGGCTCTCTCGCTGCCCGTCTTCCTGCTGGAGATGGGCGCGCACCTCGTGCCCGCTTTCCACCACCTGGTCGAGAGCACCATCGGGCAGCGCTCGAGTTGGCTTCTGCAGTTCGCGCTGACCACCGCGGTCCTTTTCGGGCCGGGCCGGCGCTTCTATCGCGCGGGCATTCCGGCACTGCTGCGCAGGGCGCCGGACATGAACTCGCTGGTCGCGGTCGGGACCCTGGCCGCCTACGGCTATTCCGTCGTCGCCACCTTCGCGCCCTCCCTGCTCCCCGCGGGCACGACCTACGTCTACTACGAGGCCGCCGCGGTCATCGTCACCCTGATCCTCCTCGGCCGGTACCTGGAGGCGAAGGCGAAGGGGCGCACCTCCCAAGCGATCCGGCGTCTGCTCGGGCTGCAGCCGAAGACCGCCCGTGTCCGCCGCGGCGGCGCCGTGGTCGAGATCCCCGTCGCCGAGGTCGTCCCGGGCGACGTGGTCGAGGTGCGCCCCGGCGAGCGCCTCCCCGTCGACGGCGAGGTGATCGAGGGCAGAAGCTTCGTCGACGAGTCGATGATCACCGGCGAACCCATCCCCGTGGAAAAGGGCGTGGGCGCCGAGGTGGTGGGAGGCACCGTCAACCAGACGGGGGCGCTCACCTTCCGCGCCACCGCCGTGGGGAGCCGGACGGTCCTCGCGCAGATCGTCCGCATGGTCGAGCAGGCCCAGGGCTCCAAGCTCCCCATCCAGGCCCTGGTCGATCGCGTCACCCTCTGGTTCGTCCCGGCGGTGATGGGAGTCGCCGCGCTGACCTTCCTCGTCTGGCTCGTCTTCGGTCCCGAGCCGGCGCTCACCTTCGCGCTCGTCAACGCCGTGGCGGTGCTCATCATCGCATGCCCCTGCGCGATGGGCCTGGCCACGCCCACTTCGATCATGGTGGGCACGGGCCGTGCGGCCGAGCTCGGCGTGCTCTTCCGCAAGGGCGAGGCGTTGCAGCGGCTGAAGGAGGCGAAGGTCGTGGCGGTGGACAAGACCGGCACCCTGACCGAGGGCCGGCCCGCGCTCACCGATTTCCAGGTGCTCGAGGGCTTCGACCGCAGGGAGGTCCTCGCCCGGATTGCCGCCGTCGAGGTGCGTTCCGAGCACCCCATCGCCCGCGCGATCGTGGACGCCGCCCTCGCCGAGGAAATCGAGCTGCCCGAGGTCGAAGCCTTCGATTCCGTCACCGGTTTCGGCGTCCGCGCCGAGGTGGAGGGCGCGCGCGTGGAGATCGGCGCCGATCGCTACATGGAGCGCCTGGGCCTCGACACGTCCGTCTTCGCGGAGACTGCCCGGCGGCTGGGCGACGAGGGCAAGTCTCCCTTGTATGCGGCCGTCGATGGAAGGCTCGCCGCCATCCTGGCCGTGGCCGATCCCGTCAAGGAGACGACGCCGCGGGCGATCGAGGCGCTCCACGCCCTCGGTCTGCGCGTGGCCATGATCACCGGCGACAACCGCCGCACCGCCGATGCGATCGCTCGAAAGCTCGGCATCGACGAGGTCGTGGCCGAGGTCCTCCCGCACGGGAAGGTCGAGGCCGTGCGACGCCTGAAGGAGGAGCACGGTGCGCTGGCCTTCGTCGGCGACGGCATCAACGACGCCCCGGCCCTCGCCGAAGCCGACGTGGGCATCGCCATCGGCACCGGCACCGACATCGCGATCGAAGCGGCGGACGTGGTTCTGATGTCCGGCAACCTCGTGGGCGTGCCGACCGCGATCGCGCTCTCGCAGGCCACCATCGGAAACATCCGCCAGAACCTCTTCTGGGCCTTCGCCTACAACACGGCGCTCGTCCCCCTCGCCGCGGGCGTGCTCTACCCGGTGAGCGGACTCTTGCTTTCGCCCGTCTTCGCGGCCGGGGCGATGGCGCTCTCGAGCGTCTTCGTCCTCGGAAACGCGCTGCGCCTGCGGCGCTTTCGCCCGCCCGTCGGGGGGTCGAACGGAGGTGTCCGATGACCATCGGGGAAGCGGCCAAGGCGAGCGGCGTCTCCGCCAAGATGATCCGCTACTACGAGGAGATCGGTCTGATCGGACCGGTGGCCCGCACCGAGTCCGGCTATCGGATCTACACGGAGAGGGACGTCCACACCCTCCGCTTCATCCGACGCGCGCGGGACCTGGGTTTCATGGTCGAGGGCATCGGAGAACTCCTTGCCCTGTGGCGGGACCGCTCCCGGAAGAGCGCGGACGTCAAGCGGCTCGCCGAGGAGCACCTCGCCGTGCTCGAGCGGAAGATCGCGGAGCTCCAGGGGATGGCGGATACCCTCCGTCACCTCGTCTCCTGCTGCGCGGGCGACGAGCGGCCCGACTGTCCCATCCTCCAGGACATCGAAGAGGGAGAGGCGCACGTGGCCCGGAGCAAGGGCCATCGTTTCGGCGCCCCCTGATCCACACGGAGCAGACGACGTGATGCACGTAGACGCCAACCGAGCGTAATGGGATCGCCACGCCCGAAACTACGACCGGTCGATGAAACTCCTCGGAAGGCCGGTTCGCCTAGCGCGGAGGCGTCATGGCGCCGAGGGGCGGGAGGGGCTCGCGTCCGCGCTCGCGGCCGCGGGCTGGCCGGTCCCTCGGGCGATCAGCATTCCTCCGACCACGGCGATCCCGAGCGTGGCGACCGAGCCCATGAGACCCGGTTTGGCGCACATCACGAAGATCGTGGCGGTCAGAATGGAAGCGCGGAGCACGAAGGCGGTCCAGAGCGCGGGCAGGTGTGCCGCCAGCGCCTTGCCCTCCGAAGCCATGAGCGCCTTCACGTGCCTGCCGGTGAATCCTCCGCCCAAGAAGCCGAGGAGCGCCATGGATACGAGCCCGACGGCGACCCAAGGCGTGAAGGGCCAGGCCGCATGGACCAGATACAGGCCCGAGAGGAGGAGGACGGGCACGCCGATGGAGATCAACTTCTGGCCGATCCCGAGAAGGGAGAGCGCCGCCGTCACCCGTGAAGGCTCGGGATCGCGCCGCAGCCGGAGAAGGGTGGCCCATTCCATGCCGGCGAAGGCCACCAGTCCCATCGTCCCCAGGACGTGGAAAAACACTGCGTAGGGATAGACGAGCGAATGGTTCATCACGTACCTCCCGCCGGGCGTCGTGCCCGGCGGTCGAATCGCTCGAGTATGCACCAGGTGTGATGTTTTTTCACATCGGAGCTTACATGCCTCCGTGTCGGCGCTCCACCTCGGCCCGCATCCTCTCCTCGCTCTCGCGCAGCTCGGGGGTGTAGGCCTCGCCCAGGTCCTCGGGCTCGAGGAAGGGCCGGATCTCCAGCTCCGACTCCTCACCCGGCATGGGCGAGGGGCAGCGGAGGGCCCATTCCACGGCCTCGTCCATCGACTTCACCTCCCAGATCCAGTAGCCGGCCACGAGCTCCGTCGTGTTGGGGAAGGGGCCGTCGATCACCGACTTCTCGCCGTCCGCGAAGCGGATGCGCTTGCCCCGGCTGCTCGGGAGCAGGCCGCCGCCATCCACCATGATGCCGGCCTTCACCAGCTCCTCGTTGTATCGGTTCATCGCCACGAGGATCTCCTCGGAGGGCATGACGTTCGCTTCGCTGTTCTTCGAGGCCTTGACCATCACCATGACGCGCATGTTCTCACTCCTTGTATGCGCCGGAAGGGTGTACCTTCCGGCGGCTGGTTACAAGGGATGGACGGTCCTCGGCACGAAAAATCATCGGTCCCCCATCGGGCGACCGACTATCCCTCCTCGACGAATCGCCGCAGGGACTCCAGGGCCTCGTCCCACTCGGCGCTGATCCGCTCCAGATAGAGCCGCGCACTTTCGAGGCGGGCGGGCTCGAGTTCGAAAATTCGCTCTCGGCCCACGCGTCGGTCCCGCACGAGGCGCGCCCGCGCGAGCACGTCCAGGTGCTTCCCCACCGCCTGCCGGGAGACCGACGCCTCTCGGCTGAGTTCCGTCACCGAGGCGGGCCCGCGACTCGCCAACCGGGCGACGAGTCGCAGGCGGGTTCCATCTCCGAGCGCCGCGAAGAGGGGAGCGGCGTCGTCCACGCGAAGGGCTCGACTACACCTCGACATACTGCCGGATGTTCTCCACCTGCAACGTCCAGCCCTCCTCGTTGCTGCGCCGGGCGGCGAGAGCCTCCCCGGGCGGCAGCCGGTCGAAACCCGATTCCACCACCGTGAGCCGAGTTCCCTCCGGGACCTCTTCGAGCCGGAACTCGACCCGCGTCCAGTGATCGGGATTCGTCGCGTCGTCGATGGCCGGCCAACTGAGGGCGAAGAGCGACTCGGGGATCACGTCCACGATTCGCATCTCCCACTTCGTGCCCTCGTGGCCCGGATAGGTGCTCTCGACGTGCACCATCGCCCCGGGCTCGAAGGCGCCCTCGATCTTCGCTCGGAACCAGGTGCCGAACTGCGTCGGATCGCTCACCGCCTTCCAGACGCGACTTCGGGGTGCCCGGATGACCACGGTCCTCTCGATCTTGTCCGTATTGCTCATGTGCAACCTCCTGGTTGCATGATGGCACCCATGGAGCCGACATGCAACCAGGAGGTTGCGCTTCTTTCGGGCGCTGCCTCAATCCCGATCGGGCGCGCCGAGCGGAAAGAGTGACCGATAGGGCCGCGCCTCTTCGACTGCGCGGGCGAAGGAGGGGCGGGCGAGGAGTCGGCTGCGGTAGGCGCGAACGCGCGGATGGGTCTCGGCGATCGGGTGCACCCAATCGGCGTAGAAGAGCGCAGGAGCCGCCGCGCAGTCCGCGAGCGAAAAGTCTTCTCCGGCGGCCCAGGTCTTGCCCTCGAGGTGTCCCTCGAGCCAGCCATAGGCGCGTTCGAGGTGCTCGATGGAGCGCTCGAGCCCCCACCGTCGCTTTTCGGGATCTCCGGTGATCGCGCCGTCGACGGCGTATTGTGCGGCGTTCATCACGTGCAGATCGAAGAAGCGGTCGAGGAAGCGCACCTCCAGCGCTGCCTTCGGGTCGGAGGGCAAGAGCCTCACCGGACCTCCGTGCTCGTCGTGGAGGTACTCGATGATGATGCTGGTCTCCGCCACGCTCCTATCGCCGTCGACGAGCACCGGGAACTTGAGCAAGGGCCAGCGCCTCGCCCAGTCCTCGAAGTGCTGGGGCCAATCCGGACCGAGCGGGCGGAAGTCGAAGGGAGTGCCGTTTTCGTACAGCGCGACGAGGACCTTCTGCGTGTACGAGGAGAAGGGATGACCGTAGAGTACGAGCGACATCGTGTGCCTCCTTGCTACTTGCATTTTGCAAGTGGGGCGACGATACTTCCATCGATTGCAGGTTGCAAGTGGTAGAATTGGAGTATGGCTGAACCGCGCAAGGGGCGCTCCGGCTGCCCCATCAACCTGACCCTGGAAATGCTCGGCGATCGGTGGAGCCTGATCGTCATCCGCGACGTGATCTTCGGGAATCGGCGGACCTACGGTGAACTCCTTGCGCAAAGCGAGGAGAAGATCGCCTCGAACATCCTGGCCGATCGCCTCAAGCGTCT